>Ga0255047_10003249_pt1 | contig 10265 bp, 12 predicted proteins | sample JV7_2_1_MG_FD_183640 | JGI IMG/M metagenome (GOLD analysis project Ga0255047, IMG submission 183640) | Seawater microbial communities from Jervis Inlet, British Columbia, Canada - JV7_2_1 | ecosystem: Environmental > Aquatic > Marine > Inlet | place: Canada: British Columbia | collected 2016-10-06 | reverse complement strand
ATCTATACTGTACTACGTCCCCCTTCCCCTATTAACCTATTTTTTAAAACCTCAAGCCATTATCTTGATATGTAGCTATACATAGCCTAACCTCATATCACCAAGCATTATAACATATGATCTATTTATTTTGATAATTATGCATATTCAGTTGTCAATTGGTGTGTAATAGTTGTATGCCTGTGTTCATGTAGTGATATTACATGGTCTATTGTGGACAATTATGTACTATGATAGGCGAACCCTATAATATACCTTATCTCTGTATTACTGGGATTAAGTGCACGAACCCAATGTGAATCGGGGCGTATATATTAGGTACCATACCTCATATAACCCTATGATATTTTTCACTTTCATATTTAGGCATACTCATCTATTTGGTTGTTAGGTATAGTTTTACCCGTTGTCTCGTTTCCATGCATTGAGTATATTCGCTAGTTGTACCGGCGTTGGCCCGATGTCTAATCCATACATACGGAGATAGCAATACAGTCCACCGCGGACCCTGAGGGGCATCCCGAGATGTCGTCTCTTCCCGACATACTTTGATCGTCTCGTGCGACATTTTGTAGTCATGTTTTCCTCCCGTCTTGTTCATTGTTGGGCATATTGAGGGTAAAAGCTCCCCCCGTCTGGTTGCCGCTAATCCAGACTCCCGCTTGAGCTTAATTCATTATCACTTATTTGAAAACCACCTATTACCTGTTCCAAGCACAATCTCAGACATAGCTAATCCCATGCTTAGATGCAAGTTTAGGCTGAGGATGGGCCCGCCGTCTAAAGTGCCCTATGGTAACTGTTTGTTTTCTTTAAGCAACTCTTTGTTGGTGTTTATAAGGGTAATTCGTTTGCTGGTGCCATTTTGAGTAATCTCGTATTGGGCAATGACCATCTTGCCATTACCGTGCGCCGGATCGACACTCATAATGGTGGTCGGCAACGTAATCGACTTGTCGTAACGTCTGCCGTTGTTCATAATCTGAAATGCGCTCCTGGCGTCTTTACCGTACACGTATATATTATACACTATCCCGATTGTTTGTCAAGTAGTGCTTCCCAAATTCTCGGACGCATACCCCCGGTGGGACCTGTATGGCCTCCCCCGTTAGGGGCAACGACTCCTTCAGTTCAGTTAAAAGTCTTCTTGCCGTGGCGTTGCTATCATATTGGAGCCTTTGTCCAAATAGCCTCCTCCACCACGATGCCCGCTTATAGCAGTATCCACTTACCTTTCTCACCAATACCATCCCATCTCTATAAACCGCCTACCCAGCAGGAGACGGAATATGTCGTTTTTAGTTAGAATTCTCATACCCACATTATAGTGTTTTTATCCAATCTGTCAAGTGCAATCTTTTGCATGAAATGGGAAATCTTTTCTTGACAAGAAATCTTTTCCATATATATTGCAATCAGTTGCGGATAATACGCAGAGAAAGGAACTTAATGGGAAATAATTTCCCCGATACAACCACATTATCGGATTCTCAACGTGCGCTACAGACCGTCAAGGTTGACTTGAAGGGATTACCGGCTAAAACTCGTGAGAATTACCTTTTCAGAAAGGGGCTACTGACCAAGCGGCGAAGAAACACCAGAAATGCACTGATTTATCGTTCGTACTTGCAGGCTGACGATAAGACCCAGGCAGTCGCCGACTTATGCGAACGGTGGTCCCTCTCTGAAAAGCGAATACACGGCATAATCACCAAACAACGGGACTTTGGCGTTGAGGCGCTGGCGTTTAAGGCCGAAATAGAGGCCATACGACAGGTCCGTACCGGCCAGGTGATCGCCGATGCCGACGAATACTGGGAATATCTACAGGGTTACTTATATCACCTCTTCGATCTCAAGGCTGGCGGTGAAACCCATGTATGGGTCGAAGAAACCGTTACCTCCGAACGTACCGATAAGAATGGAGACCCGATACCAGACGAAACCAAGAAGAAAAGTATCCCAGTTGACGAGGCTATCAAGCGGGCCTACCAACTCAAGGCTCAAGCCTCCAAGATGGACGCTGATACACTGTCACAGTACATCGGTAAACCCAATAACACTATTAACGTGGGTGATAATAGCCTTGTGGTTATTGAGGCCAACGAGGAATTCAAGAAACAATTCGATAAACTGACGGGGAAGAAGAATGAAAAAGAAATTAGTGCTGATGCTACTGTTGTTGATGATAGCACCGGCAACGCAGGCGACTGATTTAAGCGTTATCGTATATGATAGTATCAGTGCTGCCGACACGGTCGCGAATGCTGTCCGAAGAGACACGTTCTATACGCCGTGGGCCGCGATAAATAACGCTAATCGGTTTCAGATGTTCTATACAATACTGGCCGATGGTAGCAATCCACTTATAAGTCTTGCCGATGATTCATTTTTAATCAAGTTTCAACACTCATTTGATCGCATCAACCTACGTAGCTGGAATGTGGGTCAGTTGGGTGACACAACGATTGGTACATGGGGGACCGTGAATTTCTCGTTGGCGGACAGCGTTGTTGGGAATTGGGGCCGTGGCGTGATTATCCACTACGATACCGCCGAAGCCGACCAACCGGACTCTGTTGGGTTGGTAAGAAATGCACAATTTAATTTATGGATAGGTAACAAGAAATAGGAGATATGATGGCTAAGAAACAGGAAAGGCCGAAATGTGAAGTTCTCATCGAAGGAGAGCCCTGTGGTAAAGACTTGATGATATACGGTAAGCAGTGTCCAAAATGCTTCGTGGCCAAGCGTCATAGTAGCATGGAGGCCGTGATTGCCGCTACGCTGGATTCGATATTGAAAACATTACAGAAATAGAAACGGGAGGGTTTCACGTGAAACGTTTTATTCTGATTGGGGCCGCCGGATTGATTATGGCGGCGGTTCTTATAGCTGGGGCACCCACTAACAATGGTGTTGCCAATGCATTGATCGCAACACAGACCATAGATAGCCAGATAACGGCTACGTGGGAGTTTGTGGATAGCATGATTGTCGCACAGGATGATTCATGCGTGTCCGTTTATTCCATCAAGGGTTCCGCGGTACTTGACCCGGGCAATTTTCTCTATATCGGCTTTCTGATCGGTGGCGGTGATCCCAACGGGACCCCGAGTGATACCTTTAAAATTGAATGGCCGCAACAGAGAACGGTTGCTGCTAAGGCATTTGATTTTGGTTTCCATATTGTAGATTCCCATCTCACCGCGAACGATAGTACAGATACTATTTATATAATGGCCGCGGTTAAGGGCGGGAGCAAATACGAAGAAGTCATCGTTACCAACATCCAAGTTGCCGGAAGCGTGATTCCCAAGAACTTGTAGTATGACCGATAATGCGATACAAATAGCGGCTTGGGACGCGGAGTTTGAGGCTCTACGTCCCGAGTTAGATAAGAAAGAGAACAGGATATATGCGTCTAAGAAGTCGTTTAAGTTCTTTCTCTTTATCTATATGTCGCATTACCTCACCCTGAAACCAGCAGATTTCCATCTTGAGTCATGGGAGGGCGCCTTTAAGGACCGCACCTGCCAGCTTTGGTTTCGTGGTTCCGGTAAATCCGTCATCTGGTCGGTATGCTACCCACTGTGGAAGTTGCTACTGAATCCAGATGACCTTGACCTTAAATGGCAGAAGTATGACATCTTCTGTATATCCAAGACCTCATCGCTTGTCGAGAAGTGGATACGGATACAGAAGCGGGAGTTAACCGAGAACACCCGGATTATTGCTGATTTCGCACCCGACCAAGGAGAGATATGGCGTAATGACGAGTACGAACTGAATGGCCGCGGTCGCGTAAGGGCCATCGGTGTTGGTGGGCAGTTCCGTGGTGAACATCCGACTGATGCCATTCTTGACGACATCGAGGATCGTGAGGAAGCTAAGTCCGAATCGAACCGCGATAAGTTGCGGGAATGGTTCTACGGCGACTTCATGGGTGCCCTGCGCATGGAGGAGGGCAAAGACGTTCGAGTTAAGATCATCGGCAACTGTGTACACCCCCTGGGGATAATGCAGGAGCTTTACAAGCTCGACTGGTGGGAATCCACCAAATACGCTCTTTACAAACAAGATGGCGTTACCCCGTCGTGGCCCGAGTATATGGATGTTGACAAGATAGAGGACCTGCGTAGTAAAATACCAGAACCGATTTACATGGCCGAGTATATGAATAGCCCGATCATCTCAGAGAACCCGACTTTCGAACGCAAACATTTTATGAAGTACGAACCCGGCATGCTCCGTGGGCCTGACGGCAAGAAGCTCAATTACCGGGATATGCTACTTATCACCTCCCACGATCCCGCCATATCGACCCGTGACGGCGCTGATTACTCGGCCGTGACACAGTGGGGCGTGGTGATGGGCAAAGAACCCAAGATATACCTCCTTGAGTGCCGTCGTGGACACTGGTCGGCCCCGAAGCAGATCACCGAGTTACTTTCACTATATGAAAAGTACCCTGGTACGGCGCAGTTGATAGAAACTGTCGGCGGGTTTGAGGCCCTATACCAAGAATATAAAGACCGGCTTGAGCGAGAACGTCTAAACATCAAGATACATAGCATTAAGCCCCACAAGGACAAGGGCATCAGGGCCAATTCCGTGATCCACCTCTTTGAGCGTGGTATGGTTTATTTCGACCACACTGACCGGATGCAGAATCTCCTAATGGACGAACTGGTGTTGTTCGATTACTCAACTCGGAAGCACGGTCGTGACGACTGGGTGGATTCTACCACTCAGGCCCTTAATTATATAGACGAACTAATCCGCAGATACACAAAAAAGGCCAATCGTAAGAAGGGGTTCAGTCTCCTGTGGGAGCCCACTAATCCTATTTACGGCGGGGGACGCATATCGTGAGTATAGATCAAAGACATTTAGATTTTGACGCCACCGGTGAGGAGAAGTCACGTAGATTCGTACAACAGTTCTTTGAGTCTTCTCGATCAGCCACACTATATAAACGAGAAGAGTTCCAGCGTATCTACGAGCTTTATAAGAACGTGATGGAAATGACTGGTCGGGATGCGCGGCGGTCAAACCTGTTCATCCCCAAGCTCTACTCCAACGTTGAGACCATCGTTCCCCTATACCATGATGCCCTGTTGGGTCAGCGCCCCTATATAAATATTGAACTCTCCAATAATCGTAGCGCTGAAATGGGTGAGGCTATCACTCAACTACTTGACGAATATCTCCACGAGGCTGATTTCTTCTACCAGACGGTCAAGTGGATTAAGTACGTGTTGCTCTACGGTACTGGCTTTCTGGAAGCCACCCCTGACTTCGTGACGAAGAAAGTAAAGGAAGCTGTGCCCCAGTTTATTACCGACTTTAACGGTAACCGTATTCAGGTGGGTCGGCAACTAACGGATGTTGAGAAAACGTTCTTCAAGTTGAATATCAAGGCCTACGCCCCGTGGGACATATACCCCGACTGGGCCTATGGTGCCGACACTATTGAGGGTTGCCGCGGTATTGTAAAGTTCCGTGGTATGGTATCAAAGCGTCAGGTCAAGGAAATGGCTAAGCGGGGGGCCTTCGGTGACAACTTCGATGTTGATGGGATTGATGGTAATCTCGAACAACTCAACGAAGATGATTGGGCCAAGAGAATAGCAACCAATATCGGCGTGAACTTGCCCCACGAAGATGACGATCTCGGTGCGTGGCTCTCCTTCGAGTCCAAGGATCGCTATATCGACATGTGGGGATTCACCACCATGCTTCGGGACGTAGATAACCCATACAACCACGGCAAGATAAACCTGACGAGAACGATCAATACCGACGATCCAAATTACTTTAACGCTTGGTTTGGCATAGGTGAGGGTAGACCGGTTGAGCAACTTTGCTATGCTCTTAACGATAATTGGAACCAAGCGTTCGATAATCATAATCTCATGCAACAGAAGGTCATGTTGTATGACGAAGAGGCCGTAGACGTGGACCAGTTGGCGATGATACCCGGCAATCGTATCCCGGTAACTCCGGGCCTTAACGCTACGGCGGGGGATGCCGTGGCTGAGTTGCCGGTCCAACCGATGACTTCCGACTTCTATTCCATCCCCGGTGTTATGGAAGGTATGATCGACGGGGCTATGGGCGTTCACGATCCACTCAGGGGCGAGTCCAGCGGTGGCAAAACGGCCCGAGAATCTATTCTTCTCAACCGTGCCGGTACTTCCCGTATGAAGGTCAAGATTCGCATGGGCGAACAGATGGGTCTCAAGGACTTTGGCGAAAAGGCCATTAGTATTATTGACCAGTTCGCGGGTCCAGATGACATCATATCCAAAATAGGGGTCGAGAAGGCCTCTACGTTACCCGCCGTAAATCCAGAGGCATTTGGTGAGCGGTTTAACTTTGTCTTTAAGGGCTCCGGGAGATTGGCCGATGATCTTGTCCAACGCCAGAACGCTCTCGATCTATATCAGATGATGGCCGAGAGACAGACCATTGACCCAGTGTGGCTCGATGATTGGGTTCTTGAAAAGTTTGATGTCCCCAACGAGGAGAGGCAAAAGGCCATAGTCGATCCGAAGATGCAAATGCTCCAACAGTTGCTTGCCCAACAGCAAGAGCAGGGTGGGGCTGAAAGCCAGAGGGCCATAACCGATGGCCGGACTATCGGGGGCTCCGGCGGCAACACGCCGTCAGGTCGTTCCAACACTCAAAATCTCACTCAGGGGATAGTGTGATAGAGATGTCTCACATACTTTACATACTGTTTCTGTGGTTAGTCGTGTCTTATGCTGACTTCAAAATGACAAAACATAATATGCAGGTGAGCTTTAATGGTCTGGGGTCCATCCCACTTGTCTTGCGTGGCGAGTCCCGTCAGCCGATGCAGTATAGAGTTTTGATTCCGTGGTTGTGTTATCTGTTTAATCGTGAGAGTAAAAAAGAGCCACCCTTACGGACATACCTACACCTCCGCTGGTTCTTTATCTTGACATCTTTGGTGTCGAGCTATTGGTATTTCAGCGTCTTGTCCTTATCCGCATTATTGCCCGTATCTATTTTGGCGTTATTCTATGTCTGGGTGGCTCTTTATGATTACACGGATATTTATGTAGAGATTACCATTCTAGCCCTGTCGTTCGGCGTTATAAGCACACAACCGGTATTCGCCTTGCCCGCTTTGGCTGTTCTCGCTATTATCGGGACGCTAAACAGGGAAACTACAATAATCGTACCCTTAGCGCTAGCGTTCTCGGGGATGTACCAAGATGCAATTATCGTTGGCGTCTTTGTGGCGAGTGGGCTGTACATACCAAGGGCTTTTTACGGCAAGAAAGAACGATACTGTTCGTTCAACCAAACTATGAATAATCTTGTCGAAATCAAGAAAACTTATGCCGGTGGCCCTCCAATCGTCCTGAATGAATATACGATCTTCTTCATTTCCTTGGCAATATGCACTACGGTTTATTGTGTGGTTGGGGAGATGGGGCCGATAGACCTCGCCGTTCTTCTGGTCTGCGTTCTATTGATTGTGCCCGCCAAGTGGCGTGAGGTGCGAGTTTTCGCGCCCATGATTCTGTCGGTAGCACCAAAGGCGGCGGTGTTGTTATGAGCAAGGGTCTATTGCAAATGATACGTGCCGCTAGACGCAAGGCGTTCCTGCTACTTAACCGTGGCGAAGACGGCACCGAGGCCAAGTTGCAGTTGAACGGTTTACTATTAGAGGGCTCGCATAATATCGCCAATATGTCTGAAACGGCGGGGTGGAAGTTTCTAACGGACATATTGCTGGCCGAATTGCGGAACAAGATGCGAACGATATATCGGTTGTCGTCGGACCCTATTGTAAACCAGAATAAAATAATGGAGCTTCGTGGAACTTGCGAGGCTATAACGGAAATACTTTCTACCGTCAATAAGTGGAAAGACAAACAGGCGTTGCTCAACAATGAGTTTAAGGAACTCATAAGTAGGGCAACCAACACTCAAACGTAAGGACTTATATGTCAGAAAATCCAGAAACCAATAACGCAACGGAGACTCCAGTGGAGATAGCTCCCGAAGCCGTGGTTCCTGATGGGGAGCAGGGCACGGAGGGGACAGCCGCACAGCCGGACCCAACCGCCGCTCAACCCGCGCCAGAAAAGCCGGACGATAAAAGTGCAGAGTTCTTTCAGGCTAAATACCAGGAAGCACAAACACAGTTGAAGGCACAGGGTGGTGGGCAATCTTCAGATCAGGGACAACCACAACCCGCCGTTCCAGTTGTAGACAGGGCTCAATCAACCCAATTGCCAGCGATGTCACATGACGAGTTAAACGACACGTTACGTGAGAATCCGGCCCTTGGGTATCAGGCTGTCACCAATGAAATGACAACGAGGATGCAGTCGATGATCGAACAGGGTTTTGCGAAGGCGGAAGCTACCGCGACCCGTCGTGTTGAGGAACAGAATGCTCAGAGAGTTGTTAATGAATTTATATCAACGGCTGGCATCTCTCAGAAGATGGCCGATGACGCCAAGGCAAGTGTCATGGCTTTAGTGGGTAATGCAAATGTGTCACCCAATGCTATCGCACAGATGACGCTACAGGCGGTTCAGGTACAGCAGATCATGGGCGGTTCGCAACAGGCAACTACTCAGGCAGCCGCGGACGCGGCACAGGCGGCCAAGACACAGGTCCTTACCCAACAGCCCGACGGGGGTTCACTCCAAGAGGCTGCACCGAAAACGCAAAAACAGAAGATTGCTAATGCATTCACTCCTTCTGAGGGTAAGCAAATACTTGACCAACTTTCAGCAGGAAAGGTGAATTAGCACTCGGTAAGGATTGCACATGGCAACGACCATTACCACAACTGTTCATGCGACTTCTGACTTAACCACAGATCGGTTAGTCATTGATCTTGCGCCGAAAATTGCGCTACTGGACACGAACGAGAATCCCGCTACCTTTGTGGCTCGTAAGGCTGCGACTAAAAAGGCTAAACAGCCCAAGGTTTCGTGGGATACTGACGTTCTTCGTCCCGACAAGGATCAGATTAACTTCGACACCGGATATGCTTCTGTTGATACGGCCATTACCGTAGACAATGGTGACTATTTCGCTGTCGGTGATTTGTGGCAGGTCTTTGATTCGTATGAAATTGTATTTGTGGCTAATACACCGGCCTCAGACGTAGTTGGGTTCACCAGAAACTATCCGGCCACTTCGTCCGGCGAGACTGGCTTCCCGACCGCACTCGTAGACAATGACTGGCTCCTGAGAATCGCTAATGCTTCGGAAGAGGGCTCCGGCGCTCCCGTAGCACAGATGACCAAGGAAGTCCAGGTTGACAACTATAACCAGATCGTTAAGACTCCGTTCTCTCTGACCGAGACGGAGATAGCTTCGCTATTGAACACCGAACCGCAGCTTCCGTATGAGACCAGAAAGAAGGGCGTAGAACATAGTCACGAAATCGAACGACTATTCTTCTATGGTATTCCCTCTGCCGTGAAAACGGGTGGGTCTAGCAAGTTGGTTCGTACTGTTGGTGGCGCTCAGTGGTATATTAAGGAAAACGCCCCGTCGAATCAGATTGTTACGCAAGCTGACTTGACCGAAGACGAATTCCTTGAATTCCTGAGAAATGGTTTCCGCTTTGGTTCTCGCAGGAAATGGTTCTTCATGGCACCGATTATGGCATCGGCTATGGAGAAGTGGGGTTTGATTAAACTCCAGACCAAGGCCAGCGAGTCACTATATGGCTGGAATCCGTTGAATTGGAAGTCACCGCATGGCGATATAACTCTCGTTATCCATAAGATGCTTGAAGGCCCCAACCCCGGCACGGTCGGTGGGCAGGGTTACTTGCTCGATATGGAAGAGATTATGTTCCGTCCGTTGCGTGATACTCGTTTGGAACTGAATATTCAGGCTCCCGACGAAGATCGCAGGGACGCACAGTATCTCACTGAGTTCTCGCTTACTTTCGGCAATCCGTCGAAACATGCGATACTACAGGGTGTCAACAGCTTTAGCGCTTAATGACAACAGGCTTGGGCGGGTAACACCGCCCTTGCCACTAAAAGGAATGTATGACTGATATTAAAACATTGCCCAAGCCAGAGAAGAAAGAGATTTACAGATTTACATCTCGTGGCAACCAGAGAATCGTTCTCAAGAACGGTTACTATAAGCCAGTGAGAGATTCCCGAGATGCCATTATTACCCAAGAATGGGAGCCGACACTCAGGGCTGATTTCGAGAATGGATATTGGCAGACTGAGAGCGAAGAG
>Ga0255047_10003248_pt1 | contig 10276 bp, 31 predicted proteins | sample JV7_2_1_MG_FD_183640 | JGI IMG/M metagenome (GOLD analysis project Ga0255047, IMG submission 183640) | Seawater microbial communities from Jervis Inlet, British Columbia, Canada - JV7_2_1 | ecosystem: Environmental > Aquatic > Marine > Inlet | place: Canada: British Columbia | collected 2016-10-06 | reverse complement strand
CGCCTTCAGGGGGACAGCTAATGCGCAGCGCCCGTGTCCTTCTGGAACTCACCATTGACAGTAACTCGAGCCCTGAGGATCTGAACCGACAGTTGAAGAAGGTTCTGCCTCGCTTGCTCGATGCCCAGACAATCGAAAACTCAAGGAAGGCCGGTTTCACGACAGTGCTCTGCGCTGACGTCATTCAGGTCGAAAGCGAGGAACTCTAATGCTCATTCAAGTCACAAACCGATCGACTGAGACTGTCTACACGATCAGTGCGGAAAGTTACACCGCCGCCCTGGACGCCCTACGCGACCGTGGCTCCCTGCTCCCAGGCGAGACCTACACGGTCTTGAGCATCCCAGGTACCACGCTGCTCACCACCAAGCGATACGGACATCCGTCCCGGGCGGTGGTATGAAACCCTGGAAAGCACGAGTCAAGATGCTCCGTCAGGACGGAACCCCTTTCGGCGAACGGATGATCAACCTGACGGCTCTAAACCATGACCACGCGAAGAAAGTCCTGGACACCTACCTGAAGACGCACATCTTAGGCGGCCAAGACTTGTCATACAAATTGATCGACCTCGGACTGGTTGTTCACCAAGGAGTCTCAAGTGACAAGCAAATCATCATCGACTCGCAGGACGTTAGCTGACTTGCGGGCAAATGAACATGACTGGTCCGGGCCTGGGTACATCGCACCCAAGCCTGTCTTCCTGGACGAGATCCCAGCACGCCACCTGAAGCAGGGCAAGTTCGGATTGCTCAACCCGGACTGGAGTACCTGGAGGCAAGGCACTAACGGACAAGAGATCGTAACCTGTAAGTGTCACTGCCTTAGCGTTGGTGACTACCAGACAATCAACCTATACGCGGGCCAAGACGCCTGCGACATCTGCAAAGGACTTTCCGATGATCAACCTTCTCGCATCCCACATGTTTGAGACCGCCGCCTTCGTCCTGATGACCTGGCTGGCCTTCATGTCAGGCATCAGCCTGCTGGCCCACATCATCGATCGGAGTGGCGACTGATGCAAGACTACCCATTCAATATGAAGGACGGGAACCATGGAAGAATACATCGCCCCTCTGCTGTTGGCACTAATCCTGCTGGGCTACCCACTGTTCCAACTACATTACTGCCGGCCTCAGAGCATGAAGACCTGGACGGTTGGCGATACATTGAGAGAGATCAACTGCCTCGTCCTCGGAAGGTTATGCTCAATCCGGTTTATGGGGCGAGCCATCAAGCACCAGGACACTCACCAGCCTTGAACGGCGTAAAGACTGACGAGGTGCCCAATGTTTGAGCAACCCTTCCTCATATGCGACACCCTGATCATATTCTGCTGGGCCATCTGCGGCCCCTTCGCCGTCTACGTCATGCTAACCAACGAGGAATAATAACCATGGCTGATACCATCGCAAGCCTATTCATCATCTTCGTCCTGTTCGTCATCGGATACGGATGCGTCAAGGCAACATTAGCACGGGAGTGGCGCAAGTGACCTTCGCAATACTCAGCCTGCTCGTCATACTACCTGCACTCGCCCTCCCCTGGATCGTACTCGTGATCGGGGAAGCAATCATAAGGATCTGCTACGATGGAATTCCAAGATGCACCTTACAACGTCCTTCTCTGCGATGGAAACCGCGTGTTTCGAAAGTTGCGCAAGGGACTCGAGCAAGACACGAACGTGTGGTGCGCCACAACGACGACCTGGATCGAACCCTCTGAAATATACCCCCTGATCCACGTCGTCAAGGACGGACGATACAGTAACGCCCCGCAGCACTGCATCTGACGGTAAAATGTGTCCTCCCTATTTACTACAAGGAAAACCGCAATGCCAATGACTCCAGAAAGACAATGGGTGCTCGAGCAATTCAGCCTCACCATTCCGCGCAGTATACGTCGGCAGATGAAGAGCGATCATAGGCGGAAGTGGACCGGGGGCAATACCTCTGCCTTCGCAGCAGCGGTGATGCTTCAACGACACGTCACCGCACTTCAACAGGACGGCATGATGACACGCGCTGCAGGTCACCCAGGAATGTGGATTAGATTGAAATAACCTGTCCGACTGGCGGAGAAACACCCATTACCTTAATAGAGGGGCTATTTATTCAGGAAGTGTCGGGGGAACTAGACAAAGATGGACATATCGTTACCCGCCGAGACCGATCGTTCCCGAAACCGCCTGAAAGGCAAAGATTGATGATCAAGTTTGATAGAGTCTGTAGACGCCACGGACTAACTACGTTCACGCACCATGGTACGGGGGCCGGCATGCAGTGCTGTGCTTGCCAGTCCGAACGGAAGCGCGGTGGCGCACGTACTCCGGTCCGGGAGGAGGTCCTCGAGGAACAGGCGACTGCAAAGGAACGGAACCGGATACGGCAGCGGGAGCAGATCCTGAAACGATACCAAGCCCGAACCAGTCAGGTTCGTGCGGAGTCGGGCGGGTGTTGCAAAGAGTGCGGCGCTACCGAGGACCTGCACTTCCACCACCTCGATCCTGCTACGAAAGTGAAGCCCGTCACCCGGATGGGAACACTGGAGGGAATGCGTTCGGAGGCAGCCAAGTGCGTTCTGCTCTGCGCCGACTGTCATGAAGAGGCGCATGCCGAACTACGGTCTCTGGAAAATCCAGAAAAATAAAATCTTGAGGACTTCCCTTTAAGTTGGAGGGGCATCTTAAAGGGTGGCGGCGATTTGATCCCCACCCCCCCCGAATGGCGGCGACTCGATTCGCCTGAAAAATCGCACAAGCTGACCCCGAACAGTAGTAGGGTGTCGCTCGTTGCCGATGGGGCGTTGACTGACATTTTGACCCACCACCGACCCCGCCTGACACCACCGATTGTCAGATTGTCATACTTGCTTCAACTGCTGTTGCCAAAATGACATCTTCAAACGCATCGTCCAATCGGTATAGTTCGTCCTCTATAGCCCGTTCCGAGAGCCCGTAGCATGCTCCCAGGTTGTACAACTGGGCCAGTTCAATCGTCCCTCTCCATTCCCGCACGAAGTCCCTGCAAGATAGCTTGCGGCCCAACAACTGCCGACTCTGCCGCACGGTGCGGGCCCAGCTTGTATACCGTGCATTGCGTTTACGGTGTCCATCGACCTTCAACATGGTAATAGCCTTGCGATTAGTGGGGGGAGCGTGAAAACTAGAAACCAGAATAGCAGTCTCATGATACTACCCTACCAAGGTCTGGAGTGCACTGACGAGGTCGAATTGGACCTGGGCCCATGCCAGTCCGAAGAATGCAGCACACCAAAAGATACCATTCGTTGGGCAACTAGTGTGGTACGCGTTTGACATCTTGCTACTCCATTTGGTGTGGTGTGATTGTTTTCCGCCCGCACTAGGTTATACGCCGTTTGGTCCGTCCTTGGACAAACTATTCTCAAGTTTCTTCAATCGGGCAGCGATTTCCATTGAGGACAATGTAATCCTCAACAGCATGCTCCCGGTTTGCACGTACGTCGCCGAGTATTGCCGAGAGTCTCCATGTCGGCGTTGACCAACCTTCGAGCGTCAGACCGGACCGGTTTAGCAGTCCCCTCTTCGCGGTCACGACGCGTCCCGCGTACGTGTCCAGCATGATGATCGTACAGACGGTTGGTGCCGACTCCGGCACGTTGCGGTGGAGTCTGACGTCTTGGCTCCCATAGTAAACGACAAACAACGTTTCAGAATTGAGCATCACGTTTCTCCCGGTTTAAGTGGTTGTTTACAGTCCGCACCAGTTCAATTCCCAGGATGATCCACTAAACCAATCCGACGACCGGTGGAGTCGTAACTTGCGGGACCAGTTACCAGGGCGTTGTAGCGGTTTAAACGTTGTTCGGCAGTTCGCCCAGCATCGTCGACGATGGTCACGCATTGTCCTGTTGACCAATCCCAGACAGCTTGTTGGTCGGTATCAACAGCCTGTTCACGGGCTCGCTGCGGGCTCGAGACGTGCTCGCTCGTTTCAATGTGCTTGTTCCCATGCTCGTCCGTCCAGACACCGACCTCACCACCATTGAGCAGTGCCTGCACGATAGCCAATGCACGGTCTGCAGAAAGCTCGGTAGAGGCACCGTAGGGAGTCGTTCCCAATTGATAACCGTTGTCTCGAGTAACCGTCTCCAGCTTGTAAGTTCCGTCCTGCATTGTTCGTTTCCTTGTCTCGAGTTGTTGTTGTTGTCTCGTCTGAAGAGGTAATGGTTGTTTCCTTGCTAGTTGGACAACCCGTTCCGATATTTCTCGAAAGAATCTGAAAACGATAGTTTACCAGCATCCGACGGACGATGTTTCGGATTACCTTCTGTAATGGTTGTCCACAATGCCGCTTGCGTTTCCGCAACGTACCAGCCTAGCACCTTGGCCGCTTGTTCAATCTTCCGAGAGACTTCAGCGTAGACTCGGACGTCCGCCAAATCACCGCCTTCAATGTCGAATATTTTAGCTATATGCGTGTCATTTGTGCAGCGATTCAGGTCGCCGGAAATGTTCGCCGCAAAATTAGCAGACTTGATACCTCTTACCAAGAACGCATCTACATCGTCGGTTCCATTCAACAGACGTTGAGCTTTTGAGAATGATTGTTGCAGGCAGCCCGTCGGTTTAGTACTTGGATCGGTCCAGATTGCAGTAGCGTACATCGAATTACGCTCCACACTAATTCGTGGACTAGTCACGCCCACAACTGCAGAGAACAGGTTGAGAGTCGTTTGATTATCGTCTCCCGACTCTGCAAGGAAAGCACGGGCTGACAAGGTAGCGTCGTCATACCAGCTTTTGCCATGCTCGCCAGCACGTGCACAGTTTACCAGTTGGTCGATCGTGACGCGTCTCACTCTGTTGACTGCCGTTTTCCATTTGGGCGTAGTCTTTGTCTTTGTCATTGTCGTATCCCTGTCTCGAGTTGTTGTTACCGTGTCTGAAGGGTAATGGTTGTTTGGCCCTGTGCTGGACACGGAAATGAGGTAGAATCTTATTTTCGGTCGGGATCGTGTTGGATCCCCTTGACTAGGCGACGTAAGTCTATACTACAACAGGGGTTAGGCGGCCCCTTTGCTTCCGATTTTTATTGTCCCTATGTAAACAGTATCGCCCATTACCACGGTAGCATGCCATATCGGCAGAGTGACCAGCTTGAGGTGAATCCCGCTTGCGGTGAATCCCTCAAGACTAGTGGACATGACGTACACCTAGACAGGTGTCTACGGGGATTCCCCTCAACGAGGGTCGAGGCCCCCAGCCCGGCCCATAAGAGGCATAAGACGAGGTCCCAAATCGGTCTGAATCGGGAACCGAACTTTTCCCAGGGCCCATTCGCTTAACTAGGGCGGGCTCGGAAGCAGGTCGACCCGAACCAGGCAGGGTCCTGACTGAGGCCATCGGCCTTCAAAGTCCAGACTGCGTCGGGATTTGTACAGTGTTCAGTAGTGTACGGATAGTTGACGTAGATTCTGGCGTCAACTCCAAGAGTAACTCATTTCTCTGCAGACGTGTCGAATTCCTGGGTTTCGAGTTGACGTAGTAAGTCGCCAAAGTAACTCTGCTCGAGACCCAAAAAGTGGCTGAGACTGCAGAGAAACGGCTTGTACAGTAGTCTTTCTCTCTCTCTTTTTACGACTCTCAAGAGTTACTCTTGGAAATTCAAATTCTGAAACAACACGATACCATCTTGTCTTTCCTAGCAGCGACCTGACCCGAAAGTAACTGGGTCGGTAACTATTGCCCTTTTCCCCGGGGAATAGTAGTTACTTTGGCGACTTACTTTAGTTACTTTCGCCCTCTACGTCAACTCTGAGTAACTTCCGCCATTCCACCTGAACTACCCAGACGCTGCCAGGTTCCCTATTCCTCCACAGAGCCTGCCTGGCTCGGGAGCATAGGCAGAGTGGGGAGTGGGGAGTGGGGAGTGGGGAGTGGGCGGCTTAGGTTCTGGGCACCCAATTACCTTCTGCGTCTGGAGTGGGGAGATGTGCCTTGTGGAACCTTCTGTGGTTTGTACCTGTCGGTTGATCCACACTTGACGCATGGCTTGATGTTCATGGTGCTGTTCTTTCATTCCAGCCTGTGCCCACCAATTCCTTGACGGTTCCGATGGTCTCGTCCGCATATCCAAAGGCCTTAAGGACTTCATTGAGGTTTATAATTAAGTCGTTCAGCAGAGTGAAGTGCTGACTGGTCACGCCACCCTCGATCAGGTATTGCAGGTTGAACCTGTCACTTCGCAGTTCCCAAGGCTGGTTGGTGTCGCCTACCACCTTAATGTTGTGGTCACTCCAGAGTATCATCTCGCTCTCCTTACTTAGATTGCAACACAAAATACACCACATTCGCCCATACCGAGGACACAGCCTGCGGCCTCACCTATTCCTGTTGTCGCAGGCCTTGCAGGTCCCGACCACGCGCCCAACAGACGCCTTACTGTGACTAACTGGTCGTCGCTCCGTGACATTGTCGCAGCGCGTGCAGTAGGCCCAGACACGGACACCGATTTTGATGAATGGCTTGCTCATGGTTCAGGGTCCTGCTTAATCTAGGTAGTGCGCTGATCCGGTCAGAATCCACAGTTGATGTCTGAGCCACTTCACGTCCTGAGCCTGCTCTGGGGTCACGTTGCGTGGCCTGTATCCTCGGTCGTCCTTGTATGAATCGCTGTAGTATGCCAGCAGCGTATCAGCATCGTGTAGGTCGGGCATGTGAATCAGTTCCTTTTCGTCGCAAGAGCTTTGTCATAGGTACCACGGGCCACGGTCTCAGATCGGAAGTGCCTTGTACTACCCAGGCCCTTAAGGTGCCATTCCAGCCGGCCCGAAACACTCTCGACTTCCCAGAGTTCCAGGTTCCCGTCCTTGGTCAGCAGTGTTACAGTTGGCATGGTCTCAATCCCCTCTGCGTTATGTTTGTCACGTCTGTCTATAAGGGAATGGCCATCCAGGTCGATCCTGGACAGCCATTCTGGGGCGTTCTGGTTATTTCTTGGCTTTCTGGACCGCTCGCTTGATGGCCCGCTTCAGTTTGTAGGCGGTCAGCCTGGCCGCAACACCCGCGTCAGTGTAGATCCGGCACTGTACGTCTGTCTCTACCCAGACGTCCCCGTCGCTGTCGACCTCAATACGTAGGTTCAGTACCTGCGTAGGGCTGCCATCCTCTGCCTCTGCCTTGGTGAGGTTGAAGCGCTGGTCGTCACGGTCCAGCCACGTCTTGACGTATTCACTCAGACTTTTGCTCATGGTCTCAATTCCCCTCTGCGCGAATGATGTTACGTGTAAGGGTAACGGCTGCGTCCAGCACATGGATGAGGGCTCGCCGCTGGATCCGCCCGTCCTTTGTCTCGGGCTGGGACTCGTTGGCGCGTCTGAGTGCCGCCTCAACGTCAATCAGTATCAGGTCGGTACCATTCAGAGCTGACCAGTCTTCTGGTTTGTCAAACATATCGGGATCCATTGTTTCCCCCTGGAAAATAGTTGGTGACCTCGTTGCTGCCTACCTGTATATGGCTATTTTTACTGAGGTTGGACACCAGTTCGTGCTAATTGGTCAGATTGTGCTCAGACGTTCTATTCCCCCCTGCACCGTATGGGCCTGTGATCATACTCCTGCGACCACAGAATCGTTTTTAGGCCTTGTTCCGCCGGTCTCACGGGGTCTCTTGTGTGGTGCCCAGGGACGCCGGGCTAAACTGCCCGGTTTTTGCGAATGGCTGCGATTGCGACATGCTGCTGATCCAAATAAAATCCTGCGTTGGGGTGGTCGGGCCAGGCTTTCAGGACATCCTGGCAGTCGTTGATAATTCCCCTCAGCTCGGTTTCACTTTTCTCGGAGCACTGGGCTTCGAAGTCTGCGAAGTTGAGTTGTTTGGTGTGCATTGTTTCGTTCCTTTGTTCGTTGTTGTGTCCTCTTCTATAAAGGTAATGGGCTTCTAGCCAATCAGCGGACAACGAAAGTGCCATCTTCTTGCATTTTATGCTCAGAATGGTACCGGTTGTGGTCCGCATTCGTCATAACTACGCACAGCGTATGGGCTTCGGTCCAGGCCTGCGCCCAGGTATTTTTATGCCCTAGCAGCATGGCAATGATCTGGTGCCCGGTCGCCTTACGACCAATGACGTGATGGAATTCCCAGGCCTGGGACAGGTCAGTCACGCCCATCGACATCAGCAGTAGGTTGCGGTATGCTGCCCGTTCTGTGGCCTGTACGGCGCCCGCTCTGGCGCGGGTTCGGCGTCCCTGTGCAGTCGCTGCGTGTTTCGCGTCGGCACGTGCCTGGGAGGCCTTACCCTCGGCTGTCTTGCTGTACGCGCGCCGTGCTGCGACGTTCTTAGGTCGCGCGTTGATGCGCCGACGACAATCCAGGCAGGTACCCAGGCGTCGACCTTTACGGACCTGCCCGCGTCGCGTCGATCCGCACACGTTGCAAGGCTGGTCATTCATCGGTTCAGGGCCTCAATACGATCCTCGGGACAACCATCTTCCACGTGCTGCCGGGCCAGTGCAAACGGGCTATCGCCGTGCAAGTTCTTACCCAGCATGGTACCACATTGGGCACATGTCCACTCGCCAGAATCGGTGCACCAGCCCGCACGTAGAAGGCCGGCCCCGGCCCGCACCCGCTGCTCTGCACGTTGTCGCAACGTCGGTTGGTTCTCGCGCGCTGAGTCGTTGGCGTTCATTGTCTTTATCCTCATGGTCTGATTCCCTGGGATTTTCGGAATTTGGCCACGGCCAGTTTGTACGGGCCACGGTCGCCGCCCAGCTCAGGTGTTGGACAGGCACGAAGCAGCGAGTGCAGTTCGCCATGGAAGATCATGTCGGTGTAGCCTTGACCGTCGGCATCAACCGACTCGTCAATCAGATCGTACTGACCTGACGAGTTCAGCACGAGGTCAATTGCCTCAGTGATCGCTTCGTGTTCGAAGGTCTGCCAGTTCAGGGAACCGGCGTGCGCATCAGCGCGGTAGTCGAACAGTTGATCTAGCACCAGCGTAAACAGGTCCTGACCCAGCAGCGCATCTGACAAATCCGATTCTCGGTGACTCATGTCTATCATCCCTTGTTTGGTTGCTTGTCTATCAGGTTATGGTTTTTTTGCCTTAGTTTGGTCAGTAAATCGGACATAAAACGCCCAAGTCCAGCAAATCGGAGTGAGCAGTAGGACGATCTGCGTGACCCAGAGCAAAGGGTGCCCCCTGCTTATCTCCCGCAGCATGCCAAACAGGACGAAGACAAGTGGTATCGGCAACAGTGCAAAAAGCAGGCCGCCCCAACCATCGGTCAGCGTCATGCGCCACCTCCGATCAACTGCAACTCTATGCGCATCTCGGCGGACACTGTGCGTGCTCGGTTGTACCCGCTTTCGACCAGTTTGGCACTGTGCACGGCCTTTGGGCTGTGGAGTTTCAGCAGGGCCTGGGCGGCGTCCTTGCAGTTCTTGCCGCGCACCGTGACGGTCTTCTGACGCGTGCCCTTGGTGATCTTAACCTTATACTCAAACAGGTATCCACTCATGTCTCGTGCCTTTCTCTAAACTGTCAGGATGTACAGCAGGGCGGCATGCCCCAGTACCAGTACACTGACGATAAACGTACGTTGTGGACAGTACCGACTTTGGAGAAACTCGGTTGCAATCAGAGTGCCTACGACCTTCGAAGCGCTCAGCCCGGCAACCCCCGTGAGCGCTATGACCGCGCTTGCTATTGGGTTCAGTTCGATCTCGGCAAGGTAGTCACGTGCTACCGTATTCCAGTAGATGTCGACTGCCTGGACCACCCAGATGAAGTATATGCTGAGCTTGAGCGCTATCCGGTTCATCAGTCCACCGTACTTTCCAGTTGGCCCAGGTAGGCGTCGACCGACTTGCGTATGATACCACCGTAGGACGCCAGGACTTTGCTTGGCAGTTGGATTTGACTGACGTTGAGCACGGTCAAACCTTTGAGGGCTTCGTCGCCAGCCAGAACGTCTGCCTTGAATGCTGCCACGGTCGTTGCGTCTGCGTTGGCGATGTGGCTGATACCTGCGTAGGTGGAGCCATCGTGACGGATTGCGGTGTACTTAATCTCAGTCATGTCTTGGGTTTCCTTGTCTCGTTGGTTGGTTGTTTCTTCTACTAGGTAATGGCCGTTTGTCGGCTCAGTGGACATGTGCTGACGTTATTTTTCCAATATTTCTGACATCAAATGTTCCCACGCCGCGTCGGTGATTCTTCTCGGCGTACAGTGCTACGATCCTACTGAACGGGCGCGCGCCTTTGTTGACGACAACGCCCTTACGGAT
>Ga0255047_10003247_pt1 | contig 10277 bp, 26 predicted proteins | sample JV7_2_1_MG_FD_183640 | JGI IMG/M metagenome (GOLD analysis project Ga0255047, IMG submission 183640) | Seawater microbial communities from Jervis Inlet, British Columbia, Canada - JV7_2_1 | ecosystem: Environmental > Aquatic > Marine > Inlet | place: Canada: British Columbia | collected 2016-10-06 | reverse complement strand
ACCACAGCGCCAGCAGCAACACGAGTCTTAGGCATCAATACAGTATGAGCCTTTACCAACGCCTTCTCTCCTACTACAACGTCACCCATCACACTTGCCTTCAGTCCAATCATCGCGCCCTTCTTAATCACTACGGGAGCCAACACTAGAAACCCTTTGGTAGCATAGTGGCCAATGATAGTAGCAGACCCGCCGATACTTACATGATCTTCCAGCGTAATCAAACACGGGTCAGATATATTAGTTGTAGCAATACTAACGCCTCGGCCTATCTTCATGCCCATCATCTTATAAAACAACACATTAAGTGGAGTCGGCGTAATAAACTCCAGAAAAGTATATCGAACCAAGTAGGTCAAAGCGTTATGATAATACCAAGGAACAGCCTCTAACGAATATCCACTACCACGCCAAGGCTTAACTTTAATCCTACATGCCCAGTTCACGAAAGGAACTACAAAAATTAGGGTAAATCCAAAACAAAAGAATCCAGTAGCAATAGCACAGCCCATAGCCAGACAGTACAACACGAAAGGCCATCCAGTAGCAACAGCATTGGTGGCATAAACTACTCCAACAGCCGGAGCCAAAGATACACCAAGACAAAAGACATACAAAAATAAAAGCGGTAGCATAAGAGCAGCAAAGATAGGATCTCGGAACTTTCTAAGTAGTGTTTCCAGATGCCCCATCACACCTTTTCTATCTGAGGATGTACCTAAGACATCAACCTTATCTTTCATTTAGGTCTCCTCGTTCGTACAATGAACCAGCCAGTACCACAAGGCTCACACCACTTGACGTTCTCTCCTGTGTCCTTTTTTATTGTCAGCTTCTTAGCGCAAGCCGGACAAACCCAATCTTCTTTTGCCATTTTACCATGTCTCTGCCAAAAATATAACTAGCATCGTTGTTTCCTTTATCGAATGGTGAGGTCAGTACTCTTTATTTAAGGTTGTGGCCAAAGAGCCCTCATCTCTATAACAGTTGAATAAAGCATAAGCCCAGCTGCCAACACTGTGCCCAATATAATCACTACGGCCATTAATAAAGCTTTACTGGATACGATAAGTATATTCTTAACTGAATAACAAGCTACTTTTTTATTAGCTTTTCTACTTTGTCGCATTGATCTAATGTCCAATCTTCCACTTCTATCCTGGCACCTCTAACCATACTGATTAGCTCTTTAACTTCTTTCCTAAGCTCATCAATTTTCTTCTCAGTCATCGTTGTTTCCTTTCGAGTGGTGGGCCCTCAGGGATTCGAACCCCGGACCACCCCGTTATGAGCGGGGGGCTCTAACCAACTGAGCTAAGGGCCCGTATGCGATTAATCTTTCAGTCGCTAGTCTTCAACTTTCCTTTATATACATCAACACAAGCTTTCACACATCGTTCATGTTGAGGCTCAGCGCACACCACTGGAGAGAAATATGTGCATAGCTTATAATTGCAACTTCCGATACAATTATTAGCCATAATATTATCGCACCCGGTCATAAATAGCAACAGTGCTGCTGTAATAATATACTTCATTTTACAATTCTTTCTTTTGTTTAAGTCCACTCTCTATTACTACCGCCCTACAAAAAATTTGCAATCTTTTTGCACCATGTTCTTTTCGTAATTCTTTTATTACTTTAGGCAGTTGCGACTGATCACTTACCTTAACAACCCGGCTTAAATTAGGTGTACATATAATATACATTTAATATCCCTATATCAATCCAACCAACTGCAACAGCCAAAGCAAACAAGCTCCGAACAAAGCAATAGACAAATACAATATTACACTTCCCCAAAAGATAACGCCAAGCGATCCTATCCACTCGTGTATGATGTTCTTATCCAATACATCTAATACCGTTGTGCGAATAGACTTGCGGCCCTCTTTATACCACTGCCACAATATCATTATAGGAAGATGGATGGCTATGATGGCAACAAAAAATCCAACACCAGAAATTAAACTAAGCCCGAACAGTTGTTGAAAACTCATTTGTATATTACCTTATGAAGATATTTAGGAATATGTTTTCGACGTTTTGCCGGTATAATATTAATCCCTAAGTCAAAAATGATAGCACGATTTCCATGAATACGAACATTATGACCATAATAAACATCATCAATATTCATAGCAGCCTCTACTCTAAGCAAATATTCCGCAGCTTCCTTGCGCTGCTGTTTAGTAGATTTGAATTTAGGAATATATTTTTGAACTATTCTGTCCCTAGAAAATCCATAAATCCTAGCGAAGTTGCGGCGCCAATAAGGATGTGCGGTGAAGTAGCAAGACACCTCGCTCCAGATCTCATGGTCTACAGCAAACTTAACTACAACATTACCCTTTTTATATACTGTTTTATATGCTCCTTGGCCAAGATAACGCCAACCATTTCCGACGTGCGCGCCATAAAATGGTTCCTCAAGAGCAAACGCCTCTTTAATATATTGCTTTTCTCTTTTTCCTGTATACTGAAGGTGCATCACCGTTTTCACTACGAATCATCCTTTGTACAATTTTATGAATGCCAGGGTTTAGCTCTTTAATAGCAGGCAATACTTTATGTCGAATCAAACTACGCTTATATCTAAGGTTAGTATTGCTGGGATCTTCCAACCAATCCAAACCCGCTCGCTTAGCATAGGCATAGATAACATCCTTCTTCCACAATCGAAAAGGTCTAATACATCTACCACGCTGGTAAGCAATGGTGTCAGAGTATCCTCTAACCATTGTGTTCATTACATATTCTTCTACACAATCATCCAAATTATGAGCCAAAATAATAGGAACATCTATTGGCGTAAGATTATCAAAGAATACATAACGATTCTCTCTCCACCAATCCTCCATAGATCGGCGAGGAGGACATTCTTTTGTTAGTAGACCGCCTCTGAAATTCAAATCATATTTATTGCAATAATCAGACACCAAGTTCTCACATTCCTTGGCGAACTTTCCAGTGCCGTGGTTGTAATACGCTACACCGATTATACACTCTTTCCTTGATCGTTTATTCAAAAAATGCAAGGCGGCCATACTATCTACACCACCAGAGCAAGCCACAAAATACTTCTTTGGCAACGGGTAGAGTAGTTTAAACATTATATCTCCTATGTATAAATATCTGGAGCCTCTCGCATCGCCAGTGCTTTTTTATACGCATCAACATGCCCACCACTATAAACCATTCCATAGATGTTCTCACACTTAGGGCATTTAAAGTTAGTTACAACGCCAGGCTCACCATCCTCGTCCAGAAACACTTCAAACAAATCCATCTTGCTTTTACAAAACGCACAAGATTGCTCTCGCCTAAATCTACTTGGCAGTTTATCAAAGTCCATTTTATCCCTCGGCTATATTGTTGTAGTCAATACACACCTTCACCATAATTCTACTAATAATTTATATTATAGCAGGAGAGCACAACATGAAGGTCAATAAAAACACTGTCAAAAATTTTATTAAAGATTATAACGATGGTTTAAGTACTATTAAAATAGGTAAAAAATACAACGTATCTTATACCACTGTTTATAATTATCTTAAAAAGTCAAATGTGAAAATCCGTTCGGCAGCAATGCGAGCAAGAAAATATGAACTACGAGAAGATTTTTTTGACAAAATCGACACTCAAGAGAAAGCATATTTTCTCGGGCTATTATATGCCGATGGATGTAATTCTACTGAAGCCAATCTTGTTAGAATTACATTAACCAAGAATGATAAAGATATTCTAGAGAAACTATCTTCTTTGGTTTATCCCAATAATGATAGGCCATTAGGTTTTCAACCAGGTAGAATCAATACCTTTAATAGCAAGCAGCATAAAACTAAAGACTCATATGTTTTGCGAATATCTAATGAAAAAATTAGTCAACGTCTTAATCAACTGGGAGTTACTAAAAACAAAACCAAAATAGTAACCTTCCCGAATTTCTTAAATGATATATTAATACCCCATTTTATACGAGGATATTTTGATGGTGACGGCTCAGTATCATTAAAGAAAGATGGCCAAACTATGCTATCCTTACTGGGAACTAAAAGATTTTGCAAATCTGTACAAAAAATAGTTAGGCACAATCTAAATATAAATTCTACAGTGTGCCATGCGAAGAAAGGCTCTTCTATGAGTCAATTTGTTCTACATGGAAACAGAGTGGGGCCTAAATTCTTAGATTGGATCTATGAAAATTCCACTATACATTTAAATAGAAAATATAATAAATATATTGAAATTAAAACTATTTTAAACCGCTAACTATTATTATATTGAATAATACAATCTAAACAATTATCAAAACAAATTTTATCTTTATGTGTATCATGAGAATTATACCACTCTTCTCTCTCGCGCCTCATATTAGATCCAACAAATCCAATAGGTTTTCCGCCCTCTCTTAAATGAATAATGCATGCGAAATGCTTATCACCAGCCACAGCCATGTCATCAAGAACAATTTTACATCTATTAGAATCTTTTTTAGACATGCCTCTAACACCATAACCATTGCGAAAGTTTTGAATGCGATAATTCAAAATAGGAAACCGATCCAAGACTTCATCGGGCAAGTCTTTCAATTCATTCAGCGCCGCATTAAATTGGGCAGAAGAAAGAACTCGAATATCAGACACGCCCAGACCAGCAGCGAACATGACAGACTCACGGGCCTTAGATACGTTCTTCTCGTTAAAGACCATGCCAACTGTCACATAGGTCAGCTTGGAGATCTCCTTAATATTGTTGATCAGCCTGTCCCATACATCCAACCCACCAGACATGAGCTTGATGCCTTCTGGAGTGCAGTCATCCAACGAGATAGAGAAGTCATTAACCCCACACTCGATCAACTTTTCGTAGTAGCACAACTTAGCAGAGCCATTGGTGGAGAGAGCAACACGCTTAACGCCCAACGACTTAGCCAAAGACACCAAGTCAGGCAATCCCTTATACAACGTCGGCTCACCACCAGAGAACCTGATGTTCTGTAGTCCCTCGGCAGCCCAAAGACGGACTACTCGCTCGGCTTGATCATAGGGCATGAACGGATCACGCTTGTGCTTAGGCCCACGACAATACGGGCACTTAAAATTGCAGCGGTCAGTAAGAATCAACTCACACCGCGCTAACGGCTGATCAATACTGGCTTCCCGCGCTCGCTTATCACACAGTGTATAGAACCCAATGCTCTTCAACTGATCCATTACCAAACTCCAATAACTGTTGATACAACTGCCAGCGCACCAAGCACCACAACTGCTGCAAGTTTAACCTTTTGCTCCGTCTTAGCTCGTTTTACCATTTGATCATGACCCGCTACTGCATCATCGAATGTAGAATGTCTATCCATTTTCTTTGTTCCGCCGGCTGAATCAAACCACAAGGTCTCGAACAGAATAGATTCGGATGTATAGTTAAAACTATGATCAATACCCAAAAAGATAGTAGAGACTTCCGTTCCGCCCACCTTAGTTTTACCTACAACTCTATTAAGGTCGCCATCGAATCCATCATTCCACGCGCGCCACTCTTCTGCGCTACAAGACTTAGCTTTTTGAGCTTCGTTCAAGACGTACATATTTACAGGCTTACGTAACAAAGGCGGCGGCGGCGGCGGCGGCGGAATATATGTTCCTTTCATCTCTACAACATCCTTTGTCCACTCATCGAACGGTTTAAGTTTGCCATGTTTTTCTTCATGACAATCACAACAAAAAACTATCAACGATCGTCCGTGTTTACATTTATCCCCATCCATTCATTACCCGCAATACACAAAAATGAAGCAGACCGGATAGCCAAGTCGAGAGTAAAAGTATAACAAGAGGCAGCGTAACTAAAAACCAAATCGCAGGATTTGATTGCCATCCTGCAAATTTAATAGACCGCCCGTATCCTTCTGATATAAGAACAGATGCCAATGTTATGGCAGATAATATACCAATTTGCTCACCATCAAAATACATTCCAGCAGCAGAGCCCAATACAAATGAAATAATCCACGCTAAATATATATACATTTATTAACCCTATAGTGCATAATCAATCAAAGCGGCTACTGAGAGTCCGGTCAAAAACATAGCCGATGGAATGACAGCAAGATCAAAAGCAAATGAATACAATGGCCTATTCGTTTTAACAGAGAGCGCATGCCTATATGAAACAAACAGGAACAGAAGCCCTATTGCAGCCAGCACACTAACTCGATCACCATCATAATGAGCACCGAATATCGCGCCTATGATAAGTATAACTATATGCAGCGGATATGCGTATAGAGTCATCAGTCAAGCCATTGCTTAACATGATTCAAACTGTCAGCCCTGGTCTCTCCCTCTCGAAGCAGTTTAGAGCCATCCAGCAACCCAATCAGATATTCCAGATCTGCTTTGGGCATTAGGACCAACGAATCAGCCTCTTGCTCGGCTGTCTCTTGAGTATCAGCCTCCAACTCCACCTCTATATACAATGAGTATTTATTCATGTTATTTATCCACAGTCCAAAATTCAGTAGACATATCATGTGAGTATTCTAAGGTATCATCAACATCATTGCCGTGCCCATTTCGTACCGCACGCAAAGCCTCATCCTCACTTGCTGCATCAACCTCAACAATTTGTGTCCAAACTTCTCTTTTGCAAACACTATACTTTTTCATCTATTTTTTTTCTCCAATAGCAAAATATTTTACTTGACAAAATAGTGATTCTTTGTTATAATATATATAAAGGAGATGTTATGAATAAAACAGGATTAATATATAAAGTTATATCACCATCCGGCAAAATATATATAGGGCAAACAATACAAACTCTTCATCAACGAAAAAATGGACATTATATTGATGCGTTTAATAAAAATTGTAAAACTTATAATTGTAAATTTGCTAGAGCAATACGCAAATATAATGATAATTTAAAGTGGACTATATTATATAATAATATTTCAATAGATCTTCTAGATAAATTTGAAATAGAAAATATAAAAAAATTCGATTCGTTTAGCCTTGGATATAATGGCACAGAAGGCGGAAAAGGATCTAGAGGACGCTCGGTATCCAAAAATACAAGAGAAAAATTATCCAAAGCTAATATAGGGAAAAAATTATCCAAAGAAACAAAAAAGAAAATATCTAAATCTGTTAGCGGGCAAAAACATTACTTTTACGGAAAACACCATTCTAAAAAAACTCGTAAAAAATTGTCGAAAATTAATAAGGGAAAAAAGTTATCCGCAGAAACTAAACAGAAAATATCCAAAGCGCATTCCGGCGAGAAACATTATAATGCTAAACTTAATCTAAAAATAGCTCAAAAGATTAGAAAAAAATATACTACTAATAAATATACTCAAAGAGAATTAGCAAAACAATATAATGTATCTCAAAAAACAATTTACAATATAGTAAACTGCCTATCGTGGATAAAGTGACATCCTTCCAGCTATAATTTCTTCATCGCGCATAGAATATCCCTCTTGACCAACATAATCCTCGAAACGAATCTCGGCTATCGTCTCAGCACCAACCAAGTCAGTGCCACATTCAATGTGTAGTCCCTGCGCATACTCATCCATCCAACGCTTACGAAACTCAGTCCATTCAGTCTGATCCATCTCGCTGGTAAGTAGTGTGTCTAAATTACGCATCGTCTTTCCTTATATATTTGCATTCGCGATAGTATTCCATAACATTTCTACGCACTCGTTTAGAAACAGCATCACCAGCATCACGCAACGACATATCTGGATGAGCCATATGAGCTTGTCGAATAGCATTAACTACCATACTATGAATAGCTCGTTCCTCTTTACTCATTTCTTTTAGCGAAGTCGCCAGAAACTTCAGGTCCCTCGTGAGATAACGCTGCTTGACGATCCTCAGGTGAAAGATTGGCCAGTATACTCTTTGACTTTTCCACCGACACGGCGCCTGTATGCTTCCACTGAAATGCCTGCCGTATGCCCCATTCATTAGCATCATCCTCTGTTGGAGCATCAATAACTACAACACGAGGCTTATCCTTCTTTTTAGCAGGATGAAAAGTAATTTCAAACATCATCTGAATCTCCATGGTCTACTATTTTAGTTCCATCCTGCATCCACAGCAGGGTTCCATTAGGAAGCATCATGGCTTCGCCTCGTTTCAAGGCACTCACTACACGATCCCTCTTGCAATCTATCTCTCTACAGAAACCAAACTTATTCAGCTCAGTATCATATTCATTGCAGGCGGGACACACGCCATCCTTATGCTTAAGCTCCTTCGATTGGCTTAGTTCCCACGGTCCTGCTGATTGTTGCTTAAACCCTATCTTCCTTGACGCTCGGCGTAGATCCTTCATGATCCTCCTTGCACTCTTGTTTACCACAAATACAATGCCACTTAACTTTTATCCAAGTGACAGCGAATCCTATAAATGGAAGGGCGGCCATAATAGCCGCCACTTCATCATAACAAAAATGCACGGCTACTGCTGATTAACTTTTACCGCAGGAGTGCGACAACCATCATTATTAAAAGAGGCCCAACCAGCAGCACATTCAACAGCTCGAACCTGCAAATCGCCTCGGGAATCAGAGTAAGACACATTACAAGACACATAGCCATCGCCGTTGGTGTCTCGATTAACACAAGTAACGCCCTTAGGATCGAGGCCCATATCAATAGCCCATTGCTTAGCAGCCGCCTTTGCCTCAGTTTTGTTGCCAGCGCATGAACCAACCATACTAAAAGCTAACACGCCCACGATGCCCACAATAGCTGCAACAATTATCAATTCAATCAGGGTAAAACCCTTTTGTTTCTTCATCTATTCTCCTTGTTTACGAGCACATTCAGATACTTCGCCAATCCCCATAACCGTGGAGACTAAATATGCAGTTGAAATAATTCCAAAACCTATTGTTGCTGCCTTGACGTTTACATATCGAGGCAAATCTAAATCTATATTGGACGCTAAAATAACAGAGGTGATACCAAAGCCCACAGCACCCACAGCATCCAAAGCGTAGGGAAGATGCGAAGCCGGACAAGTTTCAACAGGTCGCTGGGCAATGTAATCTCTATTGTGCCAGATGGACGAGCATCCAGTAAGTGTCAAAGCTAAAATTAGTGCATACTTCATATCGTTTTCTCAAATTTATATGTGGCTCCTAACTAACTGAGGCTGACGTCATGTCGGCAAACGATGTTAGGTATTACCTGCCTCTCGGCCACATATAAACTATTCGCTGCTAGTCCTTAGTAGCCGTGAAGCCTTCCAGACCGCCGACTGCACGGACAGCCTGGCCCTCATCGTTGAACTCAACCGAGTAGCCTGCCGGCAGATCAATCTCACCATCACGAAGCGCTGTCTCCAGAGCAACGAGCTGATCAATCATCGGGCGAAGCGAACCAACCTCAACGTAGGCACCACGACAGTTCTCACCATCGCTGCCCTTCAAGGTCGGACCAGAGACATAAAGAACACCGGGACGAGGCGTCTTGTTAGTCTCACCAGCCTTGGCTGTGAAGTCAGCCTTGAGCTTGAGGCCCTTGGCAACACCAAGAACGGTTTCATCAGATAGACTGTCAGTGGGAACACCAGCAGCCTCGACCAACTTACGAAGATTTGAATAATTACTCATGTATTATTCCTTTCATTGTTGCGGGCTTATAAACCCTATTTTACAGTTTCCTCTGTGTTTTTCAGCTCGGCTTGGAACGAGTCATAGCCACATTACTGGAGCCAGACAAATATTATATAGCATACAACGTCACAGCCCCGTAGCTACACAATATCCGTCTGGCACAAAACTAACTAGAAGATCGCTTAGCAGCACAGCTCTCGCAAATGTCTGCCTCGCTCACAATTTCCTCACCAGCGCCACCAGGATCAAACACCTTCTTGCCCTTAGCACGCTCTGGATAGGATTTTCGACGCTTAGCCGTAACAACTCGAACAGGTTTAGTTCGAGCCGTTTGAGACTTGTTGCAAAAATCACAAGTAAACGACATTAATCACTCCAATATTCTGTTGCAGGTTCTTCATCTACTACCTCGACATTCAGCCCAGCCTTTTTCAGCGGCTCAATATCTAGGAGCATATCACCTTCGTTAAAACCAGGAACATCTGATTCGATAATGTGAAATCCCTCAGTGGGACAGTCACCATCAGAACCAGGACAACCAAACTGCTCAACCACTACTTTGCTCATTGTATATATTCTCCCTCTTCACTGAGCATTGTATTCAAAAGGTCTAAATTACTATTCCCGTC
>Ga0255047_10003245_pt1 | contig 10279 bp, 6 predicted proteins | sample JV7_2_1_MG_FD_183640 | JGI IMG/M metagenome (GOLD analysis project Ga0255047, IMG submission 183640) | Seawater microbial communities from Jervis Inlet, British Columbia, Canada - JV7_2_1 | ecosystem: Environmental > Aquatic > Marine > Inlet | place: Canada: British Columbia | collected 2016-10-06 | reverse complement strand
GTGAACGGAGCGAACTCGGCAGTCAGGCCCTCCGTCTCGGTTTCGGGACGCAATCGCCATCTTCGTTCTCGTAGTAGCCCTTGCCGCAGCCCGGAGTATCGCCATCGTCATCGTGCCGTTTCCTCCTGCAGCATACCTGGATGGCGAGTTCCGCTTCTTGGAGGGCCGCCAGGATGCAATCCAGTGACGTCTCCGTCGGGTTGTTCACGTAGCAGTCGAGGGCCTTGTTTGCCAGCGACGATGCCCGCGAGCGGATCGCCCACGCGCCAGTGTCCAGCGTGTCGATATCCTGCCGTCCCTGCATTGTCATTATCCGCGCCTCCTGGTTGTGTGTTTCTAGGCGCCCAGCCGGAATAGCCAGACGTCCTCGCTACTCTCCTTTCTCGCGTAGATGAGGTTGTCCTCGCGCGTGATCTGGTAGCCGACGAAGCTGATGCCCGGCGTCTTGCTTTCCAGTACCCGTCTCGGCGTGCCCGCGTCGAGCGCCACCTCGTATACGCCGGTAGCGTCGCTCGACGTCCGAGTCATGAAGATGCGCTCACCGCGCGGGTCCAGGATCGCGTCCCTCGCGTTCACCCCGTCGAACTCGCCGACCGATTCGCTGTCCCCATCGGGGCGGACCAGCAGGATTTCGGTGTTCCAGATCCGATCCTGCCCGCGATAAGAGCGCATGACCAGGACGCGATCGTCGCTCCAACCCTTGACGTAGACCTGGTTGCCCGCGGCGTAGGCAGCGACCTCCCCTGCGCGCCCGTCGGGCAGACTCAGCGTCATGGCGCTGCCACCACGCGATGAGGTGCTGAAGCTGGACACGAACGCCAGCTTCGAGCCGTCTGGCGATATCCTGAGGTCACCGAGCCGTTCGCTCTCGGAGGTGCCCTGGTAGTGCCGCACCGGCGGCAACATCTCACTGTCCAGCCGTGTACTGGCGATGAACTGCTGTCTGGAAGCATCCGTGCCTACGAAGTACAGCTCGTCACCACGGAAGGCCGTGTTCGCCCATCGCCAGGACCAGGTTGCGGCGTGCAGCCCCGGATAGGCGAAGCGCTCGGTCACCAGCATCGGGTCGCGCCTGGTGCGCAGATCCAGCGCCCACAACTCCGGCTGGCCAGCGAGCTCCGGCGACTCGCGCATGAAGGCGATCCAGGCGCCGTCCGGAGACAACGTGGCACCGAAGCCGTCGGCCACAACACGTATGGAATCCGGATCGAGGAAACGGCTCCACACACCCGAGTACACCTCCATGTCGTGAGGGCTGAATCCCAGCTCCAGCACCTTCTTGCTGCGGTGGAATATCCACGCCTCACCCTCGATGGCGGCTGCGGGCCACAGGTCGATGCGGCTGTCGTTGGTAACCTGCACCGGAGCGACGGGGGACGCGGGGTCTGTCATCCACAGATGCGACTGCTGTCGGGCCGTGTCGGCGACGATGAGCAGGCCGTCGGCCGACACGGAGATAGCCTGCTCCTCCAGCGGGCTGGACGTGAGCGCGCGCGCCCGGTCCGAACTCAGCTCGTACGCCCAAACGTCGAACAGCCCACCCTCGTTGGTGACGTACACGAGCTGGTCGTCGTCGAGCCAGCGCGGTGTGTGCACGCGGGGCGGCCGGGCCAGCAGCGCGCGGGCATCCCGCCCGGTCAATGTCGAGATCCAGAGATCCTCGCTTCCCGCCGCGGCGGTGAACACCAGCCGTCGCTCATCCCGGCTGACATCGGCGTGCACGTTGTCGAGCCCAAGCAGTATTCCGGGGAAGCCCGCCTCGACGGTGACGCGTTCTATCTCGCCGCCCAATAGATCGAGGCGCCAGAGGCTACCGCCCGAATCGTCGGCGTCACCGGGCGCGACCACGTACAGGCTGTCTCCGAGCCACCGCACCAGACCGACTTCGCTCCACTCCCAATCCACGGCGACAGCCGGCTGCGTCGCCTCGCCCCACGGCGAGATGATCTCCAGGTAAACCTTGCCGGCCTCCAGGAACAGGAACGCGATCCGGTCCGCCTGCGGCGACCAGACAGGCGTCTTGATGTCGACGTGGGCCGGTGACACGGCGCGCGGTTCATCGCCCTCGAGCGAACGCAGCCAGAGGCGAACCCCGGCACCGCGGTCTGACAGGAACGCGATGATCCGGCCGTCGGGCGATATCCGGCTACCCCGCTCGACCGTCGGCCAGGTCACGACGGCTTCCTGAGCGTACACGGCTACGGGAGCTTCGCCGCCGAATGGGACCTGCCAGGCGACGATCACGAGCACGATCAGGACGACGACCGCCCCGGCCAGGAGAGCCCGCTTATCACGCGGTTCGGACAGCCCGCGGCTCGCCGCGGCCGCCGGCGTCCCGAATCCGGACATCTCGTCGAGCGCGGCGGTGACCTGATCGAACGACTGGAAGCGCCGCTCGAGGCGCTGCTCCAGGCAGCGTGAGACAAGGCTGCGTAGCTGCTCCGGGTACTCCGGCCCGAGGCGGCGCGCCTCACCGGCAAGAACGTTGCGCAGATACTGGCGGGCGTTGTCTCCCTCGAACGGGAAGACTCCGGTCAGGCAGCGGTGCAGCAGCACGCCGAAAGCGAAGATGTCGGTGCGACCGTCGACAGCTTCGCCCGCGGCCTGCTCGGGCGACATGTAATAGAGCGTGCCCACCACGGCGCCTGGCAAGGTAAGCGTTGTGGTGTCCTCCTCGGTGATGCGACGTAGCTCCTTGGCCACGCCGAAGTCCATGACCTTGGCATGGCCGTGCTCGGTGAGCATCACGTTGGCGGGTTTGACGTCCCGGTGCACGAGGCCATTGTCGTGCGCAAAGCCCAGTGCCTCGGACAGCTCGCGGGCTAACCTGACCACCTCTTCGACCTTCAGCGGCCCCTCGCTCAGTCTGGCTTCCAACGACATTCCGTCGACGTACTCCATCACGATCAGGAGTTGATCCTCGCGCGAGACCAACTCGTAGATCTTGCAGATAAAGGGATGGTCGATGGCCGCGGCGATGCGGGCTTCGCGCTCCAGCCTGCGGACAGTCTCGGGTGAGTCCGACAGGTCCTCGCGCAGCGACTTGATCGCGACAGTGCGACCCAGCGTGCGATCGACAGCCTTGTAGACACTTCCCATGCCGCCAGCGCCAAGGGTCTCGAGCACGGTGTACTGCTCGATTTCGCCTTGCAGCATGATGTCGACTCCGTGCAGCGCACCGGCCCTGGCTGCAGCGGCCGACGCAGGTACGCGCCATTATGCCGACGGGTCCCGTGGAGGTCCACCCTCCTCTATTGTCCGGCCGGACCCCTCGCGCCCTTCTCTCGAAGACCGGCTGCGCTTAAACTCGAGCCAGATGTGCGCGATGGTAGAGGAACCACGGCGCATGTGACGGGTGCGCCTCCTCCTCGCACCGAAGGCACAGGGTCCATGGCAGCACAGGCCGGAAAGCCCGCTGACGCGTCCGAGGGGGAGCCTTGACCGCCCAACTGATTCTTCTGCCTGTCGCGCTGGCAATGACGGTGACCTTCGCACCCGCGGCGGCCGGCCGCGTGCCGCCTGCGACCGGGACCGTGGCCCAGGAGACGTCGCCGCCGCCCGACGTCGTGCGCGTGGTCTTGGAGCTCCATGACCGGGCCTTTCGCGTGCTGTCCGTACTCCCGGTGCGCGGCCGCCCCTCAGAGCTGAGCGACGTGCTCGAGGCCGAGTTGATGCCGGAGTTGCTGGACGGTCGGATCTGGATTTACGAGTTCCTCGTACGCGACACCGCCCAGAGCACGGTCGGGTTCGGGCTACTGCTCGTTCCCCGCCAATCGGCCGCCGAGACGACAGATCCGTCGCAGCGCGGGCGGATCATCCGCGAGGTCGCCGACCTGACTCCGCCGTATGTGGCGCGCGTTGCCGTTGCCTTGTCGCCCGATCTCGGGGACATCACGCTGACTCGATTGGAGCCAGTCGCCGGGGAGCCGCGCAAAGAGTGGCGCCGCATCGAGCTCGGGACCAACACCCTGGTCCTCGAGGAGCCGGTCCGGTGAGGAGCCTGCGGCGGTTTTCCCGGTGCGCGTGCCTGGGCGCGATCAGCGTCGTTCTGGTCATATCGCTTCCCGGCGCCGCCGAGGCGCAGCTGGGACCCAACATCGACCCGTGCGATCACATCGAGTCGGCAGACCCTCTCGTACCTTGCCAGCCTGCCCACCTACTCAACGGCGGCGCCAGAAGCCTCAACATCGTCATCGTGGGTGATGGCTTCACTCAGGCCCAGCTAGGCGCGTACCGGGAGGCCGCCGACGAGTTCGTCGAGCAGCTTCTGAACACTCATCCGCTGGGAGCGCTCAGCGATGCGTTCAGCGTCTATCGTCTCGACGTGATCTCGCCGGATGCCGGCATTGACCGTTTTGTTGGCTCGGGCTGTGGCTTTGACCCGGCTCTGCTCCGGAACACGGCTCTGGAGACGGGTATCTGCGGCGGGCTCAACGCGGGCGGTAACGGGTCGCAAAGCAGTGTTCGGAGACTGGTCAACACCGCAAATGGTACGAGGCTCCTCGAGTTCACTGCCCAAGCGGGCGTAATGGAGGACCACGTTCTTGTCTTGGTGAACAACGGGCTGGTCCTGGCGGGAGGAGCCTACTTCGCGAGCGCCCGTGCGTTCTCGTCGCTCATTCGCTCGATCGACCCGTCAGGCGTGGTAACTGACTACAGTCCGAACCGCGAGGATTGGGCCCGCATGGCGATCCACGAGATGGGGCACGGGCTCTTCAACCTCGAGGACGAGTACTGCGGCACAGGAGTCGGCGCACCGTGCTCATTCGATCCGACCGACGAGACGAGCGAGCCCGCCCGCGCCAACGTCACCATCGAGACAAACCTCGCCCAGCTCAAATGGCGCCAGCTGGTACAGCCCAACCCACCCGCGTTGTGGCCCAGCGAGCAGGTGGCGGCCTGTGGGGGCAACGGGGCGACCTTTGGCGGCCCGGCCGACACCGTCGGGCTGTTCGAGGGTGCGAACAAGGAAAGCTGCGGCATTTACCGGCCCCAGGCGCACTGTCGGATGCGCGAGACCACGGCGGAGCCGTTCTGTGCTGTGTGTCGCCAGCGAATCCTGTGGAAGCTGAAGGACCATATCGCCGGCCCCCTGCTGTTCGTGCTGGAGAAAGGCACCTTGCCGCATCACGAGCTGCTCCGTGCGGAGCTCATCCTGCGACGCCTGGAAGAGCTCGGTCTCCTTAAGGGCCCGGACTGGCCTCCCGGCCCGACCGTCCCGGCCAATACCGGCGACACCCTTGCCACCCAACTCGGCACCGTGATCGACTGGCTGGCGGGCAGCGAAGTGCCCCGCCTGTCGCTCCGCGACGGCGAGGTCGAAGTGAACGTCTACGACCCGCCGCCTCACACCGTCGGCAGCCAGATCGGTGATGGCGGCGCCGCATTCTCGGCTCCAGGCTTCGCGGCCACGGCCCTGTTCGTGGATGGGTCGATGCGGTTCTTGCTGGATACCCTCTACGTCAAGGAGCAAAGCGGTTCAGGGTTTCAAAGGCACTATGCGAAGATCGAATACGCGATCCGGAGCGGCACCACGACGATCGAGGGAACCTGGCCGGCTACGGGATGGAAATCCATCAAGCTGGGCGGTCCGTTTGTCAACACGCCGCTGCGCCTGGAAGCCTCCGCCGGCGGCATCCCCGTGCCGCCAACCAGCGGCGATCTGGAGGTCGACGTCAAGGTTCTGATGCTCGACTGGCAAGGAGTCCAGGAGCTGGGCAACGACACGTTCAGCTTCGGCAGTGCCGCAGATTTCGGCGCCGGCGAAATCGTGCACGTTCGCGACAGGCCCAAGTACCGGATCACCTTCTCGATCGTCAAGCCCCAGAAGTAGGGCTGAGAGCACGCCCGCGACGTTGGCCCGTGCTCAGAACGCGCCCACAAGAGTTCCGTCATCGGATTTGATTTGCGTGATGATGGGTTTTAATAGTTATTACTGACTTATGGTGACTTGACTTTTGGGTCCGATTCATCCTATACTTCTTGAATTCGTCGGTTGGAGACCTCGGACGCGCTCGCGGACGGGGTATTTTTTTGCCCAAACTTCGCTTTGACTTCTCCCCGTTTTCGGTCCCGGGCAGCCGCTGGAGTCACCTCGCGATGGCCCGCCGACGAGCGCTGCCCCCGCCGCGGGTCTCCTCACCTGGGCCTCTCCCCGGCCGGCCCAGACCATCGGCAAACAGGTGTAACGTAGGCGGCGAACGTGTCGCGCACGACCCCCGTGGCGTGCAGCTGCTCGCCGCCGAACCTGATCAGAAACGCTCCAGGGGGTTTCCCAATGCTGTCTCGCGGACGCCGGTTTCCATCGCTCATCCTCATCGTCCTGACCGCATCAGCCGTGCTGGCCGTGCCTGCGCGGGGACAGCAATCCGCGGGAGACGGCCCGCGAGCACTGACGGCCGCCGACTACGCCCACGCGGAGAAGTTCCTCCGCGGCAACACGAGCCGCCTGGTACACAACGCCGTAGTGCTGCCCAATTGGCTTCCGGACGATAGTTTTTGGTACCGCGTGACCGGGGCCGAGGGCACGGAGTTCGTGCGCGTGGATCCGCTATCAGGCACGCGCGCGCCCGCCTTCGATCACGCCCGCCTGGCCGCGGCGTTGTCGGAGGCGTCCGGCGAGGAATACGCCGGTACCGACCTGCCCTTCCGAAGCGTCGAATTCGCGTACGACGGCGGCACGGTCTTCTTCGCTGCCGGCGAGAGTGACTGGGCCTGCGATGTCGCCAGCTACCGGTGTTCGGCTGACCGCCGGCCCGCGGACGCCGCGCCTTCCCGCACTGAAGTCCTGTCGCCCGATGGCGGCCAGGTCGCGTTCGTTCGGGACCACAACCTGTGGGTGCGTGAGGTCTCCAGCGGGGAGGAACGCCAAACTACGCGCGATGGCATCCTCGACTACGGCTATGCGACCGACAATGCCGGGTGGAGGGCGAGCGACCGGCCCATCCTCAAGTGGTCACCCGACTCCAAGAGGATCTACACCTTCCAGCAGGACCAGCGTGGCGTCGGCGAGATGTATCTGACCGATACCCGCGTCGGCCACCCGAACCTGAAGGCATGGAAGTATCCGCTCCCCGGCGACTCGATCATCACGATGGTGGAACGCGTGGTGATCGACATCGACCATGGCGCCGTGGTGCGACTGCAGATGCAGCCCGATCAGCACCGGTCGACGACGTGCGACGACATCGCCTGCGGACGCGGCTGGAACGACGTGCAGTGGAGCCCGGACTCGTCCTCGGTCGCGTTCGTTTCCACGTCGCGCGACCATCGGGAAACCTACCTGCGCCTCGCCGACCCTGATACCGGTGCCATGCGCACGGTGCTGCACGAGAGCGTCGCGACGTTCTTCGAGGCCGGCAACGGCGGGGTCAACTGGCGCTACCTTCCGGACAGCAACGAGGTCATCTGGTATTCGCAGCGCGACAACTGGGGCCACCTCTACCTGTACGACCTCGCCAGCGGCGAACTGAAGCACCAGATCACCACTGGCGAAGGCAACGTCGGACGGCTGCTGCGCGTCGACGAGGAGAATCGTCTGCTCTACTTCACCGGCGTCGGCTTCGAGGCGGGTCGCGACCCTTACTTCCAACACGTGTATCGGATCGGCTTTGACGGCAGTGGCATGACCCTACTGACGCCCGAGGATGCCAACCACACGGTGAGGTCGCTGTCGCCATCGGGCGCGTGGTTCGTGGACAACTACTCCACTCCCACGACGCCGAACGTGGCGATGTTGCGCAGCTCCGACGGCGCGGAAGTAGCACAGCTGGAGGAAGCCGATATCTCGGCCCTGCTGGCCACGGGCTGGCAGCCGCCGGTTCCGTTCACCGTCAAAGGCCGCGATGGCGAAACCGATCTTTACGGTCTGATGTTCCAGCCGACGCACCTGGACGTGAACAAGAAGTACCCGATCATCAACAGCATCTACCCGGGCCCGCAGGCAGGCAGCGTCGGCAGCCGCAGCTTCTCGGCGGCGCGCGGCGATGCCCAGGCGATCGCGGAACTCGGTTTCATCGTCATCAAGCTCGACGGCATGGGCACGCCGTGGCGATCGAAATCGTTCCACGAGACCTACTACGCCGACATGGGCGACAACACATTGCCGGATCAGGTTACCGGCATGAGGCAGCTGGCCGAGCGCTACCCGTGGATCGATATCGACCGTGCGGGTATCTGGGGTCACTCGGGCGGCGGCTACGCCACCACCGGCGCGATGTTCCACTACCCCGACTTCTTCAAGGTCGGTGTGTCGCAGGCAGGCAACCACGACAACCGCGTGTACGAGGACGACTGGGGCGAGAAGTGGCAGGGGCTGCTGGTCCGCGACCCCGACCGTGGCACCAACTACGACAGCCAGGCGAACCAGAACTTCGCCGCCAACCTGAAGGGCAAGCTACTGCTCGCCCACGGCACCATGGACGACAACGTGCCGTTCTACAGCACGCTGCTGGTCGTGAACGCGCTCATCGAGGCGAACAAGGACTTCGATCTGGTCCTGCTACCGAACCGCAGGCATGGCTTCGGCAACGAGCCTTATATGATGCGCCAGCGCTGGGACTACTTCGTCGAGCATCTGCTCGGCGCCGAGCCGCCCGCCGACTACGAGATCGGTCAACAGCAGCGCCAGCGCTAGGGCGTCCCGCAGATCCTGGCCTCGCCAGCGCGGAGCCAGGATCAGCGCTGCGAGCAGCTCAGCGGTAGTTGGTGAACTGCATGTCGATCTCGAAGTCGTGCGCCTTGAGCGCGGCGATCGCTTCCTGCAGTGCGTCGCGATCCCGACCCGAGACGCGCAGCTGCTCGCCCTGGATCGCCACCTGAACCTTCTTCAACTTCAGGCCCTTCACGAACTTCACGATCTCCCGCGCCTTCTCGATCGGGATCCCCATCTGCAGCGTGACCTTCTGCCGAACCGTGTCCTTGGCGGCGGCCTCGACGGCACCGTACTCGAGCGCCCGTAGCCCGACCTTGCGGCGGACCAGTTTCTGCGTCAGCACGCCGATCAGGTTCTGCAGGGTCAACTCGCTGGCGGTTTGCAGGGTGAGAATGCGCTCACCCTTGTCGAAGTCGATGCGTGAATTCGTGCCCTTGAAGTCGAAGCGTTGGGACACTTCCTTCATGGCCTGGCTCACCGCGTTGTCGACCTCGGCCAGGTCGACCTCGGAGACGATGTCGAAGCTGTTGTCTTTCGCCATGGCTGCTCGTGCGCGGCGTGCGCCGCATTGGTTGGAAGGTGCGTTGACAGCAGTCTAGTTGCGGGCGGATGCGCCCGTTTTCTGGTCGGCGACCAACTTGGCCGGGAACCGTTCGGGCCTCCGCGGCAAAGAGGGAACGACATCGTCCGATCTTTCTTTGTGCCCGCGAGGCGACGTGCCCATGAGTGTCATCGACGTAGAACACGCTGTCCGGGGTCGCTACGCAGAAGGAGCCCAGGCCCGCGTCTCCGATCTCTGCTGCCCCACCGACTACGACCCCAGGTACCTGGAAGCGATTCCCGTCGAGGTGCTCGAGCGTGACTACGGCTGTGGCGACCCGTCGCGTCACCTGCGTGAGGGCGAGACGGTGCTCGACCTCGGCAGTGGCACCGGCAAGATCTGCTTCATTGCCGCGCAGGTAGTAGGGCCGACCGGCCACGTGATCGGCGTCGACATGACGCCGGAGATGCTCGAGGTGGCGCGCCGCAACGCGCCTGTCGTTGCTGAAAGGCTTGGTTTCGCCAACGTGGAATTCCGCCGCGGCAGGATCCAGGACCTGGCGCTCGACCTGCACCGTTTGGATGCCGAACTGGCTGACCGGCCGGTCGCCTCGTACGAGGGCATGGTCGCGGCAGAGCAGCGCGCCAGCCACCTGCGGCTCACCGAACCGTTGGTGGACTCGGCTTCGGTGGACGTGGTGGTCTCCAACTGTGTCCTCAACCTTGTTGACACGGCCTCCCGCGAACAGCTCTTCTCGGAGATCCACCGCGTGCTGCGCCGCGGCGGCCGCGCGGTCATCTCGGACATCGTTTCCGACCAGGAAGTACCCATCGAGATGCAGCAGAATCCCGCGCTGTGGAGCGGCTGCATCTCCGGCGCCTTCACGGAGTCGGGCTTCCTCGAAGCCTTCGAGGAAGCCGGCTTCTACGGCATTCGGGTGTTGGAGCGGCAGGCAGAGCCCTGGCGCACGGTGGCGGGATTCGAGTTTCGTTCCGTCACAGTCGAGGCCTTCAAGGGCAAAGAGGGTCCCTGCCTGGAGCGCAACCAGGCCGTTGTCTACCGTGGTCCCTTCAAGGCGGTGCTCG
>Ga0255047_10003244_pt1 | contig 10280 bp, 16 predicted proteins | sample JV7_2_1_MG_FD_183640 | JGI IMG/M metagenome (GOLD analysis project Ga0255047, IMG submission 183640) | Seawater microbial communities from Jervis Inlet, British Columbia, Canada - JV7_2_1 | ecosystem: Environmental > Aquatic > Marine > Inlet | place: Canada: British Columbia | collected 2016-10-06 | reverse complement strand
GAAACTAGGTATTCCTTTGCATCTAAAGGATACGTCTGTGTTAAATTATACCCACCTGCTGTAACGAAAGTCATTTTTATTAGTAATCTATCCTTAAACTCAATCAAGGTAAATTTGACCTTAATTTTGGACAATAAGACGATCTCTTCATTTTCTAAACTAAAGGATTCATTACCCCTCTCTTTTTCCTTTATCCAATTCTTATAATACCCCAACAGGGCAACTATCAATTCATCATAAGGAACATAACCTTGGCTCAATCCTAGAACAGCTAAGTCCACATTACTAAAATCATCGCTGACTGCCATTGTTAATATTGCATCTATATCCATTACTTTTCTATTCTTATGCCTGTGATGGCTAGGTTATTGAAATCTGCTACCTTCTGAGTCTTTGAACCCTTAGCGTTCATCTGCTGTGAGAAATACTTCACGCCTTTATTCATGCCATATCGTACTCCCATCGAGAACATCAAACGTTCTGCCAGTTCCTTCTGCTCCAAGGCAACGGTAACCGAAAAGCCAACCATGCCTGTCATCCGTGCGCTGTAAACCTTTACGCCAAATTGTTCTAATAATTCTTTTACCTGCTGTGCAGGGGTGACTTTACTTGCTGCTGTTTCCATCTTGTCGAAAGTTTTATTTTTAATGATAAGCAAACTTAAACATAAATTTGCTTATATCCAAATTCTATATAAGTTTTAACATTCACTAGTTGAGCTTATAGGACTCTAAATATTTCTCAACGCCCCTTACTAGCTTGTATATTGCATCATCTAAATCAAAGCACTCAGCATCTAAAAGAATCAATTGAGACTCCATCACTTTGAACTCTAATCCAACTACGCTAATTGAGTACCATTTATCCACCTTACCGCTTTCTTCTGAAATCTGCTCAAACTCTTCTATGATGCCAACGTGTCCGTCATCCTTGCCAGTATAACAATACAAACTGTTTAGTGGATATTTAAGCAACTCTAATTTATTGATAGTATCTGAGTGAGCCAAGCAAATGTAAAGCCCTGTACGGTACGGGGTTTCGTCTTCTAGGTATTCTTCAAGATACCATGTTTCATCATAACCGACAATTAGCTGCTTACTTGGTCTTTCAGTCAATAGCTTATCGTTCCATTCTGACAAAAGGTCGTAACTGAATAGTTCTTCAATCTCAAAGCATTCATGGAAGACCTTTGCACTAATTCGTTGACCACGGTAGATAAATTCAAAGTAATCCTTTTCTCTAATCTTAAACATACGACAAGTGAATACGTCACCCTTCTTTGGAGTAAAGAATATGCCTTCAATCCAAACTTCTTCAAGGACCTTGACTTTTACTAGCGTGTGTGTCGTTTCTTCAAATTTCATATGCAGAATAAAAAAAAGAGTAGGACCAAGAAATAAATCTAACCCTACTCTATATAGATAATTGTACTAGCCAAATTTAATTACGCAAGTTCGTCTTTGATAGGGCAAATAATCTTTAACGCATCTGCTACCGTTGCTCGTTTCCAATCATTGAAAGTGTTTTCTTTTGCACCTTTAAGGTCAAAACTGAATGAACCATCAAAACAAAGAACAGGGTGTTCATCCTGTGTTCTTTTCTTCACTTCAAGATACGCCCCCTGCATAAGTCCATTGTCCTCATTCTGAACAACTGCGATTCTACGAATGTCTAAAGGGCAAATATAGGCATATAAGCCAACTCGCTCAATATCCCAAAGTTTATTCGTTGGAGCAGGTAAACCCTCAACGTGTTGAAACTTCATTCCTTCGTACTTCTTCTTACCACTAATCATTCTAGTAAGGCATAAAGCCGAACACATACCTGTCTTACCGATGCTCGATTCTGTTCCAAACTGGCGAATTATTTCTTTTGGGTCGTATTCATTACCACAACCTTTACAATTTTTCATAAGCTCTTAATTACTAAATTTATAATCCTTTGTCAATCGCAATATACAACAAATACTAATAATATACAACTGTTCTTATTTCAGATTAAATATTACTTCTAACGATAGATAAAAAAAGCCAAGTGTATCTGAGTAGATTAATCACTTAACTTCTTTAAACCAACTAAATTTCAACGATGTGCTAAGGTATTATTACTATTTGGGTTCTATTTAAGCCTGCACAAAGTAACGGCTCGTTAGATATGATTCTAACCGAAGTTGCTCCACAGGATTCTAGCTTAGTAAGAAACTGTTGTTGCTGCTTAGGTGTTAGGTTTTCAATTGCTGTTACTGTAAGGTATAAAGAAAACGCTAGGACTCTTAGGATTGCCATGTCTATCTGTTGTCCATAATGTACCCGACCCATTGTAGACTAAGTATTCAGTACCATTGTATTTCTCGTATGGAGGTGGCACGTTCTGAATAAAAACCTGTGTTGTCGATTGATAAGGGAACAAGCTAATGTGTGTATTTTTAAGACCAAGCTTATAGTCCGTCTTCTCTAACTCGACCTTACTGTTTCTCTGTGGGTCTTCTTGACTCCAATATTCTGCGTAAGTTAGTTTCATCTTGTCGAAATATTTAATTTTTGAATAATGTAAAACTATATCTTTTTTTGGTTATATCCAAATTTAATAAAAGCTTTAACATTTGGTTGGTAGGTTCAAAGGGTTGGGTGCAGAATTCATATGACTAGGGCAATAATAGAATGTACATACTGTCTCAACGATCCTTTTGTCGAAGTCTGTTGATAATGCAGTACTAGGCTTGAAGTAGTAGTCACTATCTGCTATTCTTACGTTGCCATTGAACAAACCATTGGCTGCTCTTAGATTTCCTTGGACGAGCTTGTCTTGCTTCTCTGTCATCGTTACGTGTAGCTTTAAATTGAGCCAACACCCCCAATCTTTTACAAGGTCGTGTTTCTTCTGAGTAGCAAAACATTCATCAAGAAACTTGACCAAATCTGTGATGGTCTTTATTTCGGGGCTTTTGGTTGTGCCTTTGTCGTTGTCGAAATACACGAATTTACCATAGTGAAATGCTTGCTCGATGATTTGTAAGGCTACTTTCTGCCACTTGCTATAAACAGGGTTCTTGTGCTTACTATTGTGTTCTACTGCTAGGTAATCTATTAGGTGTTTCATGGTTAAGCTTTTACTGGGGTTTTTAATAAGTCTCTTAACTCTGCTAGAACCTCGTAGTTTTCCGATTCATGCAACTGCTCTACGTAGTCCTTGAATTTGTCAAGGAAGCCTTTGTCTTCGTTCTGTGGAACTCCTGTTTCATCAAGTTCCAAGTCCTCAACCTCAACGTATAGTTCCCATCCCTCGGACCAACAAACTAACTCTAGTGGTTCGCTCCTGTCACCATCTGAATCTATAACGTAGATAGAACCATTGGCAACGCCTAGTAATATAACCCTGTCACCAATGTAGCTGTAATCTTCTTTACCGATAGCTCCCTGTGTTCTTGTAATAAACTGCCCTCTTTTAAAATTTGATATGTTCATCTTGTCTAAAATTTACGCCATTTAAGGCAACTAATAATTATTTTGATATATTGAAATCTTTGGCAATATCGCTTTTCTCCCATTAAACTGAACCGCATGAATTTTCCCCATATGCACCACTTGGTAAACCCCACACTTCCTTAATGATTGGCATAGTGAATTTTTCGGTTGCCTGCTTTACCATAAAAATATTAGTCTCAATAAAACTTTCTCCTTTAGCAATCTTTTCTAGCAAGTTAACCCCATTATATAAAGTATGGTCTAATCTTATTTCTAAATCAGTAAGAACATCTATTTTATTAGGACTTATTTCAAAAATACTAGCCCATACGTTAGAACTAGAGAATATACAAGTTTGGCAAGAACATCTTCCCCAGCCTAATTCATAGCACGGGTGTACTTGGACTTTATATTTCTCTATTATTTTCCAAACATCCGATTCCAACCAATCAATAATTGGTCGCCATTGTATCGCACGTCTTTTCTTAGAATTAGCCCTGTACAATTCAGCTTCTTTATACTTAGCCCTATTTGCACTTTCCTCTCTTCTCTCACCAGTACAAACTATAAATTTACCTTCTTTGTAATTGGGATTGTTCGATACTGCACGGCTTAAAACATCTATCTTTGCCGTTGACGAACACCATCTAGTTCTTAGGTCAGCTACAACAGCAGGGAACTTCCTTCTAGTGCTATTCCCTTTTCTTGATTTTAATCTTACGAATTCCCCTCCCGTTTGTTGTTGGTATAAAACATCTTGAAGACCTTCGTTTTCTCTCAACATTTCCCGATGTATCCCACCTTCTCTATAAGAGAATAGAATCCCTAAACCAAAAGCTTTTGCGAAGTCCGAACAATATTTTGTAGTGACTACCCAATCGAATAGATTTTCACCTCCATCAACGTCATGATGATGTAAGATGATTCTATCTTTTGAGACTCCCGATTCTAGCAAATAAAGCACCATTGATATTGAGTCTTTCCCTCCTGAGAAACATACTAAGAATTTGTACTCTTCATTTATTAATGCTTGTGTGCATTCTAATTTTAATTCCATATTGTTTGGGCTGCTATCCATTTTATTTTGCTTTTAGTTGTTCCTCAATTTTATGAGCTTGCTTATTCAATGATAAAATTTGTCTAGCTGCATATTTACTAGTATCACCGTCATAAGCTTTGATTGCTTTTTCAATTGAATTTAATTTATTTTGTAGTCTAGTATTTGTAGTTGAAGTTTTCATCTTGTCGAAATTTTTAAGTGTTTGTTATCGTTGTTGATAATGTAAATTTAGGGCGTTTTTTGTTTATATCCAAATTTTTAACTAAAAGAAATTGATTGATTTTAAATTTTAACATAAAGTTCTTATTTCAGAATGAATCTTAGTTTTAAGAACCTGGACTTTTCAATAGGTCAGATTATATGCAACAGTATTAGATAATTGATTTAATGTAGCAAATATCAACGATGGCAATAAAAAAGCAGTCTCAGTATAAACCAAGACCGCTATGCCATTACTGGCTATCTAAAAGACAAAAGGATGACAACTAGCTAATCACTTCGCTTAGAATTTCTGCTAACGTATCGTGAATGTTATCTACAATGGTAGCAACTTCACTACGAATAGCTTCATCCTTGATAAAGAATGCAAGCAAAGCAAGTATATTTTCTTTTTCAGTCATAAACACAGTCCATACTTCACGGATTTGGTCTAGGTTGTTTGGGTTGGTGTCGTATAGAGAACGAATAGTAGCAAGACAAGGGACAACGATCCTTCCAACAAAATTTCTAGCAGCTTCATCTTCAATAAGGTTGACTGCCTGCATGACTCTTTGCTCTGACGTTTCGTTGAACTGATTGCTTGTTACAAAGTTTAGCCAAACCTGCTTGATTTGCTCAATGTTGTTCGGGTCTTTGTCAGACAGAACATTTACCGAGTTCTTAATCGGCTGCAATAACATACGAATATCATTTTGAATTTCGGGTACTGGTATTCTTTCAACCAATGAGTTATTCAAAATATTCAATCCTAACTTGATAAGTGCTGCACCAATAGGTGAAATCACTCTAACTTTTTCTTTTTTCATCCTTAATTTTTTAGTTTATAAGCAAATAAATTTATTACATCTTCTCTGACTGTCTCAATTTCAGTTCTAATGGACTCAATGAACTCTTCTGTTAATTGTGCATCCTTGGTCAAATGAATACCGAAGAACATTACAGGGGTTTTTGAATCATACTTTATGCAGAATGCTAAGTATCTGTCTGTACTAGCCTTTTTCAATAACTCAGAAAAATAGTCTTCATTCTCAACATGGTCAATTTTAAGATACGGGCTGTCTAACAATGTGAATATCTGCTGATACATTTTGTTAGTTCGTATTCCTTGGAAGTGAACCATGACTTCGTGAGGAACATGGTCATTATGGTTGCACTCTTCATAAATCATTGATAGCTGTGTAGGGATATGACCACCATTATGAAACAAGCATCCTGTGGCACAAAATACATTCTCAGTATTATTGGCTATCCTACTCAGCATTTCTTTTATACGAAAGTCGTGCTTAATCTTGTCAACAAACGATAACTTGTTTGGAGCTAAGGACCTCAACTTTGTCTCGAAACTATGTATCGTATCTGACTGCTGCTTATCTCTCAAAGACAAGACATCGTTTTTCTTTTTCTCTTGGTAGAATTTGAGCAATACAAAACCAAGGGCAATTACGCCAACAAGTAAGGCAAGGGTTAAGGCGAACACGATTATAGTCTCCATAGGATTTGATAACAAAAGTTAAAAAAACCTAGCCGTGCCATACGATCAATTATTTTGGCACGACTAGATTATAAAGATTTTATTATGCAGAAGTTGCAAATTTACCATCACTGAGTCTATCCATAACTGCTGCAAAGGCTTGACTAGTCCAATAAAGAACCAATCCAAGGTCTGCATAGTTAACCAAGACATAAGTACCTCCGCTTAAGCTGCCACCTTGTGGGGGTGAAGACGGGCTAAACAAAGGCTTATCCGAAATATAAACAATCTTATCTGTTGGGATAAAATGTTTTTGTAATACTACTGGGTTGAAATCAATATTGGCGAAACCAACATTAAGACCCGACCTGTAGATTTTTTCAGACTCAGTAACTAAATCAGCGTAAGTTTCATTTAGAACAAAATGTGCCATAGAGGTTTCTACTGCTCCTGTCAAATGATTAACTACCCCATTCAAATTAATACGAAGTTCTGCTTCGCTGTCTGAATTTTCTTTCATTAGGTCAACAAACGCAAGACCAAAGGCTACACTAGCTGTGTAACTCATGTCTTCGTAACGTTTAAGTGTACCTTCAATAATGCTATTCATCTTTTACGATTTTTAGTTGTACTAATAATTAATATTAGCAAATATAGATAAGATAAAATTAAGATGAAAGAATTTTTTTGCACTAGGAATAATCCTGTTCATAAAAACTAGACTCTCTCTGTGGAAAACATACTCGTTCCTGTCTTCTGTTTGTTCTTGTTATTACGAATCCAATTCCAATATATTAAAGCGTCAAACTCATTAGGAGAATTACCCACATATCGAATGATGTCTTCCTTTGGGGTGGCATACGTCTTGCCATTGGTCACTATCAGCTTTGTATACCGCATAGCATTACGGATACTCTCGAGTGCTTCTAGGTTGGTAACGTGGACAAGGCTAATCTTTTGATTGTTGACATCGTGTGCCAACTGCCATATCATTTGCGCTCTGAGATTTCCAAACAAGTATAAAGGCTTTTTATCTTCATCCTTTGGAACTCTGTCTTTGTCTTGCTTGAAAGCTCCATTTAAGCTGACTACGTTTGTCTTGTGCTTATTGAGGAAAGCATTAACTGTGCCGATTCCAATACCTACTGAGTCAACGCCAATGTTATGAGGTTTAACATCGAAATCATTTATCTTTGGCAGGTTGTATAAGAACCGTTCGCCATACTCGCTTAAAACTTGGTCATCTGACTTGATAAGGTTATCTGAGATAAGATTGCAGTCGGGGCAATTGAACGATATTAAAGCCATACATTGATTTCTAAACCCATACGCCAAGGCTGTTTCATCACCACCTTCTGAGTTGGACGGGTCAATACCTATGGCATTTGCGCTGTCATCAATCTCGCATTCATTCTCACAACATTCATCGAACATCTTCAAGTTGAACAAATCTGTCATCGAGTGGTTAGGGCAAATACCTCTAACTCTTGATAAGAAGAACGGGCTATCTTCACCGTACTTTTCCTTACGTCTTTTGATTGATTTACGTGTTACTGCCCCTGCAATAATCTCTTTATCAAGTACGACATTGGGGTGGTCTAAGCCCGAAACGATGTAGTGCTTAACGTCCTTGCGAATACAGAACTTGTGCAGGGTATCTTGTTGTGAGTCGGGGTTACCAAACGCAACGATCAAATTATGTTCACCAGTACAAGTATTCTCAATGGTTTCAAGTACGTCCTTGGATATACCCTGCATTTCATCAAAGACAAATAGCATATCCTTTCTATGGAAACCCGACAAACTTGCCTTGGCTTGGTCTTCTTCACTTTCTGAACCACCCGAACCCGACCTCATTATTGCCTGCCAAGATTGCTTGTCGGGAACATTGATTACCCTAAGCTCTTGTGTCAACAATGCTGCTTCTGTTCTGTGCTTATTGAATTTAGGAAACGCTGTACGAATCTCTGACCACATATTGGCTTTTAGCTGTGCAGAAGTTGGACCAACGATAACTACTAGGGAATTTACAAAGCAATCAAGAAACCAGTATATCATACGGCTACCAATGTAGGTCTTTCCTGTTCCTGTTGCACTCTCTAATCCAACGAAATGATTTTCCGTTAAGTCCATCCATGCGTTGTACAAAGGGTCTACTGAGCCATCAAATCTGTGACCTTCATATCCTTCGTATGTAGACCATCGAATAGACATAGGGTTTTCACCTAGTCGTTTGTCAACCCATAACATAGGGTCTTTCCTGTAAGACTGTGCTTCAAGCTCCCACTTTAGCCTGCTATGGACCAACTCTAGGTGCTTTCTATATCTAACTGATTCAAGCATCTTCGGAAGGGGTTACGTCCTCAAACGGAATGTCTTCTGCTCCATCCAAACTTGGCATTTCAACGCCCAATTCTTTAGACATCTTCATAATGCCAAGCATAAGTTCCTCTGTGGTTTGCCCCTCTAACTCATTGATAGCTTTGTTAGCATTGATTTTGGTTACGTGTCTCCACTTTTCGGGCATCAAGTTAGCCAGTACAAATACGATAGCACCAACATTGCCACTTTTGGCTTTTTCAAACAATGCATCTTCAACATCGAGTACTGCCATGTGTCGTGACTCTTCAAACGCAACAGCAAGCCTCTTGTCATTTTCTTTCCACTTGTAAAAGATGGTGCGAGAAACACCTATCGCATTACAAGAGGTTTTTACACTACCGCCTGTTTTGTATAACAGCTTGATTAACTGGTCAATTTTTCTATCTGTCTTCTTTGCCATAACAATGATTAACTTCTGAGTAAATATCTTAATTTGGAATTACCTGTGACGATCTCAATCAGTTCCCTGTACTTCTGACCATAGGCTGTTGCAACCTCATATAGATTACCAAATCTAGCTAATCCCTGTATCACCATTTCCTCTGTGATTGGGATAACACCTAAGCCGTCTTCATCTTCCAACTCTTCCTTTTGATATTCATTCAAGCCGTCACCCCAATAAACAGGTTGACTAATGAACTTATCAAGGACGATGTCTATTACTTCAATACTATCCGTTGAAGTAGTAACTGATTTGATAACTTTCTCACGCTTTAGCATTACATCTGATAAGCCAAGTTTGAAAGCCTGCTCAACTTCATACAAGAAAGAAGCGTTGTCGGTGTCCTTTAAATACTCACTTGCTTCTTTAGGGTCATATCCCATCTTCTTGCAAGCTTTTGTTAACCCTTGTCCGTTCCTAAGAAGACTAAGAAATATAGTCTTATCTGTACCGTTCTTTATCATCCTTTGTCATTTTACACTAACGAATAAAACCCAATGCTTGTCGAACATTGGGTCATAAATATACTAGAAATATTTGACTATTCCTTCTGCCAAGCTTTTAAATTGTTACCAAAGCCCTTTAGACCTTTGTTCAATTCTTTCTTCAATAGGTCTTCACCAACAAGGTCACTAGGACGTTTTAGCTTGGTAGTAGGTGTTGTCTTGGTAGGGTTGTCACCCTTGTTTAATCTGTTCATTTTTTAAATTTGTTTGATGTGAAATTGTTAAATATTAAGCCCTATTAATATACGCTATGTTTTTGACAATGTTTAACTTCTCTGTTGATAAGTTTCAATAGCTGCTGAACTAGCTTACCCATAGGGGTTGACTTTCTCTTGATTCCATTAGGCAATTGAATTGAATTTTTAAGTAAGTCCTTGTTTAAAAAAGTTTCAAATGAATACTTGTTGGTGAACCTACCACTAAACTTAGGGTAGTAAAAAAGATAGTTCATTGAAAACTCATTCCCACAAAGAGTCTTTTTACATTCTATCATATTTGCTATACTACCTTCGCCTATATAAAAAACCCAACCTTGCTTATTCTCCAAGAACAACAGCACCATATCAATAGGCTTCAATCCTAAACTGTGTCCAATAATGATACCGTTCCTGTGCTGCTCAGAAGTGCTACCACTCAACAATCTTGATACTCCTTCGATTTCTCCTTTACTTATCATCGTTTCGCATTTCATTTAACCAACGTGTGTATTTAGTGATGGACTTCTGAACCTTTGGGT
>Ga0255047_10003243_pt1 | contig 10282 bp, 9 predicted proteins | sample JV7_2_1_MG_FD_183640 | JGI IMG/M metagenome (GOLD analysis project Ga0255047, IMG submission 183640) | Seawater microbial communities from Jervis Inlet, British Columbia, Canada - JV7_2_1 | ecosystem: Environmental > Aquatic > Marine > Inlet | place: Canada: British Columbia | collected 2016-10-06 | reverse complement strand
TCCAAGTGTTCGAGAAGAACGAAGATGGCGATGTCGAGCAGAGCGAGCTTTCGATCAATCAACCCGTCGAGCAGATTGACCCTGAAACGCAGGAAGCGGTTGAGTCGATCCAGAATGACTTGACGCTCGGAGAGTACTCTGTCGTCATCGGCACGATACCCCGCCGCGAGACTTACGACGAGGGGCTGTTTGATCAGCTTATGGGCATGCGCGAAGTCGGCGTACAGATCCCCGATCACATCCTCGTTGAGAACTCGCAGCTGCCCGACAAGGCGGACGTCGTCGAGACGATCAAGCAGATTCAGGGGCTCGCCGCTCCGACGCCGGAAGAGATCCAACGGCAGCAGCAGATCGACGACTTGCAGATGCGCTTACTCGGCGCCCAAGTCACGAATGAGGAAGCGCACGCGATTGAGCGCAAGGCGAACGCACTGAAACTGGAGGCGCAAGCTGGCGAATCGCAGGCCAACCCGGAGATCGCGAAGCTCAAGATCGGCACGGAAGCACGGGTCGAGATGGAGAAGATGGGCGCGGCAGAGCGCACCAACGACAAGGACCTGATGACCAGGATTCGCATTGCCAGTGGAAAAGAGAGTACAATGAAGACCATTTCGCAGAATGAGTCGATGACTTCGCGCAACGTGGCTGGTATGAACCGCCGCGCAGGGCTGGAGAAGTCGCTCATGGATATGCGGAGTAAAGCGGAAGATCGCAAGGCCGCGCAGGTTGAGAAATCTGCGAAAGACAGCGCTAAGAAATCGCCCAAGAAGGCGTAAAACGGAGTAGAACATGCCCGAACGTAAAGACGATCCGGACCAGAGTCCGGAAGCTGCACTTGCCGAAGATCTCGGCGACCTCGAAGCACGCAGGCTCGATCAGCTCGCACACATGGGCGGCGAAGTCGATGATATCGACGATTATGACCCCACCGGCCTCGATGACGGTTCGGACTTGGACTACGTTGCGCCCGAGGACAAGGACGAGGACAAGGACGAGGACAAGGACGACGAGGAGTCAGCTGATGAAGATGATGACGACAAATCGACTGTGGAAGGAGAGGAATCCGACTCTGACGATGCTGAAGAAGAGGAAGAAGCCGACGATGCAGACGCCAATGTCGATAGTGAGGATGAGGATAAAGCAGCTGCGAAACCTAAAGGCATCCCGAAACACCGATTCGACGAAGTAAACGAGCGTCGCAAAACAGCCGAAGAAGAGAACACTAGGCTGAAGGCAGAGATCGCGGCCGGTAAAAAGCCGGAGAGTGAGGAAGAAGCGTTTGACTTCGACGCAGCCGAGAAAGAGTATCTCGAGTTCACGCTCGACGGCGACACTGACTCAGCGCTTGCCAAGCGCAAAGAGATCCGCGCGGCAGAGCACGCAGAGTGGAAGGCCGAGGCGAAGGCCGAGACGAAGGACGAACTCAGCACCGATGCTGAGCAGACTGAGCTCTTGGACCTCTCGAAAGAAGCCGAGGGTATGTTCGAAGTCTTCGATCCGGACAACGACAGATATGACCAGAGCCTGCTGGACAAAGTTTTGGTCTTCATGAGGGGCTATGAAGCAACCGGCGAGCTCGACTCGCGTGGGGATTGCTTTGTCGCTGCCTTGGCAGACGTGGTGGAGATGTATGACCTGATGCCTGAGGATGACGACGCTGCTGCTGATGGCGGGAAACCGAAACCCACCGGCAAGAAGAAGGTCGACAACAAGAAGGGCAAGATCAAAGAACAGGCCCACCAACCAGTCGGTGACCAAGGCTCAGCATCTGCGGATACAGGCGCAGCCGTTCCGAACATCGCAGATATGAGCGACGAGGATTTCGACGCTTTGCCCGAGAAGACGCAAGCGCGACTCCGCGGCGACCTAATCTAACGAGGAAAGACTATGGCTACACTCACAATCAATTTCACTGCACCGAATGCAACCCGGCTGCAGAATGCTTTGCAGGAGTCTCTGGCTCTGGAAGATCCAGCGACTCTCGCCGATCTGAAGGAATACGTGATGTTGGATCTGAGGCAATTGGTCAGGACGTCTGAGAGAAGGGTGGCCGCAGCTGCAGCCACGCCAGGACCCGACGTCGTGATAACGTAAATTAGTTACGCACCCCTGTTGACAATAACGTCAACGGGGGTGCATAATTAGTTCTCGTCCTACGCTCCGGACGCAAAACCTGACAGCGGAGTCGATCTCCTAAAAAGCGGAACAACGTCACCCGACGGTAAAGTAGGGAAAACTGCACAATACTTGTGCGTACTTTTTTTGTTTCGTTTTAACTTTTGGAGAGGCTATATGTCTGTTACAAACTTTAATTCGCTGACTGACGAACAGAAGACCGTATGGTCCCGTCAAGTTTGGAAAGCTGCACGCAACCTTGCGTTCACTACCAAGTTTACGGGCAAGGGTCCGAATTCCATGATTCAGCGGATCACGGAACTCACGAAGTCTGAGAAGGGAACTCGCGCTGTACTCACGCTGGTCGCCGATCTTGAAGAAGACGGTGTTGGCGGTGACAACCAGTTGGAAGGCAACGAAGAAGAGATCAAGGCTTACGACCAAGTAATCCAGATCGACCAGCTTCGTAACGCTAACCGACATAAAGGTCGTCTCGCTGATCAGAAGAGCGTCGTGAATTTCCGGGAACAGTCCCGTGATGTTCTAGCTTACTGGCTCGCCGATCGAATCGATCAGCTTGCTTTCCTGACGCTGTCTGGCGTCGCTTACACGTTCACGAACCGTGGCGCAACTCGTGCTAGCACGACTTTTGCAAACCTCGACTTCGCGAGTGACGTAAGTGCACCTTCAACCAATCGTTACCGTCGGTGGGACGCTACGACCGGTCTCGTTGCTGGCGCAACGGGATCAGTAGCTGCCGCTGATACGCCTTCTTGGGCTATGATGGTTGAGCTGAAGGCGTATGCCAAAGACAAGTATGTTCGCGGTATCAAGGGCCCGGGTGGACAAGAGTTCTACCACGTGTTCATGACTCCGAAAGGCATGGCTAAACTGCGTCAAGATCCTGACTACCTGGCAAACGTACGGAACGCTGGCGTTCGTGGCGGAAGCAACGAATTGTTCAAGGGAACCGATACGGTCATGGTTGACGGCCTCATGATTCACGAATATCGTCACGTCTACAACACCGCTGGTGCCGCTTCTGGTGCTAAGTGGGGTTCGGGCTCGACGGTTGACGGACAAGCCTGCTTGTTCGCCGGCGCCCAAGCAATGGGCATGGCGGATATCGGTGCTCCGGAGTGGGTCGAGAAAGGCTTCGACTACGACAACCAGCAAGGTATCAGTGTCGGCAAACTGTTCGGCTTCTTGAAGCCGGTCTTCCATTCAAATATCGACAGCACTGACGAAGATTTTGGCGTCATTCGCTGCGATACTGCGATTTAGGGGAGATAAGATATGACTACTCTAGCAGTAGGTCCTGCACAAACTCGCGGCTTCGCCCTCACGGCGTTTGCCTCCTTCGACTTTGCTGATGTAATCGTCGCTACCACTGGCGTAGGCGTAGAAGTCTTCCGCCTGCCTCTGGGTGCAACGGCTATGGGCGGTTATCTGTCCGTCGGCACGGTGTTTAACTCGGGAACCTCCGACTCTCTTGAGCTCGGCGATGCAACCGATGATAACCGCTACCTCGCAGCCACGGATGCACAGGCAGCGGCTGACTCTGAGTTGCTCGGTAACCTCTTGGGTTACAAGGTTGTTGCTGCAGATCGTCCAGTCTTGCTCGAATGGACGGCTGTTGGCGCAGTACCGACAACCGGCGCCGGCTCGATCCTGATGTTGTACGCAGATCCTGAGTACAACACCATCAACTACGAGTCTTAGGATTCGTCACCGTAATATCCCCCCCGGGTTCGCCCGGGGGGATCTTTTATAACAAGAGGAATATGTCATGCCAATGATGAAATCCCCGTACGATCAGCAAATAATCTCGCTCACAGGCCACTCTCCAGTCTTTGAAGCCGACGTTCCCACATGGGTACCGGAAGCGAAAGGGCTGACTGAGGAGTGCTTGGCTCGGGGAATCAAGCTCTGTACAGACGCCGACGCGAAAGCGCCCGCGGTCGATGCAGCCCCGGTCGAAAAGAGCGACAATAAGGCTGAAGACACGGAAGCTCAGTTCTTGGTCGCGCTCGATGGAGCACTTCTGAAGATTCTGACTCGTGATGACCCCGAAGACCTGAAAAGCGATCTTTCGCCGAAGGTTAACAAGGTCGTGGCAGAGATGTCACCAGATCTGCGCCGCCCAACGGCAACGGAAATATCCAATGCCTATCAGCGACTGCAGGAGAATATTGATCTAGCGGAGTAAGGAATGTCAGCTACGGTACAAAACGTAATCGATGAAGTTCGATATACGATTCATGACGAGGTTGCCGCAAGCTACCGCTGGACAGACGCTGAGCTGATTGACTACGTCAACGCAGCTTCACGCCAAATCGTTACGTTCGTACCCGAGGCAAACCTTGTTACGTCGATAATCTCGATCACTAACGTGATCGCAAAGCAAGCATTACCGACAGGGGGTATTAAGTTCGTCAAAGTGCTGAACAACGTCAGTGAAGCTGACGGCACTACGATCGAGGGGGCTGTGCGTCAGGTAGAAAAGGACGCACTGGACTCCTACGTTACGAACTGGGAGTACGACACTACGATCAAAGCAATAGCCGCCTCGGCTGACTTCTTCGAGCACTATTGTCACGACCCGCGCGACAAGACAGCGTTCTACGTGTATCCGCCGGCGAGCGCGCAAGCGTACGCTAATGTGCAGTACTCGGCTATTCCCACAGCCATGACTGTAGTAGGGGACACGATACCGCTGGCCGATGAATACTTGGAAGCGTACTATACGTATGTGACCTATCGAGCGCTTACGAAGGAAGGCCGGCACACGATGCCGACTGACTACCGGCAGGAGTTGTGGACCAACTTCTTGCAAGCGCTTGGATTGAAACTACAGGCTGACGATCGCGTCAGTCCTGAACAGAACCAGCCGCCGGGAGCGCCATAATGGCCGTTGCCATCTCGACCCTTACACCCGAAATCCGGTTGGAGCTTCCTGGCGTACCAACGCCAATACTGAATGCTGCTGTCTTCCGTGTCCTACGCCAGTTCTTCTGGGAGTCAGAGGCGTGGAAGTACACATATGATAATGGACTCGACTGGACGCTGAATCAGCTCGCGCTTGAAACTCCTGTGGCAGGCACCGACATACCAGCCAAGTGTGTCGTCAAGCGGGTTGACACAATCCAGTACGATTCGGGTGGCGACGCATGGGACACGGACGTCCCCTTTAAGACTCGCGACGAGCTCGATCGGGCGAACCCGAACTGGCAGACTGAGGTCGGGTCAACTCCGCTCGCTTGGACACATGGCAACGACGCCGCAGCAGTAGTGACTCCGCAAGTCGCAGCGACCGTGACAACTGCCTTCTTGATCCGCTCAGTAATCGCGCCGGTCTTCACACTGATGGCCGACACGCTGCCTGACTTCTTGTATTACGAATTCGAGGAAACTCTCAAAGCCGGCGTCTTATATCAGCTCATGAAGCAACCCGGGAAGGATTGGTCCGACGCCAGCTTGGCGGCTATGTACTCTGCCCAGTTTGTTAACGGGATAGATGCGGCCAAGTCTCGTGCCCAGTCTGACTTCGGTCAACCCAAGGACACGATGAGTTATGGCGGGCTTTAGAGTATCGCGGTTCAAAGGCATTCGCCCGGGCCACTCCGCGTTAAAACTCCCAGAGGGCGAAGGCCAAACAGCCGTAAATGCTCAGCTTGGATCTGGAGATCTCGAGCCTTGGGTTGATGTTGACGCGGGCGTCGCGATCAACAACCTCTATTACAACCGCACAGTCCATCGTTACAACAACGACGGTAGCCCAATTTGGTTCGAGTGGAACAACTACGTTGACGTAGCACGCGGCACTGTCAAAGGCGACGACCTGGAGCGCATCTATTACACCGGCGACGGCATCCCGAAGATGACGTACCGGACGATCGCTGCATCCGGATCCGGACCATACCCGGCGACATACCGTCGGCTCGGCATACCGGCGCCTACTATCGCGCCCACAGCCACAGGCACAGCGCTGCCAGAGACTGTGGAGTCGGGCAGGCGTCGTGCTGTATCAGGCAGTCTCACAACCAAGTCTCTGGAAGTGGTATTCGCCAACATGGTCGTCTACCCTGGCACCGGCACCGCTGACGAGCAATGGAACCCTATTGCTGCCAGTGACCAAGTAGCGTTTGATTTGCAGCCCGGGGACTCGGTAAAAGTCACTGAGGTTATTGATGCAGATACGGTTCTCCTCGGCTCGGCTACAGGCACCGGTGCGTTCGCGGTAACTGCAGCGAACGACAAGAGCGCTACTGATTTCTGGACCGCAATGAGTAATAACGGGTCGACTCAGACCCTCGACGCAACCGGCTGGCGTATACCTGACGGAATCAAGGCGACCATTACCGGGCATCTGCTTCGCGTCGGCGACGTGATCCGTATTACCCGCACTGATTACTCGCAGGGGCTGATTTACGCTACAGTTACCGCCGACGACTATTTCGAAGACGATTGGACGGCGCCCGTCGAAGTTACCGTCGACGCCTCCACATTCTTCCAAGTAGCCAACGGTACGTTCTTGGCGAGCGCCGATGGTACCGCCGACTTCCCGGCGATGCTCGGCGGCTTTTTCTATGACGTCGATCGCGCGGGATCCGACAATGACATCCTCGAGGATAGATCGTACGTGTACACATACGTATCTGCTCTCGGAGAGGAAGGCGCACCTTCCCCACCTTCCGCGGCGATCGCTTCGCTAGATGGGGACACCATAAGCATCACCGGTCTGCAGGCGCCCTCTACGCACTTCCGCGACATCACAGCGATCAACATCTATCGTACGAACTCGACACAGGCTGGTACTGAGTACCAATTTGTCAAAGTGATCGCCGTCGCTACGAGTACCACAGACAGCGTGTTGGCCGAGAACCTCGGTGAGGTCCTCGGCACAACTACATGGTTTGTGCCACCCGCCGATATGGAGGGCATTACGTCCATGCCCAACGGCATGATGGTCGGGTTCGAGGGCAAGAACATCCATATGTGCGAGCCGTACTTCCCACACGCATGGCCACCGGAGTACGATCAGGCAATCGACTATGAAATAGTCGGCATGGCCGCGATCGGCAACTCTGTGGCTATTCTCACGGAAGGTGTTCCATATATTCTGACTGGTTCGCACCCACGTAACGCTAACGCCCGACCATACAAACTCAATCAAGCATGCGTAAGTAAGGAGTCAATCGCTTCTACTGAGGACCGCATCATGTACGCGTCTCCTGATGGACTGGTGGAGATCAGCGTCAACGGCGCGAAGCTCATTACTGCAGACTATGTCGGTAAAGCGGAGTGGGCGGCGTATGACCCGACTACGATGGTCGGCGAGATCCACGATGACAAATACTTCGGGTTCTATGATGGTCCGGACAACGTCACCCAGCCGCCAGCTACTGTCGTTTTGACGGGAACCGTCTTGGCTGAGGACGATACCCCGAACGAAACACACATAGTCGCCGGCGGCCGCACGATACTGCTCACGCTCACAAGCGATACATGGCGCGACGCAGGCGCTACGTTTAACGCACAGCGCCAAGCCATAATTAACGGGCTGCTCTCGGACGGCATATATTTCACCGGGTGGAATGATGCGGTCTTGCCGAATATCCCGGTTGAAGACGTTGTACGTACAAGCTCCACCCTGGTTACAATCACACTCAGCGCTCGCGCCGAGTACAGTATCACCGAGGCTGAGACAATTACGTGCACTGTACCAGCGGCTGCGCTCACAGCAGCCGGTGCGTTGCTTGCTGGTGAGACTTTTGTAATCAATCCGCTTCAGGATTACAGCACGATCGCTATAGGGTTCTCTGACTTCGACAACGGCGGCACAGACTTAGCCTACGCAGTTAGTTCACAACTCGACGTCATCGACTGGGATTCATACTCCGGTGTTGGCAAGGCTAACACTGACGAGATCACTCCCGCCGACGCAGTGTACTCGGGGTCTTTGGACCGCTGGGTCGCGGTTAGCAATAATGGCGCCGGTGCATCTACCAACCCGAGCACTCCGAACATCTGTACGTCTGACGACAACGGTATAACATGGACCAACCGTACGCACTTTCACTCGTTCGCGTTGCTCAAGGGCCTCAACGCTATCGCTTGGCATCCGCAATACGACACGTTCGTCGCTGGCGGTGATAACCTCTCACTGCAAGTATCAGCTGATGGGGCGACTTGGACCACTGCAACTGTTGACGGCGGCGTCCTTTCCACAGCCGACATCATAGGCATCGTAACCGCCCCGGAGGAAGCGCTGTACATGTACGCTGGTCTTTCTGGGGTCAATGAGTTGCTACGCAGTCCGGACCTCAGCGCCAACCCGGCATGGAACACTTGGACCTCGCTCGCGATCGCATATGTCTCCGCGACCGGTACCAAAGTACTCGCCTCCGGCGACGGTGCGATCGTCAGCATCGGCGACTACGACACGGACATGGAGATCGCATACACGGCACATGAGGGAGCATCCGGATCTTCCGTAGGCGCCATCGCAACATACAATTGCGTTGGCATCGTCTACGCGAATGATTCTTGGGTGGCGATCTCTAACGACTTCCGGATGGTCACTTGCGCCGGTAACGACTTTGCTGCAACAATCGGCAACTGGTCATCGCCATCAACTGCCAAAGCAGCGAACGTCACGATGTCCGGTATCAAATACGATCAGGGTGATACGATCACTCAGGGCTTTGGCTTCATCGCCTACGGCATCAACACGTCCACAGGCAAGGGCGTCATTTATACGAGCCCTGACGGAGTAACTTGGACACTTAGACACACGCACACTCAGTCAACAGCGATCTTGGCGCTAGCTGTCAAGTACCCAGAAACTCAGTTAGCAAGTACCTTGCTCAGCTTCTCGCCCACGTACACCACAGCCGATGGTGCCACAGCCGGTGCATCGGTCGCAGACTACTCGATACCCTCGGGCCCAGGGACAGCTTCAGCGGTGTCCGAAACAGACATGTATGTCACGTGGGTCTCTGGCGACGCGATCATCAACGTCGTTGGACGCTTCAGCGGCAGCAGCGTAGATGATGGCTCGTCAGCAGCGGCCAGCGTAGACGCCTTCAATCTCAACACAGAGCCGGATCAGATCCGCATAACAGTGACAGACGAGACTTTCACAGGCGCCCCCGGTGGCTCGAAGGATCTTATTTGGGAGCCGTTCGTTGATGGCTCGTTCTTCGGCCCAACGATTAACCAAAAGTACGGTGTGCAGGCCGATTGCAGGAATGAACAAATCTGGGAGTCTGCGGAGCCGATGATAGAGTTGTCAGGCGCGTCTCTCACGGTGCAGATCACATTTAGGAAAGCGGGGTATAATGATCTCTCCGTTTCCTATAAGATTACGGCAACCGCCGAGTCGAGCACCCCAATGTAATGCCAGGATATATCGTATTCAGCCCAGACGATCCAACGATCGGTCTTTCGACCGGCGACGACATCGCTGTGAACGTGTTTCTGGACATCCTCACGGACACGCTTTACTACACGGATGGCGCGGCCATTTATGAGTGGGAAGGCGGCAGCACGAACAAAGAGTACACGTGGAAATCCGGACAGCTCCGGTTACCCTACCCTACTAATCTGGGGGCTGCGTTAGTGGAGGCGGAGACGTATGTCGACGTCGTGTTCAAACTCTACGCCAAGATAGAAGACGCTATGGTGCTGAAGCATACGGAGACAGTCGCAGACGGCGAACCCTTCCGGCTTCCCGGCGGTTTCTCATCCAACATCTTCGAGATTGAGCTCGTTGGTTCTGACGTCGTGTCCGGCGTCGCCATAGGCGAAACAGTCTTTGACCTAGCGGAGGGGTAGCACATGTCCCGCTCCGTTGCAGATCGGATCAAGCGACGCAGGCTCCCTAACGTCGATGCGCCGAAGGTCGGCGATGACTCGTTACGCTTGTGGGCCGAGGGTATCAAAGAGCACCTCCGTATGTACGAGGGCGACAGCGGCGCTCCGAAGGAACGCTTCGTAACTCTCGAGGAACTCGAAGCCTCCGGCCTCATCGGCCTCGAAATCAAACAAAAGTTCGCGACCATCAGTGAAGTTGGCGGCTCGCCAGTGCCCACCGTCAAGTCGAAAGGCTCGGTCGTTCCCCCCACCGCACCAGTTCTCGGCATAACGACACTCGCCGGACCAG
>Ga0255047_10003242_pt1 | contig 10290 bp, 9 predicted proteins | sample JV7_2_1_MG_FD_183640 | JGI IMG/M metagenome (GOLD analysis project Ga0255047, IMG submission 183640) | Seawater microbial communities from Jervis Inlet, British Columbia, Canada - JV7_2_1 | ecosystem: Environmental > Aquatic > Marine > Inlet | place: Canada: British Columbia | collected 2016-10-06 | reverse complement strand
ATGGATTACCCTGTATGGGGCCGACAACCCCGACGCATTACGGGGCATATACCTTGACGGGGTTGTGCTTGATGAATTTGGGGATTGCAGACCTTCTTTGTGGGGGCAGGTTATACTCCCCACTCTAATTGATCGCCAAGGCTGGGCGGTATTTATTGGCACCCCAAAAGGGAAGAATCATTTTTACCAGATACATCGAAGATCTATGGAAGAAGATGGCTGGTTTAATTTAACGATGCCAGCTTCTAAATCTAAGATAATAGAGGAAGATGATTTAGGAGAAATGAAAGCTCAGATGTCGGATGATGAATATGAGCAGGAAATGGAGTGCAGTTTTGAAGCAGCCGTTAAAGGGACTTTCTACGCAGACCTTATTAATAAGATTGACGCCAATGGGCAGCTTGACGTTGACATCACGTACGACCCCAATATACCCGTTGAAGTTGCCACCGATTTGGGGTTCGCCGATTCTACAGCCATGTGGCACTGGCAGCAACGTCCAGACGGCTTGGCTATCCTAGATTACGATGAAGCACATGGGCAGGCGCTTCCCTACTATTTCGATTTATTGAGAAGTAAGCCTTGGTCTATTAACTACAAGACTATCTGGCTTCCACACGATGCCAAGGCTCGAAGCCTGCAAACAGGAAAAAGCACGATTGAACAGTTTCTACACGAAGAATTCCCCGTACGCATAGCTCCAAAACTAGATTTGCAGGATGGAATCAATGCCGTGCGAAAAACTCTGCCTTACTGTTGGTTCCACAAAACTAGTTGTTACGAAGGCATAGAGGCTTTAAGGGCGTACCGCAGAGGATATGATGAAATTAACAACGTATTCCGCAATACTCCAGTTCACGATTGGGCCAGTCACGGTAGTGATGGGTTTAGGTATCTTTCACTAGTGGCTAAACAAGGGCTAGGGCATGTGGAATCTACGGATCCTAGGTCTACCAGTGTAGCTAGATACGAGTTTTGTCTGGATGATTTGTGGAAAGATGCAGAAAAACCGAAATTTAATACTTTGAGGTTCTAAAATGGCTGAAGTACTCACTACGAACATGAAATTGCATGAGCGTTGGTCTATAGAAATACTGGCAGCGCAAGAACGACAAAAACAATTCTGGAAAGACGGAAGCAAAGTGCTAAGTCGTTTTCTAGACGATCGCAATGACTCACAAAATTTGGAAACCAGTCTTACAGGCGATAATCCGTTTAGACTAAACCTTTACCACGCTAATGTCACCACTCTAATGGCTATGCTGTACGGCAGAGTGCCTGAAACAGATGTAAGCCGACGATGGGGCGATCCCAATGACGACGTAGCTCGTATTTCTGCTGAAATCTTGCAAAGACTTATAAATATTTCCGTGCAAGAGCCCGGAAGCAATGATGCAGATTTACTTAGGAGCTGCTTGCAGGATTACCTGCTCCCAGGTCTTGGGCAGATGAGGGTCAAGTACGAATTTGAAAAAGAAACAGTGCAGCAGCGTGTCCAGTCTATAGATCCTATTACGGGCATGCCCACCATAGAAATGGTAGAGGAAGAAGTGATTTCAGATGAATCTTCCCCTTTAGTCTACGTCCATTGGCGTGATTTTATGTGGGGGTATGCTCGCACATGGTCTACAGTACCGTGGGTTGGATTCACCATTTATATGACGAAACCAGAAGCCGTAGAACGTTTCGGCAATGATATTGCCAACCAACTTTCGTACATGAAGAAGCCAGCAGGTCATAAGGATGACGATAGTTCATCCGTGGAAACTGACGACACATGGTACAAAGCAGAACTAGTGGAAATTTGGGAAAAGAGCACCCGTAAAGTTTATTGGTGGGCTAAAGGCATTTCAAAAATGCTAGATCAAAGGGACGACCCCCTTAAATTACAAGGGTTCTTCCCTTGTCCTCCTCCTATGGCGGCTAACTGCACAACCACGATGTTTCTGCCTAAAAGCGATTTTAAGATGGCCCAGGATCTATACAACCAGATAGATGTGCTGCAAACTCGAATTGGTATTATCACTAAGGCTGTCAAAGTAGTAGGGGTGTACGATCAGAATAGCGAAGGTGTTGTTCGCATGATGAACGAAGGAGTAGAAAACGACCTTATACCCGTAGACAACTGGGCGATGTTTGCAGATAAAGGGGGTCTCCAAGGCCAAATTGATTGGCTACCTCTGGAAACTATCGTTAATGCTCTCGCTACTTTAGAAGGGCTGCGTAATACTCAAATTCAGCTTTTGTACCAAATCACGGGTATGTCCGATATATTACGTGGGCAAAGTGAGCAATATGCAGGGGTAGGGCAAGAACAGCTAAAGGCGAAATTCGCTAGCATAAGGGTGCAGTATTTACAGGATGAATTCGCTAGGTTTGCCAGCGATGTCATGTCTATTAGGGCAGAAATAATTCGTAAACATTACGAACCTGAAAGTATTTACGTTCAGAGTAATGCCCAGTATCTTATGGACGACCCTCAAGCAGTGCAGGAAGGAATTGCGTTTCTTAAGGATCCCAATAATAATCTTTTGTGGAAGGTTGAAATTAAACCTGAGTCCGTGGCCATGATAGATTACGCCCAGCTTAAAGCAGAACGCACAGAATATCTCACTGCTGTGGCGACATTCTTACAATCAGCAACTACTATGGGGAACGTTGCCCCAGAAGCTATTCCAGCTTTGCTTGAGATGCTTAAATGGGGGCTTGCAGGATTTAAAGGTGGGCAACAAATTGAGGGGGTTATTGATCGAGCTATTAAGGATATTAGCGAGCAAGCCAAAAATCCACCCCAAGAACAGCCTAATCCTAAGATACAGGAAATACAGGCTAAAGCCCAAGCTGAGCAGCAGAAACAAATGCAGAAAAGCCAAGACGAAATGATGAAGATGCTTAATCAGCACAAAGCTAAGTTGATGGAAGTAGCTGCGGAAAATAAAGCTGATCTTTCAGTAGAGCAAGCCCAAGCGTTCTACAATATCCTGGAGCATGAGGTTAAGTTTGATTTTGACAGCCAATTAAAAGATATGGAAAGGAGAAATCGTCGTGAGGCGTAGGTATAAGCAGATAAACGGAAAATTTGTTGAGATATCTGGCAATGCTGCTCCCCGTCATCATTTTATCCGGGATGATATTAAAGCCTTTGTTTCCCCCGTTGACGGCAGCGTAATAGGTTCTTCTAAAGATTTAGAAAACCACAACAAACGAAATAACGTTGTGCTGAGCGAGGAATACGGCAATGAAGCCCAAAGAATTTCAGCTGAACGCAATAACCCTGCAAAGGCTAAAGCTGAAAGAATTGAGAGTTTGAAGCACGCCGTTGACGTTCACCGCAACAACGAATATTCTACGTACAGCCAGTACGTTGAAAATGTAAGTAAAAGGAGAGAACGATGAGTGCCAATATGCGAGAAGACTTAGAAGCTGCTTACAATGACGACGAAGAAACCCAAGAAAATCAAGCGGAAGAAGCAGGGGGATCCTCAACGAACTCCGAGGAGCAAGTACGGGCTGAAGAGAAGGAAGAAACCCCCACTCCCCAAGAACTTTTAGCGGAAAATGAACCTGCACGTGAAGAGCCAGCGGTTGTATCTGAAATTCCGAATGAAAATCCTGTAGGAGAAGATGAAAAACCCGCTAGTGGTGAATATGAAAAAGCCCCCGCAGGGTGGGGTGCTTCTGTGCGGGAAGAATGGTCGTCTTTGTCTCCCACTGTTAAAGCTGAAGTAGTGCGTCGGGAAAATGCTTATTCGGCCGGTATTCAACGATATGCTGAAGACGGTAAATTCGGTAGCGCTATAAAGCAAACCCTAGCTCCCTATGCCCAAATTATGGCTATGGAGGGGGCCGATGAATTAACCGCTGTTGGAAATCTAGCCCGAACCGCTGCTGTTTTTAGATTAGGTTCTCCTCAGGAAAAAGCCGGTACAATAGCGGATATAATCCGTGTCTACGGGATTGATATAAGCATGCTAGACAGTATGCTGGTAGGTGAATCACCCGTAACTCCTGAAGAAACGAAAATGCAAACTATGTTGGATCAGCGGCTTGGTCCTGTAGAACAGATGATGAAGCAAGTCAGTGGAGCTAGGGAATCATACCAGTCCAACACGGTTAACCACGTTAACCAGGAAATTACTGAGTTTGAAAATAACGCTGAGTTTATGAGCGAAGTTCGTAGCGATATGGCAGATTTAATGGAAATGGCTGCTAATCGTAATCAGACGATGACTTTGCAGCAGGCGTACGATAAAGCTGTACTTTTAAACCCAGATGTTTCGGCTGTCCTGGAATCTCGCAATACACAGAAACGACTAAAAAACAACGCTACTAAATTGAAAGCCAAAGAAGCTGCCGCCAGCAGTGTTACGGGCAGTATTGGAGGCGAAGGTAGCAACACCGCAGCAGATCTACGTAGTACGTTAGCAGATGCCTGGGAAGAGGCTGTCCGCCAGTAGTTGCAAACACGGGCTGTGATGTGTATGGTTCGTATCTATGCTCGAGAGAGGGCTGTGGTCCGCACTCTCACTGCTAGCAAGGGCGCAAGTCCGCATGCTTATTGGTGCTTACGACAAGGTGTAAACCGCATGATCGAAAGTACTCCCAGGGTTTTTCTTTTAACTAACTTGGAGGATAAGCATGGCTTTTCCCAATGTTTCTGATATCTTAGCCACGACCATTGAGTCGCGGACAAAAAAGATCGCAGATAACGTTACTTCCAACAACGCGCTGCTTATGCGTATGTCGCAACGTGGGAAGATCAAAACGTTTTCTGGAGGTCACAAGATCTATCAGGAGCTATCATTTGCTGAAAACGGCAACGCAGGCTGGTATTCAGGTTACGACCTACTACCCGTCGCCGCGTCAGACGTTATCAGTGCGGCCGAATACACCATAAAACAGTGTGCGGCTCCAGTTGTTATCAGTGGTTTGGAACAACTCCAAAATGCTGGTAAAGAACAGATGATAGACTTGATGGAAGCACGGTTGGGCGTGGCGGAATCCACAATGTCCAACATCGTCAATGAAGGCATTTACTCCGATGGCACTGCCAACGGCGGTAAAGAGATCGACGGACTTGAGGCTGCTATACCGCTGGCTAATACTAGCGGAACGTATGGCGGAATTAACCGCGCGACTTGGACTTTTTGGCGCAATCAAATTCAGGATGCTGCAAACACCAACACGATCCAAGCAGACATGAACACCCTCTGGGCGGCATGTGTGCGGGGTAGTGATCGTCCTGATCTTATCATGATGGACAACACCACATGGCTAGCGTACATGGCGAGCTTACAAGCTCTTCAACGTTTTACTTCCCCGGAAGTCGGTAACCTTGGGTTCCCATCAATCAAGTTTATGGACGCTGATGTTGTGCTAGACGGGGGTATTGGCGGTGACGCGCCAACTGGTGTCGGGTTCTTTTTGAACTGCGACTACCTCCACTATCGACCCCACGCGCAGCGTAATATGCGGCCTCTTTCGCCAAATCGGCGTTATGCCACCAACCAAGACGCCGAAGTGCAGATCCTTGCATGGGCTGGAAACCTGACAACGTCAGGTGCTCAGTTCTTGGGTCGACTCGACGTTAACGCTTAGGAGGCTACCGTTATGAGCAATATAGGTATTAATCCTTCTCAAATTGTGTTGGCTGCTGATGTCGCTAATGGTTCATCCCCTTATAGATTGGGGCAAGTGATGTGGAATGTCAGCTCAGTTGGGGCAAACTTAGCCTACAAGTGGGTAGTGTACGATGAAGGATCAGCAGCCGTAGACGGTGTTGCTGGAGAAGTTGCGTACTACTACACTCTTGATGGGTACAAGAACCACGCTGTTACATCGGATCTTAGTGATTCGGTTGAAATAGGGGCGGGTGTTCTAGTAGGAGCCCCATCAGATGGCGATGAATGCTGGATTCAAATTAAAGGTCCGGCTACTCTTACCATCGCTTTGACGGCGGGTGCGGATGGAGATCCGCTTACGCCAACTGGATCCGCAGACGGTACGCTTGATGTATCGGCAGCGGTGACAGACAACATCTGTGCCATTGCAGGGGATATTTCAGACAAGGAAATTGTCTGCGACTTCCCATTCTAGTAATCTGGGGGAGCTTCGGCTCCCCCTTTTTAGGAGAATAAGGTTGTTCAATATTTCTGTTTACTCCCTACGTACTATTCTAAGTGCGATAAAACAGATCCTATTCTGCTTGGCTTAAATTCACAGACATACTATAAATATATAATTAGGAGAACGAAATGTCTTTAAATGAAGCTGATTTACAAATGACGCAGCAAGCGTTTGACAATGAACATTCTCGGGGAAATCCTGGTGATGAATTGCTGTACGTGCGGTTTTACTTATACCCGCATCATAATCGAGCTAAGTCTACAGAAGAAGGGCGACCCATATACGAAGACAAGGAGTACATCGAAATAATGCAGCCTGGGAATAAGGATAGCATTATCAATCGACTCGCTACTCCCAAAGATTTAAAGCGTTTCTCTAACCAATATAGCGGCTTTAAAAACAATGGGGAAGAGGTTTTAGAAGGAACTCCTCTAAAAGAGTGGCCCTCTATTACCCGAGCGCAAGTCGAAGAACTTAAATACTTCAACGTCCACACTGTTGAGCAGCTTGCGGGTATGACAGATGCTAATGCTCAAAATTTTATGGGCATTTCTCAGATGAAACGTAGAGCAGAGACATTTCTTGCTTCAACGAAAGATTCTGCCGCAGCAGAAAAACTTGCGGCGGAATTAGCCATGAGAGACAGCACTATTGCTGTGCAGGCTCAACAAATTGAAGAGTTAACAGACCGGCTGATCAAGTTAGAAGAGGGGTAATATATGGCTGTGTACGACAACGTTCAAACAGTTATTAACGGGGCTGCTGTTGAGCTAGGATTAGATCCGGCTGTTGACGTACTTACTTCTACTAATACGGCATTCCGGCAGCTCCGTTATTTGCTGGATGCCGCTGGGCAAGAACTTTTATTGCTCAATAATTGGGTTGAGTTTCAGGAACAGCACTCTATCACTACCTCAGCCTCTGATGACGGAGACTACGCTCTTCCTACAAATTTTGCATATATGATTCCCCAAGCAGGGTGGGATCGCACAAATAACAACCCCTTGCAGGGACCACTTACTCCTCAGGCTTGGCAATACTTAAAGGGCCAGAGTTTAACTGGTCAAACTCTTTATGTTTCATTCCGACTTAAACAGGGCAAGTTCCACGTATTCCCTGATGATCCAGTGCCAAATGCTGTGAACATAGTTTTTGAGTACGTGCGAAATACTTGGTTAGAAAATGCTTCCGAAGCAACTACCAAATACACCACAATCTTAGCAAACACTGATATTGTGTTGTATCCTCCGGTTTTAATTAAGAAATTTCTCAAGGTTAAATTCTTAGAGGCAAAGGGTTTTGAAAGTTCTAAAGCTAGGGATGACTTCTCGGTAGTGTTTGATGCTGCCACAGGACAAGATGGGTCAGCGCCTATTCTAAATGCCGGAGGCGCAAGGGGTTTTCCATTCTTAGATATTTACCGTAATCTACCGGATACAAATTACGGTGTTTAATAGAACCGCAGCTCTTCAACGACCAGGACCACAAACAGCTCAAGCTGGACGTGTTCTTGTCCCTGTTAAGGGTGTCAACACTATTCCCGCTTTAAGCAATCTAGGCCCAGAAGAATGCCACTACGCATACAACATAGTTCCTAGTGAAGGGGGTCTGCGTACTAGACTTGGACAAGCTGAATGGACTAACGGCGTTACGGGCAGTGTGCGAACTATAATTCCTTTCCATGGAAAAGCTGCTGACGGCAGTGGCGATAAATTGTTTGCTACTGGCAGTGACGGTATCTACAACTGTAGTACAGCGGGGGCTTCACAAGCTGCTAAGGTGGAAACCTTCGCTACTACAGGTTCAACAGCGGGGTATGGTCCTTTTATTAACTGGACCAACGACGCAGGCGCGCAATTTTTGCAATACGCTGACAGTGCTAACGGTCTTTTAGAATATGATCCCGCTACTGGAGCTCCAGGAGATTGGATTGCTGTTACTAGTATCACGGGTATTACTGAAACAAATATTCGATTTGTCACAGTTCACAAACTCCGCATTTGGTATTGTTTAGCAGACAATCCCAACCCGTATTATCTTCCTGTTAGGTCTAAGACTGGTGCTGCCGCTGCTTTCAACCTCGCAAGTCAATATACAATCGGAGGCGATTGTGCAGGAGTTTTTACGTTAAGCCATGACAGCGGTGATGGTCCTGACGACTACTTTGTCGCAGTAAGTAGAGGTGGGGACGTACTGATGTACCAAGGAGACGATCCTAGTTCTGACGATACTTGGGGACTGGTTGGACGCTGGCAAATAGGGGCAATCCCAGCGGGTCGGAAATTTGCCATAGAGTACGGTGGGGATGTGCTAATTTTAAGCGCCCACGGTTTGGTTTCTGTTAAAGAACTTATGGCTGGATACGAGTCCATTGAGAATGTAAATTCTTTAGTGGGCAAGGTAGCGGCCCCTATAAGAAAACGTATGACAAATGAAATAACATCAGATGGCTGGGAAGTAGTCTTATTTGAAAGCGACGGGTACTTAGTTATTCAGTCTCCCCAACGTGCTGGAGATTCAGATGAATGGACCCACTATGTTCTCAGTACGCCCCAAAAAGGATGGGGGTTTTGGCGAGACGTAGAAAGTATCAGCATGGGTAAATACAAGGGACAGATGTACTATGGTCGTTCTAATGGAAGTGTTTGGCGCATGACTGGATCTAGAGACAATGTGACTATTGCAGACACGACTGGACAAGGCATAGAGTTTTCTTTACTTACTGGTTATAGTGACGTAGGTCACCCAGGACTGCAAAAGATGGGGGCTCTTGTGCGCCCATTTTTCACCTCCGCTGCAACTCTAGAGTATGATACAAAAATACTCTATGATTTCAATGTTAGTGAGCTCGCAAGTTCAGGGGACACGGGCGTAACTCCAGGTTCTAAATGGGATGCCGGTAAATGGGATGCTGCCTTGTGGTCTGGCGATGCCACTTACGACTCTATGTTTGGTGCGGGAGGCATTGGAGTTTCCTTAGCTGTAGCTATAAGGGGTACTACGACAAGCCGTTCAACTTTGAACGAAATAACCGCTGCGTTCCAAGTAGGATCCTATTTATGATATGCCAAGCCTTCGACGCTATGAATTTAAAGCATGCTCAGTATTTTAAGTCTATGAAAGTGCATGTCACCGCGGACCTTAAAGGTGTAGTCTCCGTAGATCACCGTAGTGAAATAGCCGGAATGGTTATTTTAGACAGTTGGACTGAAAATAGTGTGCAAGCGCATATAAAGGTGACGAATAAAATGTGCATGCGAACTGGCGGTTTACTCAATGAGGTAGCCCGATACGTGTACGATGTGGCAGGCGTAGGCTTAATGTTGGGGTTTCTTCGTTCTGACAACCCCAAGGCTATTGAATTTGACAAAAAACTCGGGTTTATCGTAGAACATACGATTAAAGATGGATACGCGGTAGGGGTAGACTGCGTAATCTTATCTATGACTAGAGATCAATGTAATTACTACCCCCATCAACAGAGGGCCGCGTAATGGGAAAGAAAGATCCACCTGATCCACCTGATTATCAAGCGTTAGCTGCACAACAGGCTGCTGACAGCGCACAACGTACTCAGTTTCAAACTAGGGCCAATCGTCCCAATGTATCTACGCCTTATGGAAGTAGTAGATGGACATTAGACGACACAACGGGGCAAGCGACCCAGGATATTACATTGAATCCCTCAGCCCAGCGTGCTCTAGATGCTCAGCAGAGCGTGGCTGAGGATTTATCCGGCACAGGAAGTACGCTTACGGGCCGTGTTGCTGATGATTTAGCCAACCCTGTTGATTACAGCCAGTTTAGAGGATACGGAGATCTTGGGGACTACAATGAACGCCGTAACGCTGCGGAAGAAGCATCTTACGGCAGAGCTGTGTCCCGTTTAGATCCTATGTGGGATCAACGTACATCCGATATAGACATTAAACTCAGAAATCAAGGTTTGGTGCCTGGAGACGAAGCCTACGATAGAGCGTATGCTAATGAATCTAGAGCTAGAAATGACGCGTACGCTATAGCCGCTCAAGATTCTATTGCAGCAGGTAGAGCAGAAAGTGAACTCGCTTTTGGCCAACAACTGGGAGAAGCACAGTTTGACAGCACTACCCGTCAGTCTCAAATTGCAGAGGAACTACAGAAACGGGGCTGGACTATTAATGA
>Ga0255047_10003241_pt1 | contig 10296 bp, 11 predicted proteins | sample JV7_2_1_MG_FD_183640 | JGI IMG/M metagenome (GOLD analysis project Ga0255047, IMG submission 183640) | Seawater microbial communities from Jervis Inlet, British Columbia, Canada - JV7_2_1 | ecosystem: Environmental > Aquatic > Marine > Inlet | place: Canada: British Columbia | collected 2016-10-06 | reverse complement strand
ACCGTGGCATCTCGCGTCGCTTGCGCCTCTGCCGCCGTATCGCGCGCTTTTAGCGTATTCAGCCGAGACTTAACCGCCTCTTGCATTTCAGGGTTTTCGATCATGCCCGCCATTTTCAAAGACGTGTCATAGTCACCTTCGGCGACATCCCAGACATCCGCCGCCTTGGCGTTCACATCGCGTGTAAAGGCTTTCTTCTTAACCGAGGTGCCCATCGCCTCTGCAACATCCGCCGAGACCATACCCCGCGCTGCGTCAACAACCTCTTGCGCATCATCAATTCGATCGGCATCCAGCAAGACACTAATCTGACCCGACAAAAGCTCGCCCATCGCTGCACGCGCTTTTTGATCCAGCCGCTCACCATCAAACCCTTGATCTTCAAACTTCTCACGCAAAACATCGTTCGCGTTTGAGAGGCTTTCGCCCCGCGCTTCTGGGCGACTAATCGCTGTTTCTAAATTAGCCTGAATAACGCCATCACGCTGCTGTTCAATATAAAAATCAGTCTGCTCCGCCTCATACTTGCCAGCCCGTTCTGACCACCCAGCAAACATATCATCCGCTGTCGCGCCAAATGCCTCTTTAGCCGCCGGGGATGATATGCCCTCAAGCAATTCGTTGCGGCGTTTAGACAGGCGCTCCTCAAGGCCCCGCATGACGGGACGTTTGCCCGCCACCAATTCCGCGCCCTTAAACTCTAAATACTCTTTTTCAGCTTCCGCTATGTCGGCACGGAACTGCAAAGCTGTTTCACGGACGCGGGCTTGGTTGATCTTGTATTGTTGATTTTCAACTTCTTGCCCCAAGACCGCGCCAAGCCCTTGAAGCGTTTGCCCAAATTGCTGTTGCTCACGGCCCTGAATGCTTGCGAGACGGTCTGATCCCGGATCAGATAACCGTCCCGCGCTTCCGCCTCCGGGTAGTACATCAAATGAACGTCTTGCAGGAACTCTCACTGATTAAAACCCCTTCAAGCCAGACAAGAACGACTTAGCCTTGTCTCCATACTTCGCCCAATTTTCTTTACTGGTTTGGAGCGCACCAGACTCTTTGGCTGTGTAGTATTGTTGTGCAACTTGTCCCGCGCCTGTCAGAAACGTTGTGGCTGCATTCATCATAGGGCTGATGCCGTCAGCCGTTGCTCTGCTCATAAGAGCGCTATTGCGGTCATTAACCGCCTGCGTGCGATGACCCCACGCTTCGCGTAATGCATTGGCTTTAATCTGGTTGCGATCCATCTCTCCAAGCACATCTGTCGAGGTTAAAACCTGAACCGCTGTGTCAGACCCTAAATCTATCCCGCTTGAGCCATAAGCGACACGCTGGTCACTCTTCAAAGCGGCGGTATCAAGAGCGGCTTTTTGCTCCATCTTTTCGCCGCGATCCAAGGATAGGCGCGCATCACTTTCAGCCGCTTTTGCGTTTATCTCTGCCAGTGTGGCTTGGAACTTCAAAGACGACTTTTGACCTAGCGCACTATAATATGCGCCAACTGTATTACTTGCCGTTCCGGCAGCGCCCATTGCTGTCGATGCAATCGCCATAACTTAGCCCCCAAACTGACAATAAAGCGTGATAGCCGAAACTGTCACAGGAAGCGGGTCAACGGTTTGAACAATAACTCGTCCAGACTTAGCCCACGATGTTCCGATACGAAGGTCGGTCTCTTTGCTAATGAGCGCAGGCGCTTCGCCAAAACTCTCAACAGTCCGCGTCTTGGATTCATAAAGTTTATCTAGGCTTTCGCCCGCAAAGAAGCGACCAGATCGATACGTTCTTAATGTGACTTCATTTACATTCTTAACCGTAGCTTGCGCATAGGCTTCGACCTCAGCAACCATTGGAAGCGTCTGCATTCTCGCCTTAATCTGTTTGCCAATGTGGACCTTTTCGCCCGCCTCGCTAATTGTTACAGCGCCAGACGATACCGTAAACGGCCCCTGCACCGCTCCATCAACTAGAGCATAAACTGTTTCACCTTCAAGATGATCGAGGTTGCTGAAGCTTGTCGTTGAAGCTCCGTCATAGCTGATGCAACTATCTAGTCCGATATAATCATCCGCATTAGCGAAGAACCTACTAGCCATTGCCTCAACGTAACGAACTGACGCACCATCAATTTCACGCTGAATAACGCAGTAGAGAATAGAGTCGTCGCCTTCCTCAATCACCGCGCAGCTTTCAATGACGCCGTTTTCTGTCGCATGTGTATGCCAAGCATAAACCTGTTGCTCCGGAACAAGCGTGACACCAAGCAATTGCCCATCGCTTGAAACCGCCCAAACAATAGGGACTGGCCCCTTGCCGTAAGCCATATCCTTGATCGTCTTATAATCAAACAAGTGCGCCGCTCTAAGGCTCAAATCAACCGAGACATAGGAGTTAGCGTCAAACTCAAATCCAAGCGCTCTCATGTGACCGCCCCGCGCTGCCGCATAAACGACATTGCGGCCAACAATAACAGGCTGAACATTGCTAGCTCCGATGCCGCCCTGAACCCGTGCAGCAATACTTGTCGGCGTCAAAGCTGAATCGCCCGTCGCAAAAATTCTCCACTCAGCGCTATCCGTCAGAAGAATTAGATCACCAACAGGAACCGCGTGACGGATTGTCGAACTTTCCAAAGATGCCAACTTGATCGAGATAGCATCATCAGATCGCACAGGAATAGAATAATCTAGGTTTGCCTCTGTCCCCGTCTTTGTCAGCCACAAGGTTTGAGTTAGTCCTGACGTGCCTGCAAAGCACTTCCTTTGCTCAAAATATGCGACCGTTCGAGGATAATCACTTGCAAACGGCGTCTGGTTTTCAGGAGGCGCGCGGCTAATGTCAGCCGCAATATTGTCATCCACAAGCGTCGTGGTCGTTGTCTGCCCGATATAACCATAAAGGCCACCGCTTAGTTTATAGACGTTGCGTCGCTCCGCGTCCCCAAATGTAATAGTATTTTTAGCACCCGTATCGAAAAGCTGGTTTGTTGCGCTCACAACCGCGCTTGCAACACTCTCATCAATCTGGTCGTCAGTGACATTCGTCGCGACATAGCTATAGCTTTGCGTGTCTGATGGGCTAGTCGCCGTAACTGGCGTTACGCTTGATATTGTTGGAGCGCTCAGTGTTGACCCAAACACAGAGGCGCTCAGTGTCCAATTGGTCACACCATACCGACGCAATTCCTGAACCGGATACCGGGGATGGGTCAGCGTTAAAATGTCACCTGATTGCGCATAATGAATATCCGCCAAATCGGATTCGGCATAAGGGGATGGTATCTCATAAACTGTCCCCAACTCGTACCAGTAACCCGCTGACGCAGAACTAGCGACGCCATCATAAGCATCATAAACCGTGGTTTCCACAAGAACCACGCTCGGCTCTAAGCTGCCGCCAGCGCCCACATCAAACGTGTAAGTTGTTCTGGATATTGCCGCCTTGTCACCAACTCCGACATCTTCCGGCAATGAAGTGCCGTAGAACGTATAACCAGATGGAATTGACGCATTCCCGGCGCTAGTAAGAGACCATGTTGCAGAAACGACTGGAGCAGAGCCATATTCGTTTGTGCTTGGCGTATGGCCCGTTGGCACGTCGCTAACCGCGTACCACGTCTTGCTGCTTTCGGTAACAATATCGCCTTGGTCGTAAGTTAACCCTGCATCAAAAGCATCAACGCCCGTCGTTGGCGTCAAAACTGTTGCTGCAAAGCTATGGAACCGGATATATGCCTCGCCAAACTCCAGCATAACTGTCTGTGTCGCAGAAAAGCGAAACGGAATAAGCCGCGTAAACTTCGTGCTATCCTTGACCTCTCGCACAAAGCGAAAGCCTGTTCGGGTTGAGACTGGCCCTTGTGGCAAGACCACAAAGTTATGACAGACAGCCAGCCCCGTGTTCGATTTAAGATCATCAATGCGGCCCCACATTTCAGGGGAAATTATGCCGCCATTAAAAGATCGCGTATAAAGTTTAGCCACGGATAATAGGGGTCTCCGTTACGCCATTCGCGCCGCGCGCGGCAAGCTGTCCAGCTTTATACTTGTCATTATCCCCTGTATTGCGAAGCCGGGATTGTGCAGCATCCTCGCGTTTCGCCATCGTCAAAAACTCTATGTATAGCTGAAGCATTTCCTTAGCGACTTGCATTCCCGGCATACCCTGAATAATCGGACCCGCTAGGCGGGACGCCATCAAGTGCTGCGCTGCAACAACCATGCTCGGCCCGTACAGTGTTGCCTCAGACTGCCGCTTAATGAAAACACCTACAGCGTTCTCTGTATTCGTATAGATCGCCCTTGCCCCATCTTCGGAGCCAAGACGGCAATCATCATTCACCAAGTCATCAGTGGCGCTTGGATTGCGCACACCGATGAACCTGATGCAATCCCCCGGATAAGCATAGGCATATTGAAACGGCGCAGGCGGTGTTACGCCCAAAAGCGCAAGGCTTTGCCGCTCAATCGCAAAGCTCCAAGTGTGCGCAGCCAATATCTGGTCACGCACACCCGGCCAAAACAGAGCGCATTTCTCTGCTTCGACACTTTGCTCCGGAGGATTGATTGATGCAATCGTGACGTTCTGCCCAATCAGGGACAGCGCCACGTTGCTAATATCAAGCGCTGTCGTCACTTACTGGCGCTTTCAATGGAGCAGCCTTTACGGCCCGCTTCTTTTTGTCATAGCCAGATGGCTCAAGCCACTTAGCCTTGAACCCGGCAGGGACGTAAATATCTTCACCGGGATTGAAGACGCGCCAGCCACTACCCGGAACCGGGTAGTAGCCTTTCGCGACAACTTTTCTTTGTTGCATATTATCAGACATTCAGGGTCCCCTTAAACTACTGAAGCGTTTGGCGCGTCAGCGAATGCTTTCCACTGATCAATGTTTGGTGTCAGGAAGGCGTCAATCTTGCCCGCCGTAAATGCCGCCGTGCCTGTCGTCTGCAAAACACCAACATAGCGTTCATACTCACCAGCAGGCAGGCGAATAGCGCAAACCTGATAGCCAGCAACAAGCGTTGCCACTGCAATTGCAGATGTTGAGTAATGATAAGTTGCAGAGCCATCAGTCGCGATAGCTGCGCCCGCATCCGATACAAGGTGGAACTGGCCCGTTGCAGAGCCGCCTGATGTGGCAGTCGTTTCAACCTTAATGACCAAGTAAAGGTCATCAACAAAGTTGATACCATCCCCGCCTGTGTCGATAACGTCACCGACAAGATATGAGCCTGCGCCGCCCGTGTTGAGCGCTTCAGCGTCACAGAACTCTGTTCGTGTGTCTAAAATCATAGTCTTATTCCCTTAAGATGTAGCAATGCCAGTTTCGGTACGAAGAAGCGCATCCACGCGTCGGCACGGAATGCCTTCAAACATGGTTGTCATCTTGCCATTATAGTCTTCACGGCTCAGTGTAGAGCCAGACGTTGACGAACGAACTTGACGGCGAAGGTAAGACATCGCGCGCTTGTTCATATACCAAGCCGGACGCCCGTTGAGGTTAGGAACTTGGTCACAAGCTTCCGCCATCAGATCGATTAGGTCAGGACCAGAAGCCGCATCACCTGTCAGGTCTTCGTCATTATACTGAATGCGAACGACATAACGCCAGTCACGCACGCAGATGCCACAATCCCAACGGAAGTGGTCACGGTAAGCTTCCATTCGTCCACCGTCGCCGTTCAGGTTCTCAATTGTGACCTGACCCTTGTCTTCATGGTGAAGGCCAGCCATTGAGCCTTTAGGATAAAGGCCATGCACTTTGTTTGGGTCCCACACAATCAGATAGATTGACGAATTATCCGCAGCGTCTGGCGTCACACCACCCTGAAGAATAATGTTCTGCGATTGCTCACCTGACGCCTTAGTCGAGTAACGTGGGGCTAGACCTGTGAAGCGCTCCGCGTAGGTGGCAACATCACCATAGAAGATTGTTTCAGCAAGTTGCTGGTTCATCCCCTCAAGGTGCGCCGTGCTTTCAGATAGGCGGAAGGCTGACGTATTGCTGTTTAGATCGGCCAAAGCTTTATCAACTTCAGCATACGCTTCAAGCATGCCAGTTGAATCTTTGATCTTTGCGGTGGTCGATTTAGAAGGCTGAACGCCGCCGTAAATCTTGCGCCATGTGCCTTCTGGCAGACCTGTGCGAACGGTTGTCTGGTGAGACGTGCCGTCATTGCACTCAAGCCAGATCATGTCATCGAGAATTTCATTCGTCTCTGACAGGATTTCAGCAACAGTTGCGATTTTGCCATCAGGGTCTTGACGTTTAGCCAAGTCTAATAGCGTTGGGTGTGTTGTGGAGAGAGTCGCCATCTATAGGCTCCTTGTTTAGTTTGTGCCGTAAAGCCGTTCAGCTCGCGTGAGCCGCGCGGTCGGTGCAGGATCGCCTGCAACCAAAGTGTCATCGGAAATCTGGTTGCCCATTTTCCAAAACAAGCGGTTGATCTCAGGGTGGTATCCCAGCCCTGTCTCATCCAAGAATGATTTCAATTCAGGGGTTCCGAACTTTTCCAAAGCTGACTTGGCAACACCAAGGTTCTTGTCGAAGTTTGCTCCGCCAATCTCCTTGTCTGCTTTGGTAGCATTAGCCCATTCAGACTTTACGGTCTCAACGGCATCAGCCTGTGCGGTTTCCCATTTTTGAAACATCTCAGCGCCAAAGCTCGCAAGCTTTTGTCCGCCGTCCTGATCAAGCTTTAACTCACCCGCGATACCCTTCAAACCTTCCAGTGTTTCAGGGGCCATTTCGACGCCATCTGGAAGCTCAAAAGTGTATTCAACAGGCTTGTCATCAGCCGCTGTGTCGCCGTCCTCTGCTTTGGTTTCGGTCTCCGCCTCTTTGGCTTTAACCTCATCCTCTGCTTTGGTTTCGGCTGGTGCGGTCTCTTCAGTTGCAGTTGCCTGCTCCTGATTAGAATCCGCTTCCGATGTGACAGTGCTTTCGGTGGTGTCTGTGGCTGCTGTCAGCAACGATTCTGTAGTGTTCTCGGTCATGTGTCTTCTCCCACGAATAGACTTGCAACGATTGTCCGCGCCTCCTCTGGTGAGGCTTGTTTGATCCAAGCCAGCATTTGCAGGGCGACCTCGCGCTTACCTTCCAGCTTGAACGTTTCTGAGTTTCCGGTGAAGTTGCTCACGCTTAGGCGGCAATGCTCCAGCATGTTGACGATCACACGCTGACCACGCGCATCCCCAAGCACCCAACGCATATCATCAAGCAATTGCTGACGCTTCTGCGCCTGTTCTCCTGTTATCTCTTGGCGACGCTTGCCGATGTCTTCGGCCCCTAACCAGCTATCGGTCAAACTTCAGTACCTGATGGCGAGCCGTAGCCTGCGAATTGGTTCATAACGTCCATCGCCATATTGCCACCATTTCCAGTATCGACCGCGCCAAGGTCTTTTGCGACTGACGCTTGCTGCGCAGCGGAATCCATCGCCGCCTGCTTACGCTCTTGTTCAGCGCGAGCCTCGCGAATAAAGCCAACACGCTCGTTCCCGATAATCATTTTAGGATCGACACCCAACGCATCGGCATACTGATCAGCCCACACGTCTTCATCAAACTTATCCAAAACACCCGGCTTAAGCTGGGCAACTACGCCAATCGTACTTACGTAACGATCTACCGCGTCTGTCCCAATCGCTTGCTGGGCTTGGGCTAGAACAGACGTGAACTCCACATTCAACTCAACATCATCAAGCTCTGGTGGCGGCGGCGCAATTATGCCCGTATCAATCATCCGCGAGAATGTATTCTCAACCAACGGCCTTAGCAGTTCGCCATGCAAGCGCTCCAGAACAGGGCCAAGCATCAGCATTTTTTCTTCGTGACGCTCTGCAACCTCTGTCGCAGTCTTTACGCCCGGACCACCCTCAAACATGCGGAACACGTCCTTAAAGAAGGCTGAATCAATTCGCTGGCGAATGTCGTAAATGTCTTCACGCAAGTCACCGAGATCAAGATTAACCTCCCAAAGCGATTGAATGCGCGAGTTAGGCCCGGACATATCCGAGAACACACGGCCACCCGGCAACATGTCCAGCGGCGTATGCTCTAAAGACGTAGGCACGTTTACAGGCGGCTTAACCTTGTATTCAATTGCCGTACCCTTCATTAGCTGCTCGTGATTAAGCTGCTTAATGTCGCCCAGCGCCATCATAGCAGGGCTTGTGCCGTAAATATCACCAGAGCGACGGTCCCAGCGCGGACAAAGCGCGGGAAAATCATCATAACCACTCTCACGTAAGACTGTTGGGTCAATACCATCCTTTTGCTCTTCGTAATAGCAGGATGAAAAAGCCTTATTGCGACTATCCATCTTGCTTGTGTCACGCTCTCGGCGTGGCTCAATCATGTGAATGACCGCCACAGGCGATTGATAGTTACCATTATCGTACTGTGAGCGAACGGTTTGCGACACGTTCTTGTAACCGAACTCACCAACAACTTCGCCCACCGTCTTCTCAAATCGGCGACCAACAGTGTTCACCGTGCCAAGAAAATCACCCGCCAGACAAAACTCACCAAGCGGCGCGCTGTAATGAGTGACAACCTTCTCATAACTATCCATCGCAATCGCGCAGCCTGAACCACCCAGCCCAAGGTCGCCATACATCTGATGCAGCATCAAATATGTGTTAGAACGATGAAACACACGCAAGATGCGCTTGGTCTCTCCTGAAAGCCATTCCTTAACAGGCTCGAAATCCATTAAATCCTTATCTCGTAGAGACAAACGAAGCCACGGACGCGCGGGGCTGGTCATGCCCGCCATAAGCCCGGCCTTCAGCGTCTGCAAAGCCAGCGTCGGCGTATTGTCAATAATCTTACCGCGTGAACGCTCGCCACGATTGCGGTCACTCTTTTCAATCCGAACAGCCATAGGATCGATACGGTCAGCCAGTTCAGCCCAATGGCTAAGCCACGGCGATCTGGCTGTCTGTAGCGCCCCGTAACGGGATGTTTTGGTTAGACCGCCGCGCGGTGCATCACTATAAGCCAATTAACCGCCTAACAATGTGGTACGGCCCAACATGCCCGAATTTGTCGGAGCACCCTGATTGCCCGTAAGGAATGTGCCTGAAACGCCAGACTTAGAAGATGCCTTGTTGCGCTTCGTTAGAGCCGCCACATTAGGCGACTTTTGATTAGCACGATTAAACTCGCGGTCAGCCTGCCGACGCGCTGCTTCGGCATCACTGGCGGCTTTCCGCTGTGCCTTCTTTTGCGCCTTACGGCTCTTTTCACCTTGGTAAATGCCACCAAGAACAGTTCCGCCGATTGCTGAAAATGCCATCACAAATCCACCTTCCAGATAATGTCTTGAACGCTCGCACCTAGACGCGGCATAAGCTTGTCAAGATTAGTCCCGGGCTTCGCGTGCCAAAGCATGATCTCTGCCCCCCAGTCCAAAGCCTGACGCTCAGTCTCTCGGATTAAACGAAGGCCAGCCGATCCCTTGCGCTCAGGCTCAACCAGAAACAAAACATCGTTCTGGCAGACCTTCAGATCAGAATAGTGCAGGTTTTTGGTGACGATGCTGACGCTATAGCCAACCAATTCTTCACCACGATAAGCGCCGATGACCATCAATAGGCCCATGTCATCCATACGAAGATAACTCTCATGGTCCGGGTTAAGGATCATCTTCTCTTTGTCTGTCGCCAGCTCCTCACGATGCAGCGCCAACAGGGGCAGTGCAACATCAAGAAACTCGTAGGCGCTCAGATTGCGAAACTCTAGCCGATCAAGCGTCGGCGTAAGGGTCATACTGTCGAACATTGCCACGCTCCTGTCTGTGTGGGTGAATACGCGCCTTCGCATGGACCAGTTCTGCAAAGGTCAAAGCCAACGCATCACCACGGTTAGGCGATGGAATGCCACGCGCCTTCATGTCCTCTTTGCTTTCAAGCTGTATCTTGCCGTCAAAATTTCCTGACTTTGGAATGACCGTCTCAGGGCCAATCAAGTCGTCATAAAGCCCTTGGTCTTGTAAGTCGATTGAGCCGCCATCCTTGAGCCATTGCTTCATGCGGCCCCACATTTCAGCGCGCTTGTTCACATAAGCAGGCTCAGTTGGCTTGCTGCTGAACCAAATCAACCGCCAAGAGCGGCCCATTGTCCGGCCCGCTGACACGATGCCCGTCCCATACCCAGCATCAACAAAGACCGCATCAGCTTTATGCTCATCCTGAAGCATGGCCACGATCTGCGCGACTTCAAAATCATTATCATTACGCGGTATTGTTCTTAGGCTTTTAGAGTAGTTGCCCTGACGAAGCATGATCTCCATCA
>Ga0255047_10003240_pt1 | contig 10297 bp, 2 predicted proteins | sample JV7_2_1_MG_FD_183640 | JGI IMG/M metagenome (GOLD analysis project Ga0255047, IMG submission 183640) | Seawater microbial communities from Jervis Inlet, British Columbia, Canada - JV7_2_1 | ecosystem: Environmental > Aquatic > Marine > Inlet | place: Canada: British Columbia | collected 2016-10-06 | reverse complement strand
TCCCATCGCCCAGGCGATGGCGAACACCCGACCCACATTGATGCCTTGGGCCATAGCCGCTTCTTGGTCGAAGGCGACGGCTCTCATCGCCACGCCCAGCTTGGTGCGGAAGAAGACGAGCACCGCCCCAGCCGCGACGGCTCCTATCAAGATGGCCGCTATGTAGGACTTCGGAATGATCGCGCCCGCCCATTCCCAGGATTCCGCACCCCAAGGGACCCTGAGGCTGCGGGCCTCGAGGGCCGTTGCATCGATGTTGAAGGGGCGCACTGCCACCTCGATGCCCAGTGTGATCACCGCCATCGCGAACAGGGGTTGGCCGATCATCGGGCGGATTGTGACCCGTTCGAGTATCAGCCCGAACAATGCCGCCAATACCAACGCGAGGAACAGGTGGAGCAACCAGAGAGGGATACCGGCCGACTCCCCTTCCCCGGGGGCGAGCGGATTGTCGAACGGAAGAAACGGAATCCCGCCGTCGGCGATGAGGATCGACATGAACATCGCGCCGGCCATCGAGATGGAACCGGCCGCGAAGTTGAGGACCTGGGTGGCCTTGAAGATGATGACGAACCCCAACGCGATCATCACGTAGACCGACCCGAGGGCGATGGCTTTCAACGCGGTCTGGATGAAGGTCGCCCCGGAACCAGCCTGGGCGAGGAGTAGTGCGTTCATGTGTACATCGACTCCACCAGCTCGCCGAAGGCATCGGTCATTGCACTGCGCTTCAGTTTCTGGGTGGCGGTGAGCTCGCCGTCCTCATGATCGAGTTCCTTCGGAAGCATCCTGAATTTCCGCACGTTCTCGACCCGGGCGAATTTCTCGTTGGTCTCGCTGACGACCCCCTGGATCAGCTCGATCACCTCGGGCTTCTCGGAGAGATCGCGGTAGGTGGTGTAGGGGATGTTCTGTCGGAGGGCCCAGTCTCCGACCGTCTCGAACTCGATGCCGACCAGGGCACTGAGGAACTTGCGACGGTCGCCGATGACCATCGCCTCTTTCACGTAGATCGAGGTCTTGAGGCTGTTCTCGATTTCCGACGGCGAAATGTTCTTGCCACCCGAAGTGATGATGATGTGCTTGATGCGGTCGATGATCTTGATGTGGGTGCCATCGACCCATTCGCCGACATCGCCGGTCATCAGCCAGCCATCTTCGGTGAAGGTCTCGGCGGTCTGCTCGGGCTTGTTCCAGTAGCCGACGAACACCCCCGGGTGCTTGGTCTGCACCTCTCCGGTTTCTTCGTCGAGGCGCAGGCCGATGTCGGGGTAGGGCTCCCCGACCGTGCCGAGCTTGTTGCGGCCGGCCATGTTGCAGGTGGCGACGGCGGCGTTCTCGGTCATGCCGTAGAGTTCGAACACGGGAACCCCGATTCCGATGAAGAATTCGAGCACCTCCGGCGCCACCGCAGCTGCACCCGACGCGGCATAGCGGCAGCGGCGCAGGCCGAGCCTCTCCTTCATCGCCCTGAACACCAGGGGCTGACCGATCGCGTAGAGGATGCGGCTCTTGGTGGTGTGGCTGCCGCCGGTCGCAGCCCGTTCCTTGCCGATCGTGGCCGCGAGCTTCAGCCCTAGATTGAAGAACCTTTTCTTGAACCAGCTCGCATCGTTGCCGCGAATGTAGACGGCGGCGTGGAGTCGTTCCCAGATCCGGGGCACCGCGAAGAAGATCGTGGGCTGGATCTCACGAAGGTTGACGGTGACGGTGTCGATCGACTCGGCGAAGTTGAGCGAAGGCCCCGCACCGACGAGTGTCCAGGTGGAGAAGATCCTTTCGGCAACGTGGCATAGAGGTAGATAGGTGACGATCAGGTCGCTGGGGTTGGGGCCCTTGCCGTCGGGCACCCGGGTCGGCTCGTTGACGATCTTGTCGATGGCGTAGGCGGCGTTGGAGTTGTTGAGCATCGCCCCCTTCGGTGGGCCCGTGGTGCCCGATGTGTAGACGAGCGTCATGATGTCGTCTGCTTCCGCGGCAGCCATTCGCTCGGCCACCTCGGACGGATTCTCGGTTCGATGGGCACGGCCGAGTTCCAGGAAGTCGTCCCAGAGCATGAGGCGGGGGTCGTTGTAGTCGCCGAATCCGCGGGGCTCTACGTAGAGGATCTTCTTGATGCTGGCTGCGGTCTCGAGCGGAACTTCGAGCACCTTGTCGGCCTGCTCCTGATCTTCGGCGAAGAACACTTTCGGAGTGCAGTCGCCGACCAGATATTCGACTTCGGCCAGGGGGTTGGTGGGATAGAGGCCGACGGTGATCCCTCTGATGGCCACCGTAGCGAGGTCGAGGATCACCCATTCGGGTCGGTCTTCGGAGTGGATGGTGACCCGGTCGCCGACATCGATGCCGAGGGCAAGCAGCCCGTGGGCGGCGACTTCGATCAGATCCCAGGTCTTGGCCCAGTCGTATTCGTGCCAGATCCCGAAGTCTTTCTCCCTCAGGGCGATCTGGGCTGGAGCCCGCTGGGCCCAGTCCCGGGCCAGAGCGGCGACGGTCGGGTACCCCACACCGGTAGCAGGCTGCTTCTCGAGCGTTGTGACCATTTTCTGTGCTCTCCCCCAGGATCTGCGCTGTCAGGCTCGTGGCACCCTAGGAACACCGAAGAAGGTCGTCAAGGCTTTGATCATCCAAAACCCGCGCGCTTTTCACTTCGGTTTCCTCCAGGCATGAGCGATAGCTTGGGTCAGCGACCGGTGTTCTTGCAAACCGCGGACGGATCCGTTCGCTTTCCGGCAAAGATCAGCGTCGATAGAAGCAACCTCCACCGCCACTCGTGACCCAGCACCCTCCGGATAATCCGCACGCCAGAACCGGCGCTGATGTGGCGAAGGCACTGGACGCCGATCCCGTCAACGGACTCACGTCTACCGAGGCGGCCGAGCGCCTCGCCGCGCAAGGCCCCAACGAGTTGACGGCCGAAGACACGCCGGGATGGTTCCAACGAATCGCCGCCCAGTTCGCGGATCCGCTCGTAATCCTGCTCCTCGCCGCGATCGCGATCTCCCTCTTGGCCTGGTGGCTCGACGACGAGGGCGGCCTGCCCTTCGACGCCATCGCCATCGGCGCCATCGTCGCCCTCAATGCGGCAATCGGAGCGATCCAGGAGGAGCGGGCCGAGCGGGCGGTGGCCGCACTCGCGGCGATGGCCGCGGCCCAGGCCGGCGTGATCCGCGATGGCCGCCTCCGCCAGATTCCCTCCCGTGAGGTGGTCGTCGGCGACACGATCGTTCTCACCGAAGGCGATGCAGTACCGGCCGATGCTCGTCTCGTCGAGGCGAACACTCTCCGGATCTCGGAGGCGTCGCTCACCGGTGAGAGTGAGTCGGTCATCAAGACGCTCCTCCCGGTGAGCTCCGACGCTGCCTTGGCCGATCGTCTCTCGATGGTGTTCGCCGGCACTGCGGCGGTGTCGGGGCGCGGCCGAGCGGTCGTTACCGCCACGGCCATGGCCACCGAAGTCGGTCACATCGCCACCCTGCTCGGCGAGACCGAACGCCTGCCCACCCCTCTTGAACGTGAGATCGCACGAGTGGGGCGGGTGATCGGGCTGGCAGTAGTGGTGATCGCCTTCGTGGTGATGGGTGCCACCGTCATTGCCTCCGACATCGAGAGCGCCACCGACCTGGTCGATGTTCTCCTCATCGGTGTTTCACTCGCAGTGGCGGCTGTGCCCGAAGGGCTCCCTGCGGTCCTGTCGATCGTGCTGGCGATCGGCGTCCAACGCATGGCCAAGCGAAACGCTCTCGTGAAACGTCTCGCATCGGCGGAAACACTCGGGTCTGCGTCGGTCATATGCACCGACAAGACCGGCACGCTCACCCGCAGCGAGATGAGTGTGAGGTCGATCGTCACCGCGGCCGGCACGATGGACATGAAGGGCAGGGGCTACGAACCCACCGGTGAACTGCTGGTCGACGGTCTACCCCCCGACGACCGAAGTCGGCTCGCCGTGCAGGCGATGCTCCGTGCGGGAACGCTCGCCTCCGACGCGACCATCATGGAGGAGGAGGGCCGGTGGACCGCGGCGGGCGACCCCACCGAGGCGGCCATCGTCGCTGCCGCCGCGAGGGCGGGCGTCACAGCTCCCGAGTTGGAGGCCGATCGACTCGATGAGGTCCCGTTCACCTCGGACCGAAAACGAATGAGTGTGGTGGTTCGCGGCACCGACGACGGTTCCTCCGTGGAGCATCTGGTGAAGGGCGCCCCCGACGTGCTCCTCGAACTCTGCGATACAGAGCAGACCGAGGAGGGGCCGGTTGCACTCAGCAAAGAGCGACGCGTGTGGTGGCAGTCGCAGATCGATGCCTTGGCCGATCAGGCGATGCGCACCTTGGCGATCGCGGCCGGCCGCGGAGGCGCCGAGTCGATCGCCGAGGCCGATGAGACGGGTCTCGCCATCCTCGGCGTTGTGGGGATCATCGATCCTCCCCGCCGGGAAGCCGGCCCCGCCGTGGCCGCCACCCACGCGGCGGGAATCCGAGTGGTGATGATCACCGGCGATCATCCCCGCACCGCTCTCCAGATCGGCACCGAACTCGGCATCGTGCCGGCCGGCTCACCGGTGCTCACCGGGCCCGAACTCGAGAAGATGACCGACGAAGACCTTCTCGATGTGGTTTCCGACACGTCGATTTACGCCCGCGTCGCTCCGGCCCACAAGCTGCGGCTTGTGGCCGCCCTCCAGCGCCAGGGCCATGTGGTGGCGATGACCGGCGACGGGGTCAACGACGCTCCCGCTCTGAAGGCCGCCGACATCGGTACGGCGATGGGGGTGGCCGGCACCGACGTAGCCCGTGAAGCAGCCGACATGGTGCTCACCGACGACAATTTCGCCACGATCACCGCCGCGGTGGCCGAAGGCCGAACGATCTTCCACAACATCCGGAGCTTCCTGCGCTATCTGCTTTCTTCGAACATCGGTGAGGTGTTCACGATGTTCTTCGGCGTTCTGCTCGCCGGGGTTCTCGGCCTCGACGGGACCGCGGCGATCATCGCTCCGCTCACCGCCACCCAGATCCTGTGGATCAACCTCCTCACCGACACCGGCCCGGCTCTTGCTCTCGGGGTTGATCCGGGAGATGAGGAGCTGATGCGGCGTCCGCCACGCCGCCTGGCCGAGCGGGTGATCGATGCCACCATGCAGCGCGGGATCGTGCTCGTCGGCGCCACGATGGCCGTGGTCACTCTGGCCATGCTCGACGCCAAGCTGCCCGGCGGGTTCATCGATGGGTCGAGCGATCTCGACACGGCCCGCACAGCCGCTTTCACGGTTCTCGTACTCGCCCAGCTCTTCAACTGTTTCAATGCCCGCTCCGACATCGTGAGCGCCTTTCACCACTGGGCCGCCAATCGCTGGCTGCTGGCGGCGATCGCCGGCTCACTCGGGCTCCAGTTCCTCGTTGTCTACCTACCGGCTCTGCAAGATGCGTTCAGCACCGCTCCCCTGTCGCTGGGCGACTGGCTGGCCGCCACAGCCCTGGCGAGCTCAGTGCTGTGGGTGAGCGAGCTTCGCAAGGCGCTACGGCGGCGGGGCCGAGGACACCTTCCCGCGGGGACGCGTTAGGACTAGTCGAGCGGGTACTGGGGACAAGTCGCCCGGCGCTCAATCGTGCGAGGCCCGAACTGATCCCACTCCTCCGCGGTGAGGTTGCGGCCGGCCATCTCACAGGCGATATCAGCCCACGTGTCGGTGTCGAAATTCCATAGCGTGATCCCGTGGAACTCGGGGACGCTGAGCACGCTGCCGTCCTCAGTGAACTCGTAACGGCTTGCCGCTCCGGCCCAGGGCAGATCACCACCAAGTTGGAGACCGGTTTCCAGGTCCCAGACCTTGATCACCTCGCCCGCCGACTGGTCCGCTACTCGCAGATGTTCTTCGTCGAGTTTGGAGTAACCGAGAAAGGTCAGGAGCGGCTCTCCGATTGGCTCGAACGAGGAACGGTCAACTCGGATCGTGGTTCCGTCGGCGCGCATCATGAACACCCACTCACCCATCAATCGAGCGCTGACCCAATCGCCGGGGTTAGGCACCTCGACCCGCTGAAGGGGGTCGGTGGTCCACAGGCCGAAACCCCCGCGGGTGGTTACCACGGACATGTAAGCCCCATCGGCTGAGAAGCTGGGCCCGGTCTGGGCGCCCTCGTATTGATCACCGTCGCCGATCGACACCGTTCCGACGAACTCTCCCGTGCCTGTGTACAGGTCGGCGTGCCCGCCCAGCCGGCCGAGGGCGAAGTAGCTCCCGTCCGGACTTGCCGACAGCTCCGTGAAGTCGAATGGGAACGGTACGGGGGGACCCAAGGGACTGAGTGATGAGTCGAGAATCTGTACTCCGCTCACGAACCCGGCGGTGAGTGTGTAGGCGCCGTAGCCGATCGTGGCGATGCCGTCCGCACTGAACACCCTCGAAGTGAGCGGGTCAGAAGTGAGGTCGAAGATCGTCACGGGTGGCGGGCCGGTGGCCGAGAAAACAGAAACCAGAAGCTCCGACCCGTCAGCGGAGAGCGACGGCAACACGCCGCCCCCGACAGTTACCGCCGCGAGCTGCTCAGGCGAGTAGGGAGCCAATTGTTCGAGGGGCCCGGTGTCGTCGGCGGCCCAGACCTCGAGACCCGCCGATGTCGCAGCCACGGTCTGGCCGAGTTTGGGCACAAAGACCACGTCACCCGCCCCGCGGTTGATAAAAGCCTCGACTGTGGTGACGCTGCCCGTCAGCAAATCGATAGACACGACACCCCCGCCATGCGGAGCGCCGAGAATCGATGCTTCGGGATCAATCCAGAACATCGCGTCCAGCGAGAACCCCTCCAAGGAACCAACGCCAATCGCGGGCACCGAGCTGGAGCCGTCAGTCGTATCGAGAATGCGAAGCCTCGCATCGAGCGAACCCGATCTCAAGACGAGGCGGTCACCGGCAGGGGTGAAGGTGACTGCAAACGGCGTGTTCTGGTTGATGAGAGCCGCCTCCGGCGCCTCGGCGACCCACAGAACTTCCTCGCCGACGGGATCCCAGTACTGGACCTCGGAAGTGAACGTCACAACCGCCAATCGATCCTCCACCGGGTTCCATCGGGCGAAGGAGACATCGTCCTCCCCCGTGTTCAAGGTCTGGTCGAGCTGCATCGTGGCCAGGTCCCACAGCTCCACTCGGCCGCCCGCCAGTGCCACCACCAAGCTGGAGCCATCCCGCGAGAGCGATAGATCGCTGACCGTCGCCGGGTGGGAGAGGACCCCGAGCAAGTCTCCCGTGGTCAGGTCGTAAAGGGACGTCTCGTCGAGCTCACCACGAATTGCTGCGACACGGCCATCCGGGCTGGCCACGAGCTTCGCAGTGACCACCGGGTTGTCGTGGGCGATCGTGCGGAGCAACTCGCGGTTGGCCAGGTCCCAGACATCGATCGAATCGACCCCCACCGCGGCGAGGGTGACACCATCATCCAGCAGCTCTACCGCCAGATAAGCCCGGCCGCCAAAGGTGCCACGAAAACCCGGCACGGCGGTCAAGGCACGATGCAGGCTGGTGAGGGTGTCCACCGATGGGGCCGCGCTGTGGGCCTCCACCGCCAACAGGGCGGCCACATGAGGAGAGTCTTCCTCGACCGCCAGGGCCACCGCTCCCATGCGTTCAAGATCACCCGCCAGGCGTGCAGCCTCAGCCTCCTGAGCTCTCACTTCGGCCAGATCCGCGCTCGCCGCCGCCTCAACCGCATTGCTGTTGGCCAACTCCGCGTTGGTCGCGGCCTCCGCGGCGTTGGTCGCGGCTTCGGCGGCGTTGGTGTTGGCCAGCTCGGCATTCTGGTCGGCCAGGGCTGCCTGGTCGTCGGCTCTCTGCTGCTGGCGTAAGGCCAACGCACCCGCAGCCAGCGCAACCACCGCCACCACGCCGGTCACCACCAAGAGTCGCCGAAGTCGCCTGACCCGGTTGCGTTCAGCCAACTCTTCGGCATCGCGGCGCCCGATACCGGCCTCCAAGAACTCGGACTCGAGTGAATTCAGAGCCGGATCAGCCGTAGCTGTCCAGGCCTCGATCGCACCGAGTCTCACCCCGCTATATAGCTCGCCTGCATCTCGACCGCGGTCTGCCCAGGAGGCCGCGCTCGAAGTGAGATGACGATGCAACAACAGACCCTGGCGATCTTCGTCGAGCCATTCCCGCAGCCGCGGCCATTCGCGGATCAAGGCCTCGTGTGCCACCTCCACCGTCGGCTCCCGGGTGAGCACGTCACGATCGAAGGTGATCAGCCGGGCCGACCCGAAGGTGTCGATGACCTTCTCAGTCGGCGGATCAATCGCCACCTCAGAAAGGCGGGCCCGGCGCCGAGTGTCCTCGGCACCTTCGCCCAAGGTGATCAGCCTTCCGAACAGGGCCCGGATCGAAGCCTGCTCCGGCTCGGACGCGGAGGCGTACAGTTCGTCGGCCCGCCGGGCCAGTGCACCGGTCAGGCCTCCCAGCTCGCGATAATCGTCGAGCCGAAGCGTCGAGTCCTTCCTCGCCTCGAACAGTTCGGTGAGCGAGTATTGCAGTAGGGGTAGTGCGCCGGGTTGGCTGGCCACTTCGGCCACGATCTGGGCCACCAGACCCGCCTCGAAGTCGACGCCAACCGATGCGACAGGACCGACGATGGCGCTTTCGAGTTCGTCGCCCGACAGTGGTGTGACTGTCACCGAGTTCTGCTTCATCAGCGCCGCGAACTCGGGGTAGCGCAGAGGCCGGTCATAGAAATCGGCTCGCAGGGTCACCACGATCCGCACCGGCGAATCGGGCGCGGAGGCAGCGGCCGCGAGGCCTTTCAGGAATGCAGCGCGAACGGTTTCGTCGTCGCACAAGGTGAAGAGTTCTTCGAACTGGTCGATCACGACCAGTAGCGGGCTCGTGTCGTCGGGTAGCACTCGGCGAACGCCGCGTACTATTCCTCTTGGTCCGTCGGTGAGCTGATCGAGCAACGACGCGGGAGGGTTGACCGCTACCCGCAGTAGAGCTGTTTCGAGCGATTCGAACGGGTGAGCGCCGGGAGTGAACGAGGTGGCGAACCATCTCTCCGAGCCCGGTATCGAACCACCGCGCACCGCGGGCAGCAGCCCAGCGCGTACCACCGACGACTTGCCCGACCCCGAAGGCCCGACCACCGCAAGCAGACTCCCGCCGCTCGGGCCGTCTCCGGCGAGCCGGTCGATCAACTCCCGTATCAGCCGTTCCCGTCCGTAGAAGTCGCCCGCGTCGCCCTCGTCGAATGCCCTCAACCCCTTGTAGGGATTGTCCGCGTCGTCGGCGCTTTGCGCCGTCCGCTCAGCGTCGATACTCGCCCTGCCGGGCGCCGTGGCCGACAGGCCCGGGTCGGTCAGTGCCGCGGCGGTCGCGAGTGCTTGCATGAAGGAGGCGACATCGGTGAACCCGCCCGCACCGTCCTCTGTGGCCCGGGTCAAGACTTCGGTGACGGCGTCGGGCATAGCCCTCAGGCGCGCTTGCTCAGGGTCGGCAGCAGTGAGCGCCTGCCGGGCAACGTCGGCCAGGCCGCGGACATCGTCGGTTGGGCCTTCATCGGCCTCGATCGCAATCCCGAAATCAGTCAAGAACGCGTTGCCATCGGCGTCCAACATGATGTTGGCCGGGTTCACATCGCGATGCACCACACCGGCCCGGTGAGCAAACCCCAACCCTGAACCGACCTGCTCGATCATCCGAACCGTTTCCGACAACGACCACCCGCCGCCATCATCAAGCGAAGCCTGCAGGGTGCCTCCCGGCAGCCAGCGCATCACCAGATACGCAGTGTCGGGCTCCCTCCAGAAGTCATGCAAAGGAACAATGTGGGGATGCTCCAGCCCCGCCACCATCTGCGCTTCAGCCTCGAAACGACGAATGAACTCCGGCCGATTCGCCAACTCCGCCCTGATCGCCTTCACCGCCACATCACGGCCCAAGCCGGTTTGGGTGCCCCGATACACCACCGAAAACGCGCCCTCACCGACCTGCTCATGCAACTCATAAGCACCAAGCGTTCTCGTCTTACGCTCCGGACGCAGCAGTTCCGAATCGCCCGAAGCGATCGCCCGATCCAACGCCGCGAGTTCAGCAGTCGGCTCCACCCCCACCTCATCAATCAGGCCCCGACGGAACTCATGAAACACCCGCAACGCGTCAACCTGGCGCCCATCGTCATACAAGGCCTGCATCAACAAACCCCGAGGCTTCTCCCTCAACGGCAACTCCCGCACAAGTTCCTCGAGATCGGTGACAGCCTCACCGGCACGACCCACCGCGATCAACGACTCGGCCCGAAGCTCCCGCAAACGAACA
>Ga0255047_10003238_pt1 | contig 10299 bp, 7 predicted proteins | sample JV7_2_1_MG_FD_183640 | JGI IMG/M metagenome (GOLD analysis project Ga0255047, IMG submission 183640) | Seawater microbial communities from Jervis Inlet, British Columbia, Canada - JV7_2_1 | ecosystem: Environmental > Aquatic > Marine > Inlet | place: Canada: British Columbia | collected 2016-10-06 | reverse complement strand
TAGTGCAGCAGTCTCAGACTTATGTGCTATAATTTTTGCGTAGGTATCTGGAGAACCATAGGCACGGGAAAGTTTTTCCATACCTTTCTTATAGGTTTGTACAAAAGGACCACCAGCCATAGTGCCACTGTTTTGATTAAGATTTCTAATAATCATTTCTGATGTGAGATCACTATCAATTACGCCATCTCTTTTTAATTTGGTAATATACTCTAGTACCTTGGGGTCTTTATTTCTAATACCCTTTCTCATTTCTTGGCCTGATTTACGAAGACTCTTCCAAGCTTCTTTATTAAATAAATGTCCACTGGCTATTAAGTTTTGCACTGCTCCATAAGAGTTAATAAAGTATGCAGGATAATCTAAAATTGTTTGAGTAGACTGTCCAAAGGCTGCTGCTTGTTGAAGACCACCCCATATAGCATTACCTACACCACCACTATTTTTATTTGATGATGGAAAAACACTGTCTAATCCTTGACGAATAAGCTTGTCCATGTTTGGATCAACATAAATTTCTTTAGGTAAATTACTAACATTAGTATTTAATTTTTTAGCCTTATCACCAAGTATTTCTTCATATAAATTATTTAATGATTTGGAAGTTGTTCCTCTTAACTCTTTACGACTTGCTCGTGCTTGAGTAGTAGGAAGAGCATTAACAAGACCACCTAGATTTAAATTAACATCTGAATTTTTTGTAAGTATGTTTTGAAAAAACTTATTCACATCATCAACATATTGTAGCTCAGATATGATTCTGTTTTGTTTAGCAAGAGTGTTGCTAATTTTAGTGTATGGGTCTTTTACCTCACCCAGTAGATTAAGTAAGGCTGTATCTATTTCTTTCCGCCTACCAACTCTTGTACCACCCTTAGAAGCAGAGGTTGATCCTAGAAAATCTTCAATAATTTTGAACGGCTGATCAAATAAAGTAGTGTCATCTTTAGATAATCTATTAACAAGATTTAAAATAGTATCATCAAGCTTACCTTCACTAGCTTTTTCAAAGTCAGGATGTTCTCTTAAAGCTTGTTTAAAATCTTGTACTTTTATAATGAACTCGCTTTTAGCAATACCTTTCGCACTTAAAGCATTTTCTATTTCTTTTAAATACTTGGGATTATACGAAGCTTCGTAAGTTCTGAAGTAGTAACCACCGTCTTCTCCAAAAGCTACACCTATTTTGTTTTCTTTTTCTCTAAGATTTTTAAATATTTCAGCTTCATCTTGAGAAGACTTAGCTGATAAAGACTTAGCTTCACGCATTAACTCTTCATCTGTTTTTTTACCGGCAAGAGTATTAATTTTTTCTTGGTTGTCAAAGATATCTTTTTTAATCTCATTAAGTTTATTTAAAGTTTCAGACGCTTCACCCTTTTCAGATTTTATAAGAGTGTCATCATTATTATTTATAAACCTAATAACAGCAGCTTCACTAATTTTTTCTTTCTTTTGAAGAGATTTTAAATTATCTAAAGAAGATTCTATTTTCATTTGAGCAGCCTTAGTACCATTACTACGTTGTCGTGCTGCTCTAGCAATAACAGTTGGCAGGGCCGCTGTAGATGTAAACCAACGACCTGCTATAGTATTAATATTAGCAAGACGTTCTCCACCTATATCAGCAATTTTTTCTGTTATCCTCTGCCTAACAGTCTTTACAGTAGTTCCATCTGGTAGAACTCTTTCAATAATCTGCTCGCCATCTATATTAACTTTAGGATTATTTGTTGCACGTTGAGGAGCTTCGGTTATACTTTTGTACGCAACAGTATCAATGCCCCCGTCTTGAGAAAGTTTATTAAATTTTTCCCTAGACATTTTTTCTACGATAGATGTATTTGTACTTCCTTTTGGACGATAAACAACTTCTACTACATCATCAGCACCTTCTTTACTCTTTCTGAGAGCCTTCTTCATTCCTATCTTACTACCTATGTATGTAGGAAGAGGACCAAGCAACGCACCAAAAGTACCACCTAATGCTGCTGATTTAGCTATGCTTGCTAGATCATAACCCTCACGCTTTTTATCTTCTATTTGTTTAGTAGCTTCTTCAATAGAAATTCCTTGTTTAGAAGCCACGTCCTCTGGAATTAATGTATTTAATTCCATCTCTTGTTTAGCTACATCATAGGCAGAAGAATATGCAGCAGGAACAGGAATCATAGTTAATGATTTATATCCAACAGTCTGTAAAGCTGCTTTATTTCTAGCAGTCTTTAAAGCTTCAGCCGTTATATCTTTAGAACCTTTAGTCTTTATAATCTCTTCAATAGTTTCTTTACTGACTTTGTTCTTTAACTGTTCCCTAAGATTTTGTTTAAAGGTTGTCTTGGCTGCCAATGCAGCAACTTTTTGACCACCTAATTTTGCAACAGTTCCTATACCAAAAGTAGTTAATAAACTTGCTATTGTTGTAGGGTCTAGTAGTACGTTCTTGGCTGCTCTAAAAAAATCACCTGCATCTGAGTCTGATTCATCGTATAAATCCATAGAGTCTAGCCAAGCTTTTTTAACATCATTACTTTTTTCATCAACACTAAAACCTGTATCAAGCATGTTGACAATATTCCAATTATATTTAGAATGCCTGTTCTCAAACCAATCAGATATATTATCATAGCCAGATTCTTCAGGATCAAATGATTCACCTACTTCATCTTCATAGATTTTTTTAGCAGCATCCAGCCAGATTTCATTATTACCTAGTGTAGCTGGAGTAGCCTTCTCATCTACCTCAACTTCAGTGGGTTGTTTAGTTTCAGATATACTATCAAGTATTGAAGGAGCTTGAGGTAAAGAAGAGCTGCTTTTAATTTTACCCTCTAAAGGAATATTTTTAACATCAGAAGATAAATTAGATATACTATCAAGTATTGAAGGAGCTTGAGGTAGTGTTGCCATATTATTAATTTTCTCTATTTCTTGCTTAAATCTCTAGCTGCTTTTGCTAAATATGCAGGAACAGCAGCAGGTCCAGTCTTACCATTAAACATCATTTCACCATTTGCTATTGCTGTAGCGTTTGTTACAAGAGCATTCTGTATGTTTAATTCTTTCTCCCCAAGTGGTGCCTTTCCAATTCTTCCAAATGCTCCACCTAATGTTAGTAACATATCATTTACAGAACTACGAATACCTTGTAAGTCTTTTACTTCAAGCTTACCTTTGTTTTTTTCTTTATTATCTAGTACTCTAGCAGCATTATCTGCTTTCTTAGCAGCAGTTAGGGCAGCTATGTAATCACCGTTTACTTTCAGTTGTGCGTTGAAAGCATCTAAACCTACTTTACCTAGTTTTTTAATTTCAGCCCGTTGCTTACCAGTGAATTTTGTATAATCTATTTTAGACTTCCCTTCCGACTTAATAAGTTTTACTCTGGATTTAGCCATTGTATCTTCTAACTCCATTAGTAGCTTATCTTTTTCCTTACGTGTAGCATCTAAATCATTTATAGCTATACTCACACCCTGTGCCATATTAGCAAAAGCATTTCCCGGTTTCATAATATTAGCAGCAATAGTAGCCCAGAACTTTGCCATTTTATATGGGTCGTTTGCTGCTAATTTTTTATACTTATCAGAAAATGCACTAAGCGCACCCCTAATACTATTGGAAGTTTCTTTATCAATATTACGGACTGACAGAGCAGTTTCTATATTAACATTTGCTGCGTTTCTTGCTGCATCTACTGTTATTTGACTTGCTTCTGATGGAGAAGGCAGTTTATCTTTGTCTTTAGTTGAAACTGGAGCAGCAGCAGCAGTACTTAAAAGTTTATTTTCTAATTTTATAAGATCATTACCAGTTTCATCTGTAATACCAAATTCTGCAAAGTCTTGTCTAGCTTTTTCTGCTCCTTGTGGATCAAAAGCATTAGCAGTAGCTGCCTCATTTCTAGACTGACTTAATACAGAATCAGGAGCGGCACGTTTTAATGCCGCAATAGAAGAACTACGAGTATCATTTGATTCTGGAATTTTATCTGCATAAGGTATATTACCAATACTAGGAAGACCTTGTTCATCTCTAAATACAGGAGAAGAAGGAGCTTTTCGGAGCATGTCTAAGTCTTTTTTCCTAGCACCAAACAATCCTAATTCTTCTTTTGTTTCATTATCTATACTACCTGTTTGCCTATACACTACAGGCATTACTGGACCACCCATTGCTGCGGATCGTTCTATGTATTCCTGTCCTTCTGGAGTACCAGCAATTCCGTTATTTTGTAACATATCCATAGACACAGTTTTAAAACCACTTACCTCACCAACAGCTTCAGGATATTTTTTCTCAACATCTTGAGCAATTGGTCCTACAACTTTAGGATAACTTTTAGGATCGCCTTTATAACGATAAGCAAACATTTGTAATCCAGTAGAATCATCCATACCTATTGGGGTTATATCTGTCTTTGCTCGCTCATCTGATATTCCCGGTATCGCCGCTATACTAGCTGCGGTACTTCCTATACCTAACAAAGTTTTACCAAGGCCCGGACCACCACCAGCTTGCGTACCCGTAGTAGTTTTATTATAACTAGGCTGTGCTAAAAGTGGATTGCCATAAATAGAAGATTGATAACGAGCAAGCTGTTGTTCTGGAAACTGCTGTTCTGTTACATATTTCAGATAAGCTTCATCTAAAGCTGATTGCGATAAATCTCTTTTCTGTTCACCAATTGCAGTTAAAAGTCCCTGCTCTTTAACACCACCTGCAAATGCGTCTGCTGATCCTTTCAGAAGGTCTTGTCCCGCAGTACGTTCTCTTGAAGTTTGATCTCTAAAAGATTGTTCAGCAGCTTCAAAAGCTTTCTGTTGTCCTACTGCTTCTATATCAGCCAACATCCTCTGTTGATTTGAATCCATTTCAGCAGCCTGAACAGCAGCCCTACTTCCTAGACCACTCATACCACCAGCAGCTACAGCCGAAGCTTCAAACTGAGGTTGCTTAACACTCTCATACTGTCGTTGAGCTTGAGCTTTCTGAGCATCAAGAGCAGTCCTAAGATATGGAGACATATACTGTTGAGCAATCTCAGGAGTAAATTCTCTAGCTTGCCCCCTAGCCATATTTATAGCTTCTTGTTGTAGAGGTGCTTGAGTACCTACAAGAGATTTTAAACCCTCTTGAGCAGCAACTTCTTCAGGACTAAATCCAGCAATAGTTTGACCAGTATAAGGTTTATATCCCTCACGTAGTCTTTGCTCATATAAACTTTGACTAGCATCTACAACTTCCTGAACATTAGGCTCTAACATTTTTGGAACTACAGGTGTCATTATCTGACCACCTGAAGTAGTAGTAGGCTTATCTCCAAAATCAAAAAGTGATGATAAAAATCCCATTGTTATACCCTCTCAGTCATTGGTCGTAGTGCAGCTAATCCATTAATTTCATTCGGTTGCTGCGTTGTACCGTATGCTTTTGATCTTACATTCTTTACTACATTATCCATAACTTCTGCTCCTGCATCTGCACTACCATTACCAAGTGCTGACATTGTGTGTGCATCTACTACATACTCATCAGGGCTAACAGCTAGTGTACCTACCTGACTTCCTGCTTCTCGTTCTACTATTGGCATGTAAACATTATCTTCCATGCCATGTCCTCGTCCCGGTACTTTACCGGAAAATTCATCTTGTGCTGCAAGTCTCATTAACCCACCACCCTGTGCTGCTTGAATTGGATTCTGAAGTGCAGCCATCATATCAGGTGCTGCTGCTATAGGTAATCCTTGTGATTGAGTCACATCAATCTTAGACCTACCTACTAAACTCTCCAAAGCTTTAGCAGCAATTGAATCACCATCTGGAAGAGTAGCTGTAAGAACTTCATTAAGATTTTGTTTAGTAGGTTCTGTAGGCATAGGCATAGACATAGGAGGCCCACCAGCACCCATAGATGCTGCCTCTTCAGCAAACCCTTGTTTTAAATTAGCTTCACTCATGCCACCTAAAGCTGCTCCACCATAACCCGGAGGAGGTCCACCAACACCTAGAGAAGACTCTACTGGCATTTGTGGCGGCACCATTCCAGCCTGTTGCATAGCTTGTCTTTGCCCTGCCATCTCTCGCATGGCTGCTAAGTCTCCCAGTGAACTATTTTCTATTGCCATTATTTTACTCTTCCATAATTAGACTGAGCCTTTGTTTGATCTGCTATAAAGTTAGAGTCATCTTGAGATTTTATCTTCTTAAATGTTTCCATCTTCTGTGTTAGAAGATACCTAGATGGATCAACAACATTACCTTGGTTAATATTGCTAACATAGGTACTGGTATTAATTAAGTTATGGTATTCAGCGGGTGTCATTTTTTTCATTAATTTAAACTCTGCCAAGATGTTTCTGTTGCAAGACTTACATATCCTTTATACTTACCACTACTGGCTGAATATGCAATGTCTCCTTTACGTGGTCTTCCAATGTCTGTCACAGTAACTACTGTATAAATATTAGTAGATGGCGCTCCATCCACTAGTACATCTCTAACTTCTAATTCATTAGTTAAGAGAGCAGACCAAGTTTCTAAAGCTCTATATAGTTCTTTTAATTCATTATTAGTTATACCATTAAAGTTTGTTGGAAATGTTGGGTATCTTGCCATTACCTTTGCCCATCACCTTGGAAGCCTAACCTGACTGATCCCCACTGCCAGCTTGCTCCCTGTGAACTACAAGATACCCTAATTTTCGCTTGCCTTCCCCTTGCTCTAAAGTTAATCTTATCCGTCAACTGTGTGACATCAAACTCTTTAGTTATTTCTTCACCGCTCTCTGGATACTTCTTAGTAATAATCTTTACTTTTAACTTACCTGTATTCAAATCAAAGTCAGGAATTAATTTATTCATGAACAATATTTCATTACCATCCTCTACATCAAAATCAGCAGACTCTACAAAAGAAGTAATTGTTCTATTGTTTTCTGTAAAGTAATCTGCTGGTTCATTATCAAATAGTTTATTGTTTCCTGTAGATGCACCACTATCATTAAGAGAGACACCAGTAGTAATAGTATTACCGAATACTTCTTTATCTGCAAATGTAGTGAACACTCCTGTACCATATGTCCAGTAGTCATTCTCAGGTGAGTATATTACATAGCTATCACACTCTGTCACTCCTGATTCATCAGAAGCATACAACCATATGATCTCTTTAAACTCTGAATTAACACCTGCATAAACTTTATCTTTAAACTTAACACCCAGTCTATCAAAAATAAAAGTACGTACTGTGCAGTCAAGAGTTTTTACTTGACCATCATACTTATAAAAGTTATCATAGCCCATCCAATATGAGATACCATTGTAATCAACTGCTGCATGAGGAGCTATTAAACCACAGTTAGTACCAGCAGGAGTAAACTTAAAAGTAAAGGGAGGCCCAGCAAATGACATCAACCACATTGCATTATCAGTCCAAATATGAATAGCACTCCTAGAACGAGTTGCCCCTATAATTTTTGTACCATCAGTTAAGACTACCTCACCAGATGTAGAACTAACTGAAGGAACCCAATTGCTACGATTGTCTTGATCAGACCAACGTACCAACATAGGATTAAATGTACCACTTACTGTAGCAGCAGCAGCAAATTCATTTGCGCCTAAAGCAATAAGATGTCTATCATTAGGAGATACAATAATTGAGTTGACACTGATTGGAGAAGTTGTTATAGAAGTAGCCCTTATAGGTGTAGTAGATGCATCACTACTAAAGTAAAATATATTACCACCATTCCTATTAGCTACCACATCATCACCCCAGTTGTCAAGGCTCCATTGTGATATATCAAAAACTAAATCAGTTGCATCAGCACTTGCTGGTTCATTCCATGCCCTTGTCTGAGAAGCACATACACCAGCTTGAAAGAGTGCAGCACCAAAACCTGTACCCGCTACTGCTATAGAGTTACCTGTAGGTAGTAGATAGTTAAAGGTTGCTGATCCTACATCACTACCTGTTGCATCAGCAGCAGTGCTTACATCAATTGTAAATACATTGGCACTTGCTACAGAGGTAATAGGATATACATTAGTGCTTAAACTTACAGCATTAAAAGCAGCAGTTGAAGTAAAGTAAACATAGTTACCTACTACCTGTCCATGTCCAGCATCAGAACAACATACTCTTGTTTGTCCGCTGGAAGTACCAAAGCAGTTTGCCAAGGTAACTGCTGTAACAATAGGAGTGATGTCTACAATCCTATCTCCATCATGTTCATAGAGTTTATCAGGAGTACCAAAGACTGCCCTCTTCTTATTATTAGAACCACTCTTATAAACAATTAAATCTCTAGCACTTCCATCAAAAGCAGTGGAAACTTTAGTTTCATATCCACGCATGTTCTCTGGCTTACCTGCACGAAAGCGTACATGATCACCATCAAACCAATTACCTTCTTCTTCATACTGAGTAGATTCTCTATGAAGTCCCGGCTTTAATTTAATTTTAGATAGCTTAGTCATATTTAAGTCTTAATAATATAGTTAAGAATGATTGTAGGCTGTACGTTATTGTGGGCAGCACCACCTCCGGCTGTCCCTGAACCATCAGGACCGGGATTTGGGTTATCAAGTCCTCGGTAATGGTTTCCGTACTGTTTCAATTCTGCTGGTATTTCATTAAGAGTTAGTGTATGAGTTTCTGCACCACCTGTGTCACCCAAGACATCACCGTCAACACCACCTGATTGATCTGTTAGACGGTTAGCACTTGTACCACCCATATCATCCTGACCAGCAACTGCACGGCCACGTAGATCAGGTATATTAAAAGTAGTTGAACCATCCCCTACGCCATACACAGTTCCAATTGCTGTGAACAAGTCACTATAAGTAGAACGACTTATAGCTTGACCAAAACACAATAGATGACCACTTGGCGCACTTGCTCCCGCAAACGGAAGTACAGCGCCAGTAGGAAGTGCAACTATTCCCGTTAGATTAGCACCACCACCATAAAATTCTGCTGCAACTACATTACCACTTACTGATACATTATTTTTAAATGTACCTGCACCTACTACTGTAACCGTAGATGAAAAGATAGCGGTACCTCCTACACTAACACTACCAGATACTTCTAAAGTATTGAATGAAGCTTCTACTTGATCTACATTATATACAGAAGTTCCATCACAGATTACATGTTGAAATACAGTAGATGATCTGTTTAGTGTTACGCCTGTATTACCTGCTACTCGCATCATTACTACATTACTAGTAGCATTGGCTGATACTTTATTAAGAACAGCATATGATTTAGTTTTATTAGGAATAACCAAGAAGATAGAAGTAGCCGCAGTACCTACTGATCCCTTAACTTCTAAGAAAGCAGACCGTGCCTGATCATCAGCACCATCATTTGCTGTTAAATTAACAGTGGCTGCACTACCAATTGAGATAGTAGTATACCCAGCAATGGCTTCATCAGCAAGACTAATAACTCCATCATTAAGGATTTGTCCCCAGCTATTAGGGTTCTCACCATCTCCTTGCTTTGTAAGTCTTAGATTTGTTGTATACGTGCTTGCCATTTAATCTCTCCTGAAATAATACTTATATTATTTTAATTTCTGTTACTAAACTTTTATTTTTTCTACGCACTTTGATAGTTTTATTTCTACTGTAGGTATTCCTTTAAACATATTTTCTACTTGAGCTTTATAAACTTCACACATATACATCTCTGGAAAACCACCTGTCGTTGACGTTTCTTGTACTGGTACATTAAGAGGAGCTAAAGCAATATAAGAAATTATAGATAAATAATAAAACATTTATTCTACTAGTATAGGCCAGTCATAAAGAATACCGGACTTGTTTCGTTCTGCATCCCAAGACAAGAACAATGCTGCGACAGCCGCAGTGTCAGCAGCACCATCTATCGCACTCTCCATTGCAGTAGCTTTGGTGCGGATAGCATCACGCCATGTTGCGATGTTGCTAGGAATAGCAGTACCCTTTTCAGACTTGCGGACAACAGTCCAGTCGGTCTGGCTAAGTAAAGACTCTTGCTGTGATTTAACTTCGTTTTTAAAAACTGATTTAAGGCCAAGCTGTACTCGCTGATCGCCATTTTCGTCTAATACTGGATCACCGTTCTTATCAACAACATTAACATCTGTCAGGCTTTTAGCATTTTTAGATATCGTCACACCGTCAGCAAGATAGCCCCATGTGTAGAGCCTACTGTCGGGGGGTGTCTCTTGTATAACTTCCGTAACACCAGCAGCAGTCTTCTCTTCTGTAGACCAGATGTGCCAGTTCCGGGGATGGGTGAT
>Ga0255047_10003237_pt1 | contig 10300 bp, 5 predicted proteins | sample JV7_2_1_MG_FD_183640 | JGI IMG/M metagenome (GOLD analysis project Ga0255047, IMG submission 183640) | Seawater microbial communities from Jervis Inlet, British Columbia, Canada - JV7_2_1 | ecosystem: Environmental > Aquatic > Marine > Inlet | place: Canada: British Columbia | collected 2016-10-06 | reverse complement strand
CTGGTCTTCCAGAGTCCGCCGCCAGTACTGCCAAAGTAGTAGGTCTGCGGGTCCTGGACTACACCCGCCACGGCTACCGATCGTCCGCCACGCGTCGGACCGATGTTGCGCCAGCGCATCGTGGAGAAGTAAGCGTCAGGGTCGAACCCCTCGCCCTCCTCCTGTGCCCCTGCGACAGGTAGGACCGTGGCGACCGCAATCACGGCGAGGAGCAGGCCACGCAGGGCAACCGACGGGCGCAGACAAGGGGTCGGGACGGCGGGCATTGAGACCTCCGAGCGAATTCGAGCGGCGCCGGGCACCGTTGGACAACGAGTGGGAGAAGGAATTAGGCCATCAATGGCGATAGAACGCCAGCCGACTCCGGTTTACGGCCTATCGGCCTCCTGCCACGGCCTGCTAGCCCCGCGATCCGGCGCGCTCGCGCCACTGCCGGGCAACTCCGTCGGCTCGCGCTCAGTGGATCAGATGCAGTTCGTCCTGACGCCTCAGCGACCAGCGGCGTTCGCCGGTGACGGTTACCTCGGCCTCTTCCTCGAGAGCCATGCGCACCCGTTGACCGTCCCACTCCGGGATCGCGGTCGTGACCTGCAGCTCGGTCGAGAACCACATGTTCGCCAATACCGGCACGTCGCCGCGTCCCGGGACTCCCTCCTGATAATCCCACAGACCGATCAGCGGACCGGCGCCGTGGCCGTGGTCCCCGATGGGATGCGTGTACATCGTGCCGTCGAGACCCTCTGCCTTCATCTGCTCGAGCGTCGCGTAGAGGACTTCGTTGCCCGTGCGGCCAGGAACCATCTCCTCCAACAGGATGTCCTGCAGCCGATTGGCGTTCGCCAGCGCCACCTGCAACCCCTCGGGCGCAGAGAACTCGCCTTCACGCAGCACATAACCCATGTGCTGTGTATCGGTCGCCATCCCCATCACGTAGATGCCGAAGTCGGTGTGCAAGACGTCACCGCGCTCGATGATCGGATCACCGGGCATTTCATCGCCTGCCACGCCGCGCCTCTGGATGCTGACCGAAGGCTGAAACCACGATCCAAAACCCAGGTCATGTACCCGTTGCCTCATCCACCACGCCACCTCGCCCGCCGTGGTGACGCCAGGCGTGATGACGGCGTTCGAGAAGGCCGTCGCAATGATCTGATGAACGTAGGTCTGCATCTTCCGATAGGCGGGCGTCATCGCCGGCACTCGAAGCGCCAGATAGTCGATCGCGATCCGCGGGTTGCGAACGACGCGAGATGCGTATTCCTCACCGATGGCGGCGCGCATCTGCTCCCACTCCGCGGCAGTCAGACCGTCCGCGAAGTTGTGCTCCACCGAAGCGTTGACTGCTATTGCCTGCGGGTCACGCTCCCGGATCACGTCGGCCAGGAGGGTCCACTGCTGGCTGCCCCACAACTCGGCCTGCACGCCGTCACGACTCGTAGACCGGGAGGCCCGATAGGCCTCGTACATTCCCCCCATGGACCCGCCACCGAGCGCCAGCCGCTCGACACCCAGCGCCTCACCGCGATCGAAGAACACGTAGATCGTTCGCCGCCGCGCGGCAAAACTCGTCGCCGAAACCAGCGCGCGGAACACCGGATCCTCGTTGTACTCGCGCATCGGCACGACCCACATGTCGACACCCTGCTCGCGCATGACCGCGGGCAGATTGACCTCGAGTCGTTCCTGCAACCAGCGCTGCTGCAGTTCGGCCTGCTCGCGCAGCGTGCCGAACGGCCTGTCGTCACGGAACCCGGACTCTTGTTGAGCCGCTACCGGCGTGACGCTGGCGGCGATGAGAACGAGCAGCGGAACGACGAACTGCCTGCGGATCGACATCTGAAGACTCCGGGAAGAGGCGATGAGATGCCGCCTCTGTACCGCGTCCGGACGCGAGACGCAAACGAACGCCTGGGGCGACGTCGTTCCGTCCTCCCGCCCTACTCGTTATGCAACGCCTCTACAGGGTCGAGCAAGGACGCTTGCCACGCTGGCAGGAACGCCGCGACGGCGGCTACCGTAAGCAGAACCAGCGCTGCGCCGAGCATTACGACCGGGTTGGTGGGGTCGAGCCCGTAGAGCTGACTCTCGAGCCCGCGCACCGCAAAGTACGAACCGAGAAGCCCGATCGCACCGCCGCCCACGACCGTCCGCATCTCGCGCATGACCAGGCCCACGACGTCACCGCGACGCGCACCGAGCGCCATTCGTACTCCGATCTCTCGCCTGCGGTGAGTCACGCTGTAGGACAGGATCCCGTACAGGCCGATGCACGACAGCAACATCGCCACGGCGCTCAGGCCCACCGAGAGTTGGGCGAATGTGCGGGCGACGACTACGTTGCGGCGCAGCACCTCGGTGTGGGTGTCGAGTTGCCGAATCGACACGTCGGCATCCAGTTCACGCAACGCCGCACGCGCACCCGCCGCCAGGTCCTCTGGCCGGCTCGCCGCCGCCAGCGCTATCGTCTGTCCACCCGGCCCGCGCGGCACCTGCGTGTAGAGAATATGGACTGCCGGACGCGGATCGTCACTGAGGTTCTGATACTTGATGTCATCAACGACTCCGACGATCTCGAGCTCAATGGCGCTCTCCTCCCTGCCGAACCCGACGTGCCGCCCGAGCGGGTTGGTTCCTGGCAGGTAGCGATCGACCAGGTGCTGGTTGACCACGGCCACGGGTGCCGAACCGGCATCATCACTGGTCTCGAATAGCCGCCCCTGCCGGGCGACGATGTCGAAGACATCGAAGAAGCCGGCGTCGACCACATTCACGAAGGCGCTGATGCGCTCGTCCTCGGCCGGCTCGTAACCCTCGACGCGCATCGTCGAGCCCGTCATCGAGCCACTAGCCGGCACGTGCGACGCCATCCCTGCGGCCACCACGCCCGGCACACCGCGAAGCCGGACGACGGCCTCCGTGTAGTAGGTGGTCAGCTCCTGTCCCTCGTAGCCGCTAGTCCGTGGATCGATGCTGAGCGTGAGAACGTTCGCTCCGTCGAATCCGGTGGCCTCGCCGGTCAGCGCTGCGAAGGAGCCCGCGAACAAACCGGCCACGATCAGCAGCCCGAGCGACAGCGCGACCTGTGCGATCAGCAGGATGCGGGCAAGCCCGAAGCGGCTGGTTCCGCCCCGTAGAGGTTCGTCCTTCAGGGCCGGCGTCAGGTCCACACGCGTGGCCCGCAGCGCGGGCACGATGCCGAAGATCAGCCCGGTCAGCCCGGCCGCCAGTCCAGTAAACACTAGTACTCGCCAGTTCAGCGCCAGGCCGAGCCGAGTGCCCTGCAGGTCCAGCACGGGCAAGAGAAGATCGCGCATCCCGAAGGCAAGGATCGTTCCCAAACCAGCGCCGACACAAGCGAGCAACAGGCTCTCCGACAGGAGCTGGCGGGTGACCCGCCAGCGGCTCGCTCCCAACGAAAGCCGCACGGCGATCTCGCGCGACCGAGTACTGGCGCGAGCAACCAGCAGGTTGGCCAGGTTGACGCACGCGATGAGCAGCACAGCGACCACCACGATCGCAACGGTGGTCAGAGGCCGCACGATCAGACTACGAGCCTCGGTCATGCCGCGTCCACCGGGCAGAGCCGTGATGTAGAGCTCGCTGTCGGTCAGATCGAGATCGGCCTCCAGGCTACGAGCGAAACTCAAGCCCGCCGCCTCCTGTGCCTGCTCGATCGTCGCCCCGGCGCTCAACCGACCCATGACGTATAGCCACCAGTAGTCGCCTCTGGCCAAGAGTTCCCGTTGCCTCATCACCGGCGCCTGATGGGCGAGCGGCAAACTGACCGCTGGCGCAGACCCCAGCTGAAGCGCGCCGCCGAATCCCGGCGGCGTGATGCCGACAACCGCAAACGCCGTGCCGTTGACATGGATCTCGCTACCGACCGCCTCGTCGAGCCCGCCGAATCTCGTCTGCCAATAGTCGTGTGAGATCACCGCCACCGGGACCGCAGAGGCCTCGTCGTCGCTGTCGTTCAGTAGCCGCCCACGAAAGGGCCGAATCCCGAGAAAGCTGTAGTAGTTGCCAGCCACGACCTGGCCGCTCGCCAGCTCCGCGCCGCCCTGTACGCGTACATTGATGCGATACAACTGCGCGAATGCCGTCACCTCCCGGAACGGCGTGTCGGCATCACGCAGTCGCTCGTACATCGGGTAGGAGAAGGACGAAGCTTCGCTGTGTCCCTGGTCGTTCGTCAACATCCAGCCACTCTGGCTGATGTCCGGCCACTGCTCGTACTCGCCCGCCATGTGGAGCACGACGAGTTCTTCGGGGTTCAACACGGGTAGGGCGCGAAGAATCGTGGCGTCGAGAACCGTGAACACCGCCGTGTTCGCGCCAATGCCGACGGCCAGAGAACCCACAGCGATGATGGTGAACACCGGGCTCTTGCGGAGAAGGCGCACCCCGAACACGAAGTCACCGAACAGTGACCCCAGACTACGCGGGCCCTCGGAAGCCGGCGGCGAATCCCCTACGTCGCCCCCGAGAGAGCGTCGCGCGTCGTCGCCGCGCGCGGCAAGGCCGTTGCGCAGGAGGTCCCAGCTCATGCTGACCCTCGAGCGCCGCCGACCCGCTGCCTCGAAGTCCTCGTAGAGCGCGAGCAGGTCCTTCGCCAAGCTGCTCCGGAACCGCCGCGGAAAGGCAAGCAGGGCGGCTCGGACTATCCAGCCATCCACGCGTTGCGCACTAGCCGGCATGCTCTTGCCCTCCGGTCGCGAGCACCTTCGCTGTTACGCCGGCGAGGATCTCGGCCTGACTGGAGAGAACGCGCTCGCCCGAAGACGTGATGGCGTAGTTGGCCCTTCGCCCTGTGGCAGTCTCCACTTCTCCCGCTGGCGCCAGCAGGTCGGCCCGTTGCATTCGGTACAGGACCCGGTAGACGTCGCCCGGGCGCAGCGCCACCGCACCTGCGGTCAGCTCCTCGAGACGCTGCACAATCCCGTAGCCGTGCAGCGGTCCGCTCTGCAGGACGGCCAGGACGAGGAAATCGATCTGCTTCAGATTGCTTTGGCTCTTGGGTTTCATCGGACTCATGTTCGGCCACCTGTACGTAGGTTGCGTATATGCGCAATATACGCATAACAGCGATCGCCTGCAAGTTCAGGTGGACCCTTCGGCCGCGGCTAGCGCCCCAGTTCCGCCGGGGTACCCAGGGGCCGCGCGAATACATCCATGCCACGAACGAGTTCGTAGAGTTCGTTGATCTCGCCGTTGTGGAACGGCCTTAGCGGCAGCCGCACATCGCCGCAGTCGACACCCATGAGGGCCATGATGGCCTTGCTGGCACGCACCACGCCGAATCGTTCCAGCACCACACTCAGCTCCAGGGCCTTCGCGTGCTCCTCCTGGGCCGAGGCCAGGTCGCCGATCTCCATCGCCTCGAAGATACGCCGGTACACAGGCGCGGCGAAATTGAAGGTCACCCCGATGGCGCCACGCGCTCCGAGTGTGATCGCCGGCATCCAGGTCTCCTCGTAGCCGATCAACATGTTGACGGGCGGTTCCAGACGCTGACAGCGTGCGTACGCCCGCAGGTCTGTCGACATGAACCTCGCACCCCGCAGCGTCGGGATCCTCAACCTCCCCCACTCGAGCACCTGCTCGGTAGGAAACCGCACGCCGTTGAAGTCGGGGGCATCGTAGAAATAGAAGGGCAGGTCAGGCGCACCGGCGGCAATCGCTGCCAGGTACTCCACCAGTTCTTCCATCGTCTGCGGCTTGTAGTAGATCGGGGCCATCGCGGCAATCGCCCACGCGCCGACCTTGGTAGCGTGTTGGCCGAGTCGCACGGCGTCACGGATGCTCGCGTGTCCGACGTGCGCGATCACGGGATACTCGCCCTCGCTCACGCCCATCCATGCATCGAGCACCGCGCGGCGCTCTCCGCAACTGAGTGAGTGTCCCTCGCCCGCTGTGCCGCACAGGAACACTCCATCCACGCCTGACTCGACAAACAGCTCGTATTGCCGGCGAATCGTGCTCGCGTTGAGTCGGCCGGCGGCGTTGAAGGGCGTGTGGGCGGCGGCAAGCAGACCGGCAAAACCTGCTTCGCCGCGACTCGTGTCCGTGTCGTTCATTCGGCGTCTTCCAGGGAATCGAAACTGCGATCGAGGATCGGATACTCGGCCCACTCGTGGAAGTCGAAGTGCCACCACTCGTACTCGTACACTGCGAAACGTTCCGCTTCCATCGCGCGGCGCAACAGTTCGCGGTGCCAGCGCTGGCGGTCGGTACCCCCCGGATAGAAAGTGTAGGAGCGCTCGGTGAACTCATCGTAGCCGCCCGTCATGTCCACGGGTTGTCCCGTCGCCAGATCGACGAGCGTCAGGTCGACGGCGCAGCCGCGGTTGTGCCGCGATCCGTTGGCGGGATCCGCCACGAACTGCTTCTTGTCCTCCGGCGTAGCATCCCAGAACATCTTGGTCGCAAACCACGGCCGGTACGCGTCGTACACGAGCAGGCCATAGCCCTGCTCTGCCAAGCGACGCTGCACCCGCCCCAGGGCCTCCGCGGCCGGACGTTGCATGAAGGCGCGCGGCTGTTCGTAGAACACTGCGCCCATGAAGTTGTTCGTCGTGGCGTAGCGGATGTCGAGGCGGATGCCTGGCTCGTGTGCGGCCAGTTCCACCAGCTCGGGGGCGCGCAGTTCGGCTCCTTCGGTCGGCGGGCTCGCCGCCAGCGCTGCCTCCCGCAGCTGCGCGACCGGTGACACGGGCTCGATCTTGAATGTCGGCCCCCGCTGCACACCGAACGTCCGCCACAACGTTCGGTACACGGAGCCCCCATCCGCGATTCCCAGTCCCACCGATCCGTTGGTTGTGTCGACCCACTCGAGATGTTCGAGTCCCAGTGAGTTGTCCGCGAGTTCCATCCCATCCGGCGCGTACTCGGCCGACAAGAGGAACATATCGTTGACTTGGAGCCACAGGTTGCCCTCCCACTCCAGAACATCCAGGAGCAGCGAGCCTTCACCGGGTCGAGGCTCATAGCGACCGAGAACATGTTCAATTCCCGCGTCGGGCGCGGCAGGGCGCGGGCCGGGATCGCGACGCCACGAGCCGCCGCGAAACAGCAGCCCCCCACCGCTCGCCTCGATCGGTTCGACCGCGAACTCGTGGCCGGTCGGGATCCACACGCGTAGTGACCCCTCCTCGGCGCGCACCGGCGCGGCGGCGACACCCGCCATGCGCAGGGCGAGTCCGTCTTCCGCCGCGAACAACTCGACCACCTCGTCGCCAGCGCCGTCACCGCTGACGTAGCGCCCGCGCAGCTCAGCGCTGACATCCGCCGACGGGATCGCTCCGGTAACCGTTGCCAGCGCCTGCTGCCGTCGCGCCACCGCGGCTTCCAGATCGAGCGCGGGCGCGACCGCCTGCTGCGGTGCACAGCAGGCCAATGTCAGGCAACTCGCTGCGATTACCAGGCCCGCCGACCGCACCTTCACGGCGTCAACAAGACCTTGGTGCACTGGTCGCGCTTCTCGTCGAACAGCCGATAGGCCTCTGGCCCCTGCTCGAGCGGGAAGCGGTGGGAGATCACGCCGTCGATATCGAGTTCTCCATCCCGAACGAAGGGAGCGAGCCGTTCCATGTACACGCGTGCCGGACAACGCCCTACCCTGTAGGTGAGGTTCTTGTCGTAGGCCTCCGCTGGCGTAAAGGCGAATTCCGCCTCGGTATGGACTCCCACCGACGAAACCGTCCCACCCGGCCGCACGAGTTCGATCGCCGACCGATGCGCCTCGAAGCTACCGACAGCCTCCATGACCGCATCTGCACCTCTGCCCTCGGCCGCCTCGTGGAGCGCGAGGACGGGGTCCTCGCCTCGGAAGTCGATGGGCACCGCGCCGGCGCGCCGCGCCAGCTCCAGGCGCTCCGGGACGGTATCCACGGCGTAGACCATCTCGGCGCCGAGATGTCGCGCCGCAAGGATCGCCATGATGCCTACAGGGCCGCAACCGATTACCGCATACAGACCATCAGGATGAATCCCCGCCTGCTCAGCGCAGAAATACCCGGTCGCGGCAACGTCGCCGAGCAAGAGCGCCTGTTCCTGGGTCACTCCCCGCGGAACTACCGCCAGAGTGGAATCCGCCAGCGGCACGCGAACGGCTTCCGCCTGGCAACCCTGGAGACCCTCGCCCATCCCCACCCAGCCAAAGAGCTGGCCGCGGTCACAGCGGCTGGTCAAACCCGCGCGACAGTAATAGCACTCGCCGCAGTTGGTCGTGAACGGGCAGTAGACCTGATCACCGACCTTGATCTTGGCAACCTCGGCACCTACCTCCACGACCTCCCCGACGAACTCGTGCCCCATCACCGCGCCGTAGTCCAGACCTTCTTCGCGTTCATGGTACGGATGCAGATCGGATCCGCAGATACCGGCCGCGGCAACGCGCACGATCACGTCGTCCGGCTGCTCGATCCGGGGGTCCTCGACGGTCGTGTACTCGACGTCCCGGAACCCCGCGAAGGTAATGGCTTTCATGCCGTCGATAATACAGGGATGGTCAGGAAGCGCCACGGGGCCCATCGGACTTCTGCCACGGCCCGCCGGGTTAGAATCCGCGCAGCGAACCTTCCCCCGAGTTCCGTCATGGACACGCTGCTGCAGGACTTCCGTTACGGCGCACGGATGCTCGTCAAGCGTCCCACGCTGACAGCGATCGCCGCCCTTTCACTAGCACTGGGAATCGGCGCCAACACCACGATCTTCGCGATGATTCGGGCGGTCTTCCTGAGCCCGATCCCGGTGGCCGATCAGGCGCGCCTCGTGGAGATCTACACACAGGATGCTCGCGGAACGTCGTTCCAGTACGCGCCCACCTCGTACCCGAACGCGCGCGACTACCGCGACCAGAACACCGTGCTCGAGGGCATGGCGATCTTCCTCGGCGGGGGCGGTGCCGCCCTGCGGGTGGACGGCGATGACGCCGCTCCACAGAACGTTCCGACCACCCTCGTATCGGGCAACTACTTCGAGGTTCTGGGAGTGGAGGCCGCCGCCGGCAACCTGCTGCATCTGGACGTGGCGGAGGACGACCGGCTGGGGGCCCACGCGCTGGTAGTGCTCAGCCACGGGCTCTGGCGCAACCGCTTCGCCGAGGACCCGGCGGTGATAGGTAGCACCGTGATCCTCAACAACTTCCCGTTCACGGTCGTAGGCGTCGCGGCGGAGAATTTCAAGGGCACGCAGTCGGTTGCCAGCCCGGATCAGGTCTGGGCTCACTCTTCGATGCGGCAGCAGCTGCTGCCGCCGCAATTCGTGGAGTTCATGGACAGCCGCCGGGCGTTGATTACGCTGTCGATCGGACGGCTCGAGGAAGGCATGACGCTCGAACGAGCGCAGGCCGAATTCAGCGCGATTGGCAGCCGGCTGGAACAGGAGTACCCGGAGCCCAACGAGGGGCGCGCAGCGCAGCTGGTCGCGTTCTCTCCGGTAAACCCAAATCAGCGCGGGCAGTTCTCCGGCGCCGGCACCCTGCTGATGGCGGTTGTTGGCCTCGTGCTGCTGATCGCGTGCGCGAACGTGGCGAATCTACTGCTGGCACGCGCCGTCGAGCGTGAGAAGGAAATCGCCGTCCGGGTGGCGCTGGGCGCCCGCCGTGTACGACTCATCCGCCAGTTACTCACCGAGAGCGTATTACTGGCGCTCGGCGGCGGCGCCATGGGACTGCTGGTTGCTGTCTGGAGCCGGGAGATTCTGTGGAGCTTCCGTCCGCCGTTCCTGAACGCCGACGCCGTCGACCTGTCGATCGACCCGTTGGTACTGGCATTCACGATCGGCGTCTCGCTGCTCACGGGCGTGGTCTTCGGGCTCGTGCCGTCGCTCCAGGCTTCCAATCCCAACTTGAAGGAGACGCTGCAGGAAGGCGGTCGCCGCGGCACTTCGGGAACCAGCAAGCTGTGGTTGCGAAGCGGCCTCGTGGTGGCGGAGGTGGCGTTGTCCGTCGTGACCTTGGTGGGCGCCGGGCTGTTCGTGCGCAGCATGCAGAACGCGCAGCAGGTCGATCCGGGCTTCGAGACAGAACGACTGGGGATGATGTTCCTGAATCTCGACAACGTCGGCTACGACCCCGGTCAACAGGAACAGTTCTTCCGCGAATTGCTGGGGCGAGCCGCCGCACTGCCCGGCGTGGAGGCCGTAGCGGTCTCGCAGAACTTCCCGTTCGGCGGAGGTTTCCTGCGCAGTGTGTTCCCGGAGGGCAAGGAGCTCGATCCCGAGACGCGAGTCCTGACGACGACCAATCCCGTGTCGCCAGGTTATTTCTCGACCCTCGGCATCCCGCTCCGTCGCGGTC
>Ga0255047_10003236_pt1 | contig 10300 bp, 14 predicted proteins | sample JV7_2_1_MG_FD_183640 | JGI IMG/M metagenome (GOLD analysis project Ga0255047, IMG submission 183640) | Seawater microbial communities from Jervis Inlet, British Columbia, Canada - JV7_2_1 | ecosystem: Environmental > Aquatic > Marine > Inlet | place: Canada: British Columbia | collected 2016-10-06 | reverse complement strand
ACGCAAAGTGAACCTAACTCCGTTGATGTCCTTCATGTATGCACCTCCCAGCGCATTGGTTATGTTTCGGGGCAACCCCCCTCCCCTCTCTCTCAAAAGAGAGAGAGAGGGGAGGGGCAACTCATGCCCGGTACTTGCCTTTCAGACGGATCCTCCGGGGAGGAACTGATGTATGGGGACGCGACGGGTCCGGCTCCGTGCTGGTCAGCACACCGCACCCATCCTTGACTTCAAGGATGCGCAGAATCCCGAAGGGAGTCACCGCATCCGCCACAAACGGAGAATCAGCACCGATATGCCTCCTGCGTGGGTACTCAAGCGGCGTACCGATGGTACGCCGGGGGAACTTCAGCATCTTCCTCATGCTGCTACCTCCTGCATGTAAGCGTCGTAATCCTCATCGTCCATCTCGGTGTAACCGAGATCAACATGTGGTGCACCAGAACTCCTGTAAGCAGGAGTAGAGGCGTATTCAACCTCCTCCGACTTGTCGAACCAAGCCTCGTACTCCTCCGGAGTCATGCCACGTACACCCATCTCCCGAACCACCGAAGCCCTGATGTCCTGCAAGGACACGAACGACCCCGACTGCTCGTTAGTGGATCGACTGGTGCACTCGCATTCACCGAAGGTGAATCCGTCCGACGGGTTTAGCACCGTCATGTCCTGCATCCAGCATGTACAGCCAAGGCCATACACACCTGCAAGGACCGCTTCCGGTATCTCGTACCGGTCGTCGTCATGTATGGGCGGCAGAAGCACCGTCCCGAACACCGCCGAAAGGCGGTTCATCTCTGTCTGCAAGGTACGCATTGAAACCTCCCAAGGTTCCGTTGATTGGTGGGGGACTCCCCCTCACCTCATACTCTTTTCACTACGTTCAAAGAGTATGAGGGGAGGGGGGTTTAGGGGACTCTTGCGTTACGCCGCGTGGCAGGTGCACACACCAGCGGCAGCCAAGAACTCCCTTCTGAACGAGCCGATAAGATCGACTCGTTCTGTACGGGTTAGGTCATCGACCGGCATCTCAGAGAGATCCTCAGTCCGAACCATCCCATACACATCAGCCATAGATATGGCTAACATGCGCCTCATCGCTTCAGCAGAAGCGACAGGATCGTTGTGAACCTCATCTCCTGCCTGTACGTAGTGGACGAACGGCCAGAACGCCTTGTCCAAGTCTTCATACGCTGCAAAGCAGCGTGCCATCTGAGCAAATGTTTCATTCATTATGAAACCTCCGGTTTCATGTTGTTGGATAGAAGTTGGGCTGTGCCTCTCCTTCCAAGGGAAGGAAGGAGAGGCACTAGGGGTTAGTGGAGCAGAGCGGCAGCCAATGCGTGACCGTCAGTCACGCCTGCCTGCAACTGATTGTCCAACTCATGCGTGCACTCGTCACACAGCGCCACATGATCTGTCTCCCTGAACCGAATCGTCCAGTCATCGAACAATCTGATCCCTCGGATCAGATTGATCGAATGGAGCGGATTGGAGATCCAGTACGAGTCGCCTTCAGCGACTCGTTCCTCCCAGCCATCTCTGACCTGCTCGTTGAATGTGAGTTCACAGAACTCACATCGTTCGGTGTCAGTCTCACCGCAGTACAACGGTGCCATGTGGTAGTCACCACATGGCAGGCATGTACAGGAGTTCGGCTCCTTGCCGTGGAAGCCGTTGATCTCCCATTGTATGCGCTCACATGAGTCGTGAGGATGATTGTAACAGTTGCATGGCTGCGAGTAATCTTCGTCAGTCCAGCCGAAGCAGATGTCATCATCTCCATAACCTTCAGGAAGGTTATGGTAGATGATGTGGGGGTTGCATTCCAGAATGGAAAGCACCTCCCGTCGTCCCTTCAGGACGACGAATGCATTGCCGATAAACTTCATATCGAAACCTCCAGTTTCGATTCAGATGACCGAATAGCCACCGAAACTCCCTCCAATCCCTTCAGGGATTGGAGGGAGAATCGCTAGTTACCGTAGGTAACTCCTGCCTAGACAGCGATGTCCGGGCAGTTCTTGATGTGGTGCCGAAGAATCTGGCGGTGCGTTGACTCCCATCCGGAGGATGGGAGAGCCTTGGTTGCCTTCAGCAACCAGATGCGTGCACCAGCCTGCGTCTTGGCCTTCGTCGCCATTCCGATGTAACCATTCACTTCGTGAACGATTCGGCTATTCTCCTCCGGAGAACGCTTCTTCGGCTTCGGAGAAGCCGACTTCTTGGACTTCCTTGGAGCCAACGGATCCTTCTTCTTTGAAGAACCCTTCCGCTTCACCGGAGCCTTCGGCTCCGTCTTCTTCGGTGTCGAAGCCTTCGGCTTCGCTTTCTGCTTCCTCGGAGCCTTCGGCTCCGGATTGGGCCGAATCACTCCCGATCCCTTCGGGATCTGGAGTGTGATCTCCAACTCGTTCATGGCAGTTGCGATAGCAACTCCCATGAACCGTGCCTGCTCAGGTGATAGTGTCATGGCTGTCTGCGCCTCCCGACGCCGTGGTCTGGCTACCTGCCGGACCAGAACCAGAGTTTCACACCGAAGTCTGGCTGTCAAACTCTAGGGATCACCGGACCACCCACCGTCCTTCGGACCCCGCGCAGTCCCGCACCCTAGCCACCACCCTCCGATTCTCACCCATTCTCACCGATGGGTTGCCAGAGTCCACCAGACGTTCGATCTCCTGCGCATAATGCCTAGGGATCCCCCGAGACTGGAGGCATTTGTGCTGGTCAGAGGGCAGCCAACATGCGCCCGAGCCTGCACCTTGGGCCGTCCACCGAACCGGTGCCGGGTACCCCCCTTGGGGGGGTACCCGGTGCGCGCGTGTCTATGTATAGATAAGGATAGACAGGGCACTTGTTTATATAACTCATGGCCTGTACGCGTATAAGGTACCCAGTAGGTACTTAGTATCAATGCCCCCGGCTGGGGGCCGGGGGCATTGTACTTAGTACCACATCCCCCCCTCTAAAAGCGAGGTTTGTCCCACAGTTTTTGCAGATACTTCACATCTCAAACACAGATGCCCGAATGGGACATTCTCATGCTAAGGTGAGGACGCATACACGAACGGAGACAACATGCCACAAAACGGTGGTGGACGAGGCTGGCAATGGGATGAAGAAGCAGGCCAGCAAATCATGCCAGCCCGCTGGCAGGGCTTTCTGGAATGGCTTCTGAAAGGCCCAGAACGCGAACCACGAACACAACGTGAATGGGCAGCCGAAAACAGCATCCACGAAGATTCCCTAAGACGCATCAAACGCGACCACCGGTTCATCAAAGAATGGGACCGTGGCGCAGCAGAACTGAACATCAACCCGGAACGGGTTCAGAGCGTAATCGACTCGCTCTGGCAGAGGGCTTCCGATGGCGATGTGAAGGCTGCGTCTTTGTATTTGCAGTATATTGAGAAGTTCACGCCGAAGCGTAAGGTTGTTGTGGATGATGAGCGGGACGTTGCGGGCTTTTCAGATGAGGAGTTGGCTTCCGCTTTGGAGGCTGAGGTGCGACATTTGAGGATGGTACAGTAGTGGGTTCTATGCAGGGTTTGGTGTTACGCGACGGATTGTGGGTTCCTGATGTTGTTGACCCGTTTCACGATGAGGAACCTTTGGAGTGCGGGTTGGAGGATCCGGAGGTTTGTGAGTCGTGTCAGTGAGGGAGTGGGTTCTGTGCGGGGTGGTGACGGCCCTGTTCGCGTGTGTTGCATTAGCGGTTTGGGGTTTGGGTCGGACGTTACAGTCGTTGTTCGATTAGATGGGTCGTCTGAGTGAACTTCGTCAGGAAGCGGAGTGGAGGAAGTGTGTTGCGTCTGAGTCGTATTTCTTGCGTATGTATTGGCATATTGCCCATCCTGCTCGTGGTCGAATACTGTTTGATCTTCGGGATGCCCAGTCTGAGGCTTTGAATCGGTGGGCAAATAACCGTTATTCGTTGACGTTGAAGGCCCGTCAGATTGGGTGGACGACGTTGGTTGCTGCTCACCAGTTTTGGTTGGCGTTTTTTCACGATGACCAGAACATCATTGATTTGTCGCGTACAGAGCGGGAGTCGGTGTTGTTGTTGAAGAAGACGAAGTATGGTTTCAAGCACTTGCCGGACTGGTTGTTGGCTAGGGGGCCGGATTCGATTGTTGAGCATCAGCAGAGGATGGGTTTTAGCAATGGTTCACAGATCGCTTCGATGCCTTCGGCGTCGGATCCTGCCCGTGGTGAGTCCGCTAGTCTGGTTGTGGTAGATGAGTGGGCGTTCTTACCTAACCCTGAGGAAGCATGGGCCTCTATTGAACCCGTGGCTGATGTCGGAGGCCGAATCATTGGTCTTAGTACGGCAAATGGAAGCGGAAACTTCTTCCATCAACTATGGGTGGGTGCATCGACGGGGAATAACCGCTTCGATGCGATGTTTTTTCCGTGGTCTGCGTCTGAGGACCGTGACATTTCGTGGTATGAGTCGAAAAAGGATGCCATGTTGCCGTGGCAGTTGGCTCAGGAGTACCCGACTACGGCTGAAGAGGCATTTGTAAGGTCAGGGAACCCTGTTTTTGACTTAGATGTGCTGGAGCGGATGTCTATTCACTTGAAAGAGGGCGAACAGGGCTTTTTGCATGAGATTCAGAAGAATGTTTTGGAGTTTCGATGCTGACGGTGTGGGAGCCACCTAAGAGGTGGAGTGGTTATACGTTGGGTGTGGATACAGCGGAGGGTTTGGGGCATGGCGACTATTCGTGCGTGCAGGTTATTGATGTCAAGGAGGGTGAGCAGGTCGCTATCTGGCATGGGCGTATCCCACCGGACGAGTTGGCCTATGAGGTTTACAACATTGGTGTCTGGTATGGGAATGCTTTGTGTTGTGTGGAGTCGAACAACCACGGGTTGACGACGATTGTGCAGTTGCGCCAGTTGGGGTATCCCAACCTGTTCCGTAAGCGTTCTTTGAACAATGAGTCGAATAAGATGACTCAGGAGTTTGGTTGGAAGACGACGCGTACATCCAAGCCGTTGATGATTGATGATTTGGGTATGGCGTTGAAGAACGAAGAGTTGATTCTGCATTGCCGGGACACGATTGGGGAGTTGCGAACATTTACTCGCAATGAACGCGGTTCGATGTCTGGGTCACCCTATGATGATCGGGTGATGGCGTTGGCTATGGCAAATCAGATGCGGAAGTATGCGTTTATCCCAGAGTTTGTTCAGAAGATTGATGATACGTTTACGTTTGATTGGTGGCGTAGACAGATCCCTTCGCACGACCCGGAGAGTTCCCCTATTGGTACTAATGCGTTTCGTGGGACAGCCTGAGTCTCTGTGTAGGACAATCTAACGAAAGGGAAAGTCCTTGAGCAAGCCAAACAAGTACAACGCGTCCGGTATGGGTGCACAGCCAAAGTTGAACAGCGCGCAGTTGTGGAATGGTCCTGCCCGTCCGGGTGGGTCACAGAAGGCAACGGTGAAAGAGGGTATCAATAACGCTCATCCCGGCGACAAGGGTGCTGGTATCACAGTACGTGAAACACCGTTCAACCAGCATGGTGTGGATGGCAGGGTTGAGCCGTCCGCTTCACAGCCCAGCGGTACCGTTCATAGCAGTTGATTCTTCCACCTGACGCAACCTACGAACAGTTTGAAGCGTACGTTACGGACCTGAGGGGTCCGAAGAGTCGTTTGGAACTGGCGGAGTTGTGGGAATGGCGCCAGAAGTTGTTAGGGGTAAGAGTTGTGACTGGACGCACAATGCGCGAGATGCTGCCCCCAGATGAGCAGCATTTGACTTTGCGCCAACGTGAACGAAAAGTCATCGCTGAGGCTCGTGCAGCAGGAATAGAACCCGAGAGGGCACCCGCCTGATGGCGAAAAACGACCATTACGAAGAGATCCATGACCGGTTGGAGATGGCCCGACGGTGGCGTACCGAAGAAGGGTACGACCCCAAGTGGCATCGTCTAATCGACCTGTACCGGGGTAAAACCTATTTCGGTGTTCGTGATCCTTCTGATGGGTCGGATCGTGTCTCAGTAAATCTGGCGTTTTCGACGGTGAACGTGATTGAACCGTCTGTAGCGGTGAATCATCCGAAGATAACGGTTCAGGCAAATCAGGAACAGGATCAGGACCGGGCTATTTTTGTTGAGTCGGTCGTCAACTATTTGTGGCGGCATCACGACTATCAGAAGTCTTTCCGGCGTGCCGTCAAGGACTTCCTGATATTGGGTCATGGCTGGCTCAAGGTCGGCTGGCGTTTCGTTGAGGTTGAACGCCAGATGACTGATGGGGAACGCCGATACAGTTTGGATACGGCAGATGCCGAGATCCGTGATTTCTCTTATGAGAATCCACAGTTGGCTGGCGATTTGCCATCAGCGCAGGATCTGATTGATTCGGTTCCTTCTACGATGGTGGAGATCGTGGAAGATCAGGCATTCGTTGAACGTGTTTCTCCGTTCGACATGTTTGTTGATCCTGAAGCGACCTGCTTGGAGGATGCCAAGTGGGTTGCGCAGCGGATTGTCCGCCCATTGGCGGAGGTGAAGAAGGATAAGAGGTTCAAGGCGCAGGCGCGTCGGACTTTGACAGCCGACGCTGGCCTGAAGATGCGATGGGATTCCGACTACGAGCGTGAACAGTATTCTGAAGCCACTGATCGTGTCACACTGTACGAATACTATGATATAAAGAACGGTACCATTTCTGTTTGTTCCCATGATGGGCAGACGTTCCTTTTGGACCCGGTGTCGATGCCGTATGACTTCGGTATCCCGTTTGTCATGTTACGCAACTATGATGTACCGGATCAGTTCTACCCGATGGGGGACTTGGAGGCGATTGAATCGCTTCAAGAAGAACTGAATATGACCCGAACGCAGATGGTCAACCATCGTAAGCGTTACGCACGAAAGTATCTGTACCATGAGCGTTCGTTCGGCCCGGAGGGCCGTGAGGCTTTAGAATCTGACACTGATGGTCGGTTCGTGCCGGTTGTAGACGAGAACCGCAGTCTTTCCGAAGTGGTTGTCCCATTGGCTCAGGTGCCTTTGGCCCCGGAGATTTACAATCATTCTGCAATCATTGAAGGCGACATCAATGTCGTAAGCGGCGTTTCCGAATATGCGCGCGGTCAGATGCCGGAGGTTCGTCGCACAGCGACGGAAGCCAGCATTATTGCTGACGCTGGCAACGCCAGAGCGTCTGACAAGTTGGCGAAGATCGAACTTTCCATCGGCTATGTGGCCCGCAAGGTCATTCAGTTGTTGCAGCAGTACATGACTCGTGAACAAATGGTTCGCATCACCGGTAAGGACGATAAACGATTCTTTGTCGCTTACACGCGGGATGACATTCTGGGTGAGTACGACTTCTCCGTTGAGGGTGGTTCGACACAGCCAATGAATGAGACTGCCCGTCGGCAGCAAGCCATTTCGCTTATGAACGCTGTCAGCCCACTTGTCGGAACTGTTATTGATCCGTTTGAGTTGGCCCGACATGTTCTGCAAGAAGGATTCGGGGTAAAGAATCCTGACAAGTTTATGATGAAGCAACAGCAGCCCGCAGCGCCTGAAGGCGCGCCTGCTGGGGCACCACCTCCGGGTCCACCTCCACCGGGAGGAATGCCGCCACCACCTATGGGTGGCGATATGGGTCCGGGTCCAGTCCCCGATCAGGTCTTTGAGGCCACCGGGGGCGTACCGCCAGAGTTGTTGGCGCAGTTGCAGAACCAGATGGGTCTGGAACTGCCGAACATGTAGCGGGACAGTTATAACATTATCGTAGGAACACCCGAAAGGATTCCTTATGGCATATGAAGAGACTTCAACAGGAGATTCGTACACCGTCAAGATAGACGGTCGTGAAGAGCGGGTTTCATTGGATGAACTTCAAAATGGGTACCAGCGACAGGCGGATTACACCCGTAAGACGCAGGAGTTGGCATCCGAACGCGAGAGATTGGCTCAAGGAGAGGCAATCGTCCAAGCACTAGAATCTGATCCAGAAGGTGCGATTTCCGCTTTGGCGGGCGCATTTGGGGTCAGCGGAGGCAACCAGCACAGCATGTCATCTGAACAAACAGAGTCATATGAAGAACTGGACCCCGAAGAGTTCCGCTTGCGGCGCATTGAGTCTTCCATTGAAGAACAGAACCGCGCGTTGAGACAGCAAAACTTGCAGAAGGAAGTGAAGACACTCCGCGACAAGTACGAGAATGTCGATTTTGATGAGAAGGCGCTGTACGCGCACGCTCTGAAGAACAAGATCAACAACCTTGATGCCGCATTTACCCATATGAACTGGGATAAAATGCAGGCGGTAGCCAAGGACGCTGAGATTGTTGAAGAGAAGCGTGCAGCCCAGATTGTTGATGGCATACCCGGTTCCTCAGAAGGAAACGTGGAACGTGCAGTTCGTGCGGTGGATTCGATTCGTGATGCTTTTTCGCTGGCACAAACAGAACTATCCGATTCATAACAACTACTAGAAAAGGGGTGACTTAGCATGGCAGCAGGAAACACTGATTTCAATCAGATCCTTAGCACTACGCTAAAGAACTACATCCCGAAGTTGGCGGATAACGTTTTTACTGCCCGACCGCTGTTTTATGCGCTAACCAATGGACAATCATTGCGGCGCATCAGTGGAGGTGCACAAATCGTTGTTCCGATCATCTACGGGACGAACACAACTGCCGGTTCCTATGCAGGCGACGACACTATTGCTATCACGGCTCAGACAGGCATTACGGCTGCTGAGTATTCGTGGAAGCAGTACGCCGCCAGCGTAACAATCACCGGTATTGAGGAAGCCAAAAACAACGGCGAAGCAGCGATCATTGACCTTCTTGAAGGCAAGATCATGCAGGCTGAGGAAACCATCATTCAGAACATGAACACGATGTTCTGGTCCAATGGTGCCGGAAACGGCGGCAAGGACATGTTTGGTTTGAACGCCCTAGTTGGTACCGGCAACGACGGACCATCAGCAACCGGCCTTGCCGGTATTGATGCCACCGACGCCCTCAACTCTTGGTGGAGGTCAACTCTCACCAATCAGGCTGGTGTCCTCACTATCGCCGCGATGGCGACTATGTACAACACCATTTCGGTTGGTAATGACCAGCCGACCATAATCATCAGTGATCAGGACGAGTACGAGGCTTACGAGGCTCTACTCCAGCCGAATCTTCGGTACACAGACGCCAAGGTGGCAGATGCTGGATTCCAGAATCTGCTCTTCAAGGGCGCCCCTGTTACTTATGACAGCGACACCAACCTTGACGGTAAGATGTTCTTCCTGAACAACAAATACCTGAGGCTAGTTGCTCATACGGATACTTGGTTCCAGCCAACTCCGTTTGTGCGTCCCACAAATCAGGATGCACGCTACGCACAGATCCTGTGCTACGGCGAGTTGACCACAAGTAATCGTGCTCGTCAGGGCATGATTTACGGACTTACCGACTAACTAGGGGCATAACTTGTCACGAGAAATCGCTCTTGTTTACAGCAGAAATGCTGAACCAGCAGGCGCACGCGGTTCTGCGCCATCCCACTACGCACCCGGCTCAGGCTCCGGTGCGAGGATGGTGCCCGGTGTGTCCGGCGGCTTGAGTGAACCTCCCATTTCTCGTGACGGGTTCTGTTCCGAAATGACCCGCCACGGGGCGCCCTGCAAAGCGCGCCCCGTGGCCGGGTCTACCCTCTGCATCGGACATACGAGGCAAAAGGCTGCTTCCTAGTGCCAGACATGACACTCGTGCAAATGCGCACGCAGGCGCGTGCAATCGTGGACATCGACGCAACGGACATTTCCGATACTGTTCTGAATAACATTATCGGTCAGGGGTTCGACGCTATGGTCTATAGCGAGAAGCGTTGGCCCTTCTACGACACCTTGACAACGTTTTCTACGGCTGCCGGTACGAAGGATTACACTCTTTCCACTGTAGGCGCTTCGGTAACGCAGGGTATGCGTGATGTCGTTGCGTTACGCACCGACGATCACGTTATTCAGTACATTGGAAGAGATGATGCCGATTCCAACTACCCGTTGGATGTGGCGCCATCGGGTACGCCGTGGGAGTGGAGTTTCTGGAACGAAACGGTGCGGTTCTATCCGACACCATCTTCAATCGAAACAATCTACGTTCGTGGGATTCGTAACGCTACAGCGTTCGGACAAGGCAGCAGCGATAGCGCGGTTCCAGACCTTCCCGCCCCATTCCATCCTGTTCTTGTTAGTTATGCCATCGCCAAGTGTTACTTGCAGCAGGAAGATCCCACGATGGCAGACCAGTACATGCGTAACT
>Ga0255047_10003235_pt1 | contig 10306 bp, 8 predicted proteins | sample JV7_2_1_MG_FD_183640 | JGI IMG/M metagenome (GOLD analysis project Ga0255047, IMG submission 183640) | Seawater microbial communities from Jervis Inlet, British Columbia, Canada - JV7_2_1 | ecosystem: Environmental > Aquatic > Marine > Inlet | place: Canada: British Columbia | collected 2016-10-06 | reverse complement strand
CTGTATGGCGGCAAGTTTGCGGCTGTCACAGACAACGATTGTCGGAGTCGCGTCACCCAGAAAATACTCCAGCTCCCCTGGCTGGTAGCTGGGGTTCAGTGGATGAAATACAAATCCAGCACGGAGGCAGGCGAGGTACAACGACAGAGCCATGGGAGACTTGTCGACCTGCACCGAGACGCGGTCGCCGATTTTGATGCCGCGCTCGACAAGAAACCTGGCCAGACGTGCGGACTCGAGATCAATGTCTTGATAGGTATAGGACCGACCGGTGTCCGTTAGCAACAATTCGTCGTCGGAGTGCCTGGCAAATTGCTGCGCGAAGTGCGCATATAGATTTACGTCGTCACTGGCCTTAATCTATCTCACCTCGTCCTGCACCGTATTGATCAGCTTGCCGAGACCCTCGACCTCGATCTCCACGGTGTCGCCGTGTTTCATCCAGACCGGTGGCTTGCGCGCATAACCGACACCGGCAGGCGTGCCTGTCACGATGACGTCACCGGGCTCGAGCGTCATGCACTCACTCAGAATCGTGATGAGCGTGCGAACCGGGAAGACGAGATTGTCAATCTGACCGTCCTGCATCAGCTCCCCGTTGAGCTTCGTGGTCAGCGACAGGCCAGCCATACCATCCGGCAGCTCGTCGGAGGTCACGAGTTCCGGACCAAACGCTCCGGTGTCATCGAAATTTTTACCCACCGTCCATTGCGACGAGAATCTTTGGTACTCGCGAATCGTTGCATCATTAAACAGGGTGTAACCGGCGATGTAGTCGAGAGCGTTGTCCTCGGTCGCGTGCCGGCAGTTCTTGCCGATAACAGCCGCGAACTCGCCTTCGAAGTCGAGTGTCTCCGAGCACGGCGGGCGAATAATGATTCCTTTGTGAGGGACCAAAGAGGTCGCACCTCTGAAAAAGACTTCAGGAAACGTCGGTGTATCGGCACCGCCTTCTGCTGCATGCGCCGCATAGTTGCGGCCAATACAAATAATTTTGCCGGGCCTGGGAATGAGAGGCAGATGGTCAATGTCGTCCGCAGAAATGCCAGCGCCATCATAGTTCGAGACCTTGCTCTGCAGTTCCCCTAGGCGCCCGTCCGCCAGAAGCTGCTTGATGCTTCCGGGAAGCTCCGGGTCGATGCTGGCAACCGGGATGACGACGTCGTCTTGTCGAACGCCAATCTGTTCACGGCTGTCGTGATTGAAGGTGATCAGTCTCATATTTCATTTCACAGGTTAGTGATGGAACATGGTAACAACGCATTCGATCCCTTAACATACAGAATTGAATGAATGGATTTATTGCGTGAGAAACCGTCCGAACAACCGAAAACGTCTCGTTGTGGCTTCTGTCGCAGTGTTGCTAGTCGCTATCGTGAGCTTGTCGGTCATGTATCTGGGTGAGCAGAATGAGTCTTCGCAATCCGGGGATGACGGACGTCTGGCAGCTCTCGCGAGCGAGCATTCGCCAACGCTCGGAAATCCCGGGGCCAAGGTGCATATTGTCGAATTCCTGGATCCGGCTTGCGGAACCTGTGCCCTGTTCTATCCCATGGTCAAACAGTGGATAACCGAGGCTCCCGACGAGCTTCGACTGTCGGTTCGCCACGTCGCATTTCATACCGGTGCCGACTACGTGGTCAGAATTCTGGAGGCGAGCCGCAATCAGGACAAATACTGGCAGACACTGGAGGCACTTCTGGCATCACAGAGCCAGTGGGCAATCAACCACGTGGTGCAACCAGACCGGGTCTTGCCGGCCATCGCGAGCGTGGGATTGGATGTAGACCAACTGATGGCAGATATGAATGGAGTGGAAATCCTGGCTCGCGTCGAGCGGGACAAGAAGGATTCCATACTGCTGAAAGTCAGTGCGACTCCGGAATACTTCGTCAACGGACGGCCGCTGCCGAGCTTTGGGCAGCAGCAACTACTCGACCTGGTACGCGAGGAGTTGCAGAAAGCGAACTAAATCTCTTGTTCTATCGTCCTGCGTACCCACCCAGAAGTTTTTTCATATCCGCGAGCATGTGGCGCAGAGTACCTGTCATCAAAACGAACTCGGCATCCATTCTTGTTAGCGGATCACCGTCGTCATCTCCTTCGTCGTCTGCGCCAAGGAACCGCATCTTCCTGATGACGCCGTCTTCGTCCAGCACGCAGCTCAGCAAATTATCGTAGACGATCGCGAGATGCGTTAGTCGCATGCCGTTCACAACGTGTTCCTTGATCGCCTGGTCGCTCAGATCAAAGTCACTCCATCGAACAATCGAGCGAACGTCCGCAGCATCCTGCATGCGGCACTCGTTGCCCAGTGCGAATTGACTCGGCGCACTCCCGAAAAAGATCTTGTTCAACAGTTCCCCGACCGGGCGGTTGAACTGCAACGGATTGATAGTGATGTCGTCGAACGGTTTGCGTAAGTGCAAGAGAAAGCGTTCAGTCGCGGCGTTCTGCCCCGCGTCAATGCCGAGCACCTTTTCCGTCACGTCAATGTAGCCCCGAATGCGGTCCGATTTGAGCATGGCTTTCGGCAGCAGTTCATCGCGTGTCTCAGCCTTGAGACGGCGCTTCTCTCGCCCATTGGGCTTCTCATTCATGCGCGTGCGATATTCCTCGATGCGCATTTCCAGCTCCTCGTTGATTGCGGAAGCGGGCAGCACACGAGACTGGCTGCGGAGCTTGATCAGATCCGCGCCGTTGACGCGGCGCGCGAGGTTGTCGCTGCTGTCCGCGTCGATGGGTATCCAGCCGGAGCTGCGTTCGGTCAACGGACCGCAGGGTTTGAACGCGGATCCTTCGAGTCTTTGGGAAACGGCGCCTTCGGATTCAGGCCAGTCGCCGTCCAGGCGAAAGAATTGGACGTTGCGGAACATTGTTTCTCATTCTTATTCGGGGGCGGCGCAGTATCCTTTCTCAAGGATCTCTTGTCTATGCTCTCCGCCACGAAGTGGCACGCGCGTCGGTCGTCTCGTAAACGCCATGATGACCGCTCCCAGCAAGCAGACTCCGCCTGCAATGATGAATGGGGTCATCCACGCGGTTGGTTGAGATGCACCTTGCGCGGCATCTTTGAAGTAGCCAGCCAGACGAGCCAGCGGTTGGGTGTTTTAGAGTCGCTTGCCATGGTGCCCTCTGAGCAGAACGAGATAACCGTCCTGTGTGTGCGGCACTCTGGAATGGCTGGCTTGGCGCTTAAGCGGCGCGAGTCTTCTCAACGAGTCCCTGCGAACGCAGGTACTCATCGTAGGTACCCGAATAGTCAATGATCTTCTCCGGGGTCATCTCGATGATGCGCGTCGCAAGCGTCGATACGAAATCCCGGTCATGGCTGACAAAAATCAGCGTGCCGGGGTAATTCTCGAGAGCGAGGTTAAGGGCCTCAATCGATTCCATATCGAGGTGATTCGTCGGCTCGTCCATAACGAGCACATTCGGCTCCTGCAAAGCCAGCTTGCCGAACATCAAGCGGCGTTGTTCGCCACCCGATACGACCTTCACCGACTTCTCACTGTCGTCCCTGGAGAACAACATCCGCCCGAGTGTCGCGCGCAGTAATTGCTCGGGTGCGCCGGTCGGTTGCCACTGTGTGATCCAGTCAAACAGGCTCACGTCGTGTTCAAACTCGTGCGCATTATCCTGGGCGAAGTAGCCGCGTTGCGAATTCTCGGCCCACTTGATGTCGCCGCTATCAACATCGAGGTCCTGCAGAAGACAACGGATCAATGTCGTCTTGCCGATGCCATTTGGTCCGAGGATGGCGACACGCGAGCCCGCCTCAATGGTCAGGTCCAGGTTTTCAAACAGCGGACCCTCATCGAAACTCTTGCTCAAACCCGTCGCTTCGACAGCGAGACGGCGCAGCGGCTTTGCCTGCTCAAATCGAATGTACGGGCTGACGCGGCTCGATGGCTTGATGTCTTCTAGTTCAATCTTTTCCAGTTGCCTGGCACGCGAGGTAGCCTGTTTCGCTTTTGACGCGTTGGCAGAAAAGCGGCTGACAAATGCCTGCAGCTCAGCCATCTTGACCTTCTTCTTGGCATTGTCCGCGTACATGCGCTCACGCGCCTGCGTTGCCGCCGTCATGTACTCATCGTAGTTGCCTGGAAAGATCTGCAGCTTGCCGTAGTCCAGATCGGCCATGTGCGTGCACACACGGTTCAAAAAGTGACGATCATGCGAAATGATGACCATCGTCGATTTGCTGGAATCCAGAAATTCCTCCAGCCAGCGAATCGTGTTGATATCAAGGTTGTTGGTGGGCTCGTCGAGCAGCAATACGTCCGGGTCAGAGAACAGCGCCTGCGCGAGGAGTACCCGGAGCTTCCAGCCTGGTGCCACGGCGCTCATCGGTCCCTGATGCTGACTAACCGGGATTCCGATGCCCTCCAGCAGTTCGCCGGCCCGCGATTCCGCGGAATATCCGTCCATTTCCGCAAATTCGACCTCAAGATGTGCGACTTCTATGCCCTCTTCGTCACTCATCTCGGGAAGCGAATAGATGCGATCACGTTCCTGCATCACGGCCCAGAATTTCTCATAGCCCATGATCACCACGTCCAGGACGCGGTATTCCTCGTACGCGAACTGGTCCTGCGAAAGCTGTCCGACGCGCGCGTTAGGCTCTACGAAGACGTTGCCAACACTGGGTTCCAGCTCTTTGGCCAGTATTTTCATCAATGTCGACTTGCCGCAGCCATTTGCACCAATCAGGCCATAGCGATTGCGGTTGCCGAAGGTCGCGGAGACATTCTCGAACAGGGGTTTGGCGCCGAACTGAATCGACAAATTTGCAGCAGAAATCATGGGTTTGGACCGGGTGAGGGGTGAATCAGCGGCCGGATGCTATCATGCGGCGCCCGCCAGTGGGGTCTCCGTCGGCGTTTTCCTATTCCAGAGCAATACGATGTCCAAGTCCGATGCCAAACCAGGCACGACCAGTTTCCGCGATCTCAAGCTATCCGAACCTCTAATTCGAGTGTTGAATGAAATCGGCTATGAGACACCAACCCCAATTCAACGCCAGGCGATACCGCTACTATTGACCGGCCGCGACATCCTGGGGCATGCACCCACGGGCACTGGCAAGACAGCGGCATTCGCGCTGCCGCTACTGTCCAGCATCGACGTGCAGAACAAGAACATCCAGGTTTTGACGCTGACGCCGACTCGTGAACTGGCCATCCAGGTGGCCGAAGCATTTCAGCATTACGCGGCCCACATCAAAGGATTTCATGTTCTGCCGGTTTACGGCGGCCAGGAATATGGCGGCCAGATTCGGCAACTCAAACGGGGCGTACAAGTTGTCGTCGGAACTCCCGGTCGCCTGATGGACCACATGCGCAAGGGCACTTTGAAACTCGGCGGTTTGAAGGCCGTGGTATTGGACGAGGCTGATGAAATGCTGCGCATGGGATTCATTGACGAAGTGGAGTGGATCCTGCAACAGACGCCCGACAAACGTCAGATGGCTTTGTTTTCTGCGACGATGCCAAAGCAGGTTGAACAAATTGCGCGGCGTTATTTGAATGACCCGCAGGAAATTTCGATCAAGGCACGTACGGCGACCGCAGAAACCATTCGCCAACGTTATTGGCAGGTTAGTGGCCTGCACAAACTCGACGCGCTCACGCGGATACTCGAAGTTGAGCCTTTCGACGCGATACTGATGTTCGTTCGCACCAAGACGGCAACGGCAGAGCTTGCCGAGAAACTCGAGGCTCGCGGCTATGCCGCCGCCGCAATGAACGGCGACATGGCACAAAACCATCGCGAACAAACCGTTGAGCGGTTGAAAAAAGGGTCGCTCGATATTCTGGTTGCGACCGATGTTGCAGCGCGCGGTCTCGACGTCGACAGAATCAGTCACGTCATTAATTACGATGTTCCCTATGACACCGAGGCGTACATCCACCGCATCGGTCGTACGGGGCGGGCTGGACGGACTGGCGATGCAATCCTGTTTGTAGCACCGCGCGAGCGACGCATGCTGTCGGCGATCGAAAGAGCCACGCGGCAGAAAATCGAACAGATGGTGTTGCCAAGCACGGAAACCGTCAACAACAAACGCATTGCCGATTTCAAACAGAAGATCACGGATACGCTGGCTGTCGGCGAGCTCGGGTTCATGCAAGGCCTGGTCGAACAATACCGCCAGGAGCACGACGTGCCCGCGGTTGAAATAGCTGCTGCCCTCGCAAAGATCTCCATTGGCGACAAGTCAATGTTGCTCAGCCCCGACAAGGACAGAGGCAAAGGCAAGGACAGGAAGCCGTCTCTGCGAGATGTGGAAGCCGGGTCGGAACGGTATCGGATAGAGGTCGGCCTTGTGCACGGTGTCAAGCCGGGCAATATCGTTGGTGCCATCGCCAACGAAGCGGGTTTGGACGGCGAGCACATCGGTCAAATCGAAATTGAGGCGGAATTCAGCCTGGTCGATCTGCCGGCCGGAATGCCGAAAGACGTCTTCATGGACCTGAAGAAAGTCCGGGTTTGTGGCCAGCCGATGAATATTTCACGGCAGGGGGAATCCGGGGGTCCGCGTAAACGAAAAGGTAAGCCGAATCCCCAGGGAAGGAACAAGGGAGCGCACAAGGGAAAGCCCAGGGTTAAAGCCAAGGCAAAGCCTGCGGCGCGGAAGAAGAAACGAAAGAAGCCGAATAAGTGAACTGCGTGAGTCTGTCAGGAATGGTCAGTATTGTTTGCGAAAAGCCGTACCTGATCCTCATCGGTGACGAGGTGGACGCAAGCTATGCCAAGACCGGCATTGGCATCGCCCACTGGCGACCAGATGACGTTGCGGGACAACTGCGTTTCACGAACGACGCGGTTGACCTGGGTGTCCCGGACCTCAACATCGATGACGCCGTCGAGAAAGGTGTTGCCAGTCTCGTGATTGGTGTGGCGCCTATTGGTGGAACAGTGCCGGATGAATGGTGGGACGTTATGCGACAGGCTGCCGCGGCCGGCCTCAACGTCATAGGTGGTCTCCACACACGCCTTAACGAAAATCCGGCCTTGCGTGAAGCGGCCGCAAGATCCGGCGCGCAGTTAATTGACGTGCGAGTGCCACCGAAGAACCTGCCGGTCGGTAGCGGCATCAAGCGAAGTGGAATGCGCATACTGACCGTTGGTACGGATTGCGCGATCGGCAAAAAGTACGCGGCGTTGTCTCTGCATGCGGCGTTCAGGTTCGCCGGTCTCAAGTCGACGTATCGAGCGACAGGCCAAACCGGCATCATAATCGCCGGCGAAGGACTGCCAGTTGATGCGGTTGTGGCTGACTTCATTTCCGGGGCTGCCGAAGTGTTGTCACCCGACAACGACGCCGATCATTGGGACATCATTGAAGGTCAGGGATCGCTGTTTCACCCGGCCTATTCGGGTGTCAGCCTCGGGTTGTTGCATGGCTCGCAGCCTGACGGTTTCGTGGTCTGTCACGACGCGACGCGCAAGGAGATTTCCGGCTGGGAACACTATCCCTTACCCACGATTGAGGAATGCATCGTGCTGCACGAGCAGGTGGCGCGGCGGACAAACCCGGGCTCGCGTTGCGTGGGCATCTGTGTCAACACATCCAGTCTGGACGGGCCCCAACGAGAATCCTATCTGCAGGAATTGCACCGACGGCACAATGTACCGGCTGTAGACCCCGTGATCGACGGTTGTGACGAGCTGGTAACCTACGTCAGGGCGACGCTGTCCTGAATTCCGGATACTCGCTAAGGAATCTTAGCCAGCCCTTTTCAATGTTGTTGCGAGGGGACTTCTCTCCCTTGACGGCGGCCATGAACAGTTCCTCGTCCAGGTAGAAAGGTTCGAAGGTGCCTACCGTCAATGCCATCAGGTATTTTCCGACATTGTGAATCACATACTGCGCTCTCGGTGAGTAGGTCTCTCCCAGTATCACGTCATAGCCCCCCTGGTTCAGTACCTGAAGCTGGGGCAGTGGAACCGGGTTCTCCACCCGCTCCATAAGCGCTCGGATATGCGCGGCTACTTCCTCGCTGTCGAGAATATCGGCGTGTGTGTTGTCGAAGCCGAATTGCCCGCTCGCCTGGGTTTGTGCCTGTGGATGCAGTTGGCTGGTGAGCGCCACGACGCCATCGCTGTTCTCTCCCAATTTGATGGTGCCAGGGTTCTGGTATGCATAGATCAACTCATGGTGCATGAAGTCGGGCAAGGGGTTTCGATACAGATTGCCAATGAATCCATTATCAGGGTTCAGATCGCGCCACGATGGCAGGACGATCAGGCCGTGCTTTTCTCCGCTCGCCGCCGCCGCATGCCCGCCAAAGGGCGTTGCCATTGTGACGAGCAGGTGGACCTGGTTTTCGCGTGATTTTCCCTGGTACTTGTTGATTGCCTCTCTAACGACAAGGCCACCCATACTGTGAGCGACGACGATTATTGGCATACCGTTCGAGTTGTAGACTTTTCCGGAGAGAAATACCTGGTAGAAAAGTTCGGCTAGCTGATCGAGGTCGCCACCTGACGGGTAGTGGAAAAACCAGGGCTTGTAGTGAGATCGATCCAGCTGCGCAACGAAGGATTCGAATTCGCGTGCGCTGCCGTCAATACCATGCACAAAGATGACGGGCATCTTGAAGCCAAGATCATCCTCCAGGGCGTAGAACATCGTGGGCGCCTGTTCGAGGAAAGATGCCGGGTCGTACATGCCCAGTGTTGCGAAGCCACTATCGAATATGGGGTCATCCAGCGATCGAAGCGTCCCGGCGGGATAAAAGAGCGATTCAGCTCGCCCTTGAGTGTCGGGCACGTCAATTGAAACGTCCCAGTTGAGCGTTGTGGGCTCAGTGAGTTGCACATCAACCTGGCCGACAACCATTTCCGGCGCCATGGCCTTGTCCAGATCGATCGGTCGTTGCCCCACCACTTCCGATCGTCCAAACACGCCGTCGCCATCGATATCGGCAAAGACCAGCAAATTGTAGCGCCCTTCCGGCAGGCTCATTCCATAGTGAGATCCGGCCACCTCAAAGAACATCGTTTCGACATGTTCATTGGCTCGGTACTTGCTGGAGAACGCAGCGATAGCCTTCGGCAATCCGGCGTAGTTGCCTGCAGCATCGTTGCACTGCCCATGTATGACGATCTTCTCCCTGTCGATCATGTGTTTGACATTGAGTTGCCCTGGCTCGGCATTTTGAATGCGAGCGTACTCGGCTTGCACACCGGCATACTTGAGATAGGTGCAGGAGCACAGGCAGAACGCCAGGCACGAAACCAGTATTACCCTTGTGGCAGTCACGATCATCGCTCGCCTTTGGACGACAGTTTGAGCTCTGTGAACATCTGGTACAGGCCCCATGCTGCCCAGATCATGATCAGCGGCAGGACAATCCAAAAGGCGGTCTCGTCGGGAAGACTCCACCCTGGCGCGTTGCGCGCGGCAACGATTGCGGCCAGGCAAACCGCGGGCCAGTACACGGTAATTCCGAGTGCTGCTACCAGCGTGACGCGGCCCCAGGCGCGACCGAGCCAGTGGCCTATGAGGCCGAGCGCAAGCAGGGGTATGTATATCACCAGGTCGCCGAAGGCGAAGCCGTACCAAAAAGCCACGCCAACCGCAGTTACTTGCTCGGCAGGCTCCTGCGTCCCCATCAAAACGCCGAGGTCGTAACTAAATGCTGGAATCGCCTGGGCGTAGATAAGGTACAGCAGCAATAGCCAACCGGGACCGTGCAGCAACCAAAAGCCTGCGCCCCGATTTCGCATATTTTTCAGCCCCGTCGGAAAGTAAGAGTTGAGCGTGACGAATATACGCCCGCAACGGCAGCTTCCTTAATAGTGGCTTACCGAATGGGGCCTAAAAAAAGCCCCTCAAGCGAGGGGCTTTTCTGGCCGCTATGGTGCCGAACTAGTCTTCGGCGCAAAAAGCGTCGGGCGACACTTTGCACAGCTCTTCGAGCAACGCGTCAACCTGCTCCTCGTCACCGATGCCACACTCCGCGTCATACAGGGTTTCGAGCCCGGCGCCTACACAAGCGAGCTCCTCACGTTCAACGACTTCACCATCTTCCATGCCGACGGCCAGTACAAAGCCTTTGTAGGCTTCGTAGAACTTAAACTCGATTTCTTCAGGATCGAGTGGCGCAAAATCATACGTCCTCAGGCAACCGGTCTCGCCGCATGGATGAAGCGCGTTGTCGCCGCCTTCGTCATCAGTAGGGCCGCTGGTTGCGCTGACATACTGAATGATGTCCTCTGCATCGCCGGGGGCAAACTCTGTCCGGTGTGCAAGGCCATCGATTGGCGTATACAGCATCAGCGTTCCCGCCTTCGC
>Ga0255047_10003233_pt1 | contig 10310 bp, 6 predicted proteins | sample JV7_2_1_MG_FD_183640 | JGI IMG/M metagenome (GOLD analysis project Ga0255047, IMG submission 183640) | Seawater microbial communities from Jervis Inlet, British Columbia, Canada - JV7_2_1 | ecosystem: Environmental > Aquatic > Marine > Inlet | place: Canada: British Columbia | collected 2016-10-06 | reverse complement strand
CGGCCAATGACGGCACCTGGGATTTCGATGCGCTCAATAACGTCATGCGTTATTCGCCCCGCTGGCAGACGATCATGGGGTTTACGCAGGAGGAGATCGAGCGCGAAGCGCCGGACTGGAAAAAACTCGTGCACATGGATGATCTTGCCCGGGTGCAGATGAAATTACGTGAGCACCTGGCCGGCAAGAGTGATTTTTTCGAGAGCGTTCACCGGATGCGCCGTCGCGATGGTCAATGGCGCTGGATGCAGTGTCGCGCAAAGGGGCTGCTCGATGCCAAGGGACGCCTGCGTCGGCTGGTCGGTGTCGAGACTGATATCACCGAGCAGAAAGTGTACGAAGAGGCGCTGTTCCGCGAGAAGGAGAGTGCGCAGATCACGCTGCAGTCGATCGGCGATGGCGTCGTGACGACGGATGCGCAATGCAATATCGAGTACATGAATCCCGTCGCCGAAGAGCTGACCGGGTGGTCCATCGACGATGCGACCGGCTGCCCGATCGATGAGGTGTTTCGTGGTTTTCACGAGGAGACCTGTGAGCCGATCGAGAATCCGCTGGCCGTTTCGATCCGCCGCAACCGGTCGATCAAATCGGTGCGTCCGACATTGCTGATCCGCCGGGATGGTAACGAACTCTACATAGAAAGTACTGCATCGCCGATCCGCAATGACCGTGGCGACGTGTCGGGCGGCGCGCTCGTGTTTCATGACGTCAGCGAGGCGCGCGAGCTGAATCGGCGCCTGAGCTATCATGCCAGTCACGATATCCTGACCGGGCTCGTCAATCGACGCGAGTTCGAGCATTGTCTCGAGCGGGCGCTGAAGAGCGCGAAGGCGCGCGAGACTTCTTATGCGCTGTGCTATCTCGATCTCGATCAGTTCAAGATCATCAACGACAGTTGCGGCCATAATGCCGGCGATGCGCTGTTAAGCCAGCTCGGAGCGTTGCTGAAATCCAAGATTCGCTGGCGCGATACCCTCGCGCGTCTCGGTGGCGATGAATTTGGCCTGCTGCTGGAAAGCAGTACGCTCGAAGAAGCGATGAGTACGGCCGATACGCTGCGCGAGGCGATACGCGAACATAAATTTACCTGGGACGAGCGCAGTTTCAGTCTCGGCGTCAGTATCGGCGTCGTGCCGATCACGGCCGAGAATCAGGACGTCGCCACGCTGCTGACCGCCGCCGACAGTGCCGCGCAGGCCGCCAAGGAGGCCGGTCGTAATCGGGTCTACAGTTACCAGGAGCACGACATCGACCTGATGCGCCGGCGCCGGGAGATGCAGTGGGCGGCCAGGATCAATAATGCGCTGGAAGACTCGCGTTTCGAGTTATTCCGCCAGACGATTCAGCCGTTACAGAAGGCTGAGACCGGCATGCATTACGAACTGCTGCTGCGAATGCGCGATGAAAACGGTGCGCTGGTGTCGCCGGACCTGTTCATTGCGGCGGCCGAGCGTTACGGCATCACGCCGAATATCGATCGCTGGGTCGTCGAGCACGCGCTGCGCTGGCTCGTCTCCGAGGCGGACGAGCGCGAGCGGCTCGCGCTGTGCTCGATCAACCTGTCCGGTCAGAGCCTGACCGATGACGGATTCCTGCCTTTCGTAATTCAGCAGTTTCAGCACAGCGGCATCGATGCCGAGAAGATTTGTTTCGAGATTACCGAGACGGCGGCGATTGCCAGCTACGCGCAGGCGAGCCGCTTCATCAATGCGCTGAAGGAGCTCGGCTGCAAGTTTGCGCTTGATGACTTTGGCACCGGATTGTCATCGTTCGGCTACCTGAAGCACTTCCCGGTCGACTATCTGAAAATCGACGGCAGTTTCGTCAGGGAAATCCTGCATGATCCGATCGATCGTGAAATGGTTCGCTCGATCAACGAGATCGGTCACCTGACCGGCAAGCAAACGATTGCCGAGTTCGCCGAGAACTCCGAGATCATCACGATGCTGAAGGGCATGGGGATCGACTATGCCCAGGGTTATGGCGTGTCCGAGCCTCAGCGTATCCAGATGGTCGTCAATGCCTGAATATCGAAAGAGAATTTGGTAATTCGTTATCGGTGCGATCGCAGCCAGACAATCCCGACCAGCAGCAAAGGTCCGGCGAGCATCAGCCCAACATCGAACCCGTGACGCATTAGTATGATGACGAGCGGATCATTGCCCGGGGCCGTCAGGCCGATGGCATGATACGTAGCGCGGATTTCCCACGATTCGATCGCCAGGCCGAGAATCAACGGGGCCCATAAACCCCAGGGTGAGCCCGGCGGCTTGCGCAATAGCGCATTGAGTGCCAGGTGCGCGGCCGAACCGATCGCGAGTAACGTAACGGAGGGCGGCATGCCGAGCGTGTCGCGGATGAAAGACTTGATCTGCTCCAGCACGATTCGTATCTGTCTGTTCCTGACGTAAGCCGAGCGGGTACCCGACCGACGGACAATTGGCGGATACCGTTTTTGTAACCGTGATCGTCAGTTGTCGAGATTGAACTGCATCGACAGGTCGACGGCCCGAACGTCCTTGGTTAGTGCCCCGATCGAGATGTAGTCGACGCCGGTTTGGGCAATTGCACGAATGTTGTCCAGGGTGATGCCGCCGGATGCCTCCAGCGAAATGTCCGGTGCAATATCGTTGCGCAGTTGCACGGCCGCCGCGAGGCCGTCGGTCGAAAAATTGTCCAGCAACAGGCGGTGCGCCCCGGCTTCGAGCGCCTCGCGGGTCTGGTCGAGCGTCTCGACTTCGATCTCGACGAGTACGTCTTCGCTGAGTCTGGATGCGGTTTCGAGCGTCTTGCGAATGCCGCCGCCCGATGCAATATGGTTTTCCTTGATCAGTATTGCGTCGTATAAACCGATGCGATGATTTTGCGCGCCACCGACTCGCACGGCGTATTTTTGTGCGAGGCGCAGGCCCGGAATGGTTTTTCTCGTATCGAGGATGATCGTCTGCGTGTCCGCGACCGCATCGACATAGGTGTGGGCGGCTGATGCTGTCGCCGACAGCAGTTGCAGGAAATTCAGCGCCGTACGCTCGCCGGTCAACACGCTGTGCGCCGCGCCGCTGATGGTGCAGATCAGCTGGTCGGCCTCGGCACGACCGCCTTCGTCGATCTGCCAGTCGATCGTGATAGCCCCGTCGAGTTGTGCGAAGACTTCATCGAACCAGGGCCGTCCGCACAGGATGCAGGCTTCGCGAGCAATGACCCGGGCCTGAGCCCGCTGTCCATCCGGTACCAGCGCGGCCGTCAGGTCGCCCGGCCCGACATCCTCGGCCAGCGCGATGCGAATCGATCCCGAGACGTAGTCGGCGAAACGGTTGCGTTCATTCGGGGTCATGCTGAACTGCCGTCATTCATGTTGCAATGATAGCCTGAATACTTATCGGCCGTTGGTATTGCTCATGAAAAAGACCGGCATGAAAAAGGCCGGCATAGAGCCGGCCTGTATTCAATCCCCTGGGTTTAATTCTCGGGGGTTTAATTCCCAGAGGTTTAATTCCCGGGGACGGGCTTTGCGTCAGAGAAAAAACCCATGCGTAGGTGCCAGCATGCTCATCAGCATCGGAATCGACAGCATCGTGTTAGTCCGCGAGGCGAGGAATGCAATGCGTTTGCCTTTGGCGATTTCATCGGCGCCGGCTTCGACAAGGCCGAGTACTTTTTTCTGATTCGGCCAGATCAGAATCCAGACGTTAAATAGCATGATCGTGCCGAACCAGGCGCCGACACCGATTTCCAGTCCGTACAGGCTGCCGCCTTCGCCCATTCCCAGCGTAAAGGCGTTCATGAACTCTCCGCGTTCCAGCAGGAACGTTGCACCCGACAGCCAGGTAGCCAATGCGGCCCAGCGGAACCACAGCAAGGCACGCGGAGCGATGTATTTCGTAATGCCGCCGCCGCCGGGCCCGCCTTCATCCGCGGCAGCCGCAGCGAGTCCGGGGACCTGGACAAAATTGAAGTAATAGAGCAGCCCAATCCATGTCACACCAACCGCGACATGAATCAATAAAACAATAGCGCCACTGGTGCGCATATTGATTTCGGATGCGCCGAATGCAATGAGTGCTGCAATAACCAGACCTGAAATGATGGTGCCCCAAATGGAATCCAATGGGTTCTTCATGTCTCTAGCCCCCCTGTGAGCTGATAGATAGTCACCCGACACTCGGATGAGTTACGTTGAAATGAAGAATAGGCGAGGCCCCGGGATAATTCAACGAGAATCATTATCATCTGGAACCGGTTGACCATTTTCGTAGATCGGTCGAAATTTGTTGACGATGTTACAGAAGAGGTCAGCCGTCAGCTCGGCATCGTAAGCGGCCGAATGAGCGGCATCGGCGTCCCAGGTCATTCCGGCGGCCCGGACCGCGCGCGCCAGTACGGTCTGCCCCAGTGCCACGCCGCCCATCGTCGCCGTGTCGAAGACGCTGAAGGGATGAAACGGGTTGCGCTTGATCCCGGTGCGCCGAACGGCCTCGTTCAGAAAACTCAGATCGAAGTGCGCGTTATGGCCGACGAGGATCGCCCGGGTGCATTCATTCAGGCGAATTGCGGTGCGCACATCACGAAATACTCTCTGCAGCGCATCGCGCTCCGGAATTGCCGGGCGCAACGGATGGTGCGGATCGATGCGGTTGACCTCCAGGGACGCCGCCTCAAGATTTGCGTTTTCGAATGGCATGACATGAAAGCGGGTGGTCTCGGTGCGCGTGAGGACACCGTTTTCGTCGAGCGCCAGTATGACGGCCGCGATTTCCAGCAGCGCATCGGTGGTCGGGTTGAATCCGCCGGTTTCGACATCGATGACGACGGGCAGAAATCCCCGGAAGCGTTCGGCAATCGGGACCGCTCGGGTCATGAACCGCTGACCCGGATGCCGTGACGGATCGGATCAACTAACTGAATAATCGGGGAAATCTTCATTGCAGGGTGTCGATCGGACCTCGCCGTTTCGCTTGACCATAAAGAGGGAAACCCCGATCATACCGGGGCTTTTACAAACCGGGCCGCACACATGCAGCCCTTAGTTGTCGAAGATTATAAAATAATCAATCGGCTTTTTTTCATTCTTGTCATTCAGAGGTCCAGTGGGCGACTATAACCGCTTCGATGACGTAGATCCCGAAGAAACACAGGAGTGGCTCGAGTCCATCGATTCTGTGTTACAGGCCCACGGCCCGGATCGCGCGCATTTCCTGCTCAACAGCATGATCGACCACGCGCGTCGCTCGGGCGCCTACCTGCCCTACAGCGCGACGACGGCGTATCTGAATACGATCCCGGTCGTTCAGCAGCCGGAGTATCCCGGCGACCGGGCGATCGAACGACGCATCGAGGCCTATATTCGCTGGAATGCGATGGCGATGGTCGTGCAGGCGAACCGGCGCAGTCCCGAGTACGGCGGTCATATCGCCACGTACGCCTCGTCGGCAACACTCTACGAGGTTGGGTTTAATCACTTCTGGCACGGGCGGGGCGATGGTCAGCCCGGCGATGACCTGGTGTATTTTCAGGGCCATGCCTCGCCGGGTATCTACGCGCGCGCCTTCCTCGAAGGCCGCCTGAGTGAGGAACAGCTGACGCATTTTCGCCGCGAGGTCGGCGGAAAAGGACTGTCGTCATACCCGCATCCGTGGCTGATGCCCGATTTCTGGCAGTTCCCGACCGTATCGATGGGTCTCGGGCCGATGTTCGCGATCTACCAGGCGCGTTACATGCGCTATCTCGAGCATCGGGGTCTGGCCGATACCAGCGGTCGCAAGGTCTGGGCCTTTCTCGGCGACGGTGAAATGGACGAGCCCGAGTCGATGGGCGCGATCACGATGCCGGTCCGCGAGAAACTCGATAACCTCGTGTTCGTCATCAACTGCAACCTGCAGCGTCTCGATGGGCCGGTGCGCGGTAACGGCAAGATTATCCAGGAACTCGAGGCCGCGTTCCGCGGCGCGGGCTGGGCGGTCATCAAGGTCGTCTGGGGGTCGCGCTGGGATCCGCTGCTGGCCCGCGATGACAAGGGCCTGTTGCACCAGCTCATGGAAGAGTGCGTCGACGGCGATTACCAGACCTTCAAGTCGCGAGACGGCGCCTATGTTCGCGAACATTTCTTCGGCCGCTATCCCGAATTGACGGAGATGGTGGCCAATATGTCCGATGACGAGATCTGGCGCCTCAAGCGTGGCGGACTCGATGCGCTGAAGGTCTATGCGGCCTATGATCGCGCCGTCAAACACGAGGGCCGGCCGGTCGTGATCCTGGCCAAGACCGTCAAGGGTTTCGGCATGGGTTCTGCCGGCGAAGGCAAGATGACCGCGCACCAGACGAAGAAACTGACCATCGAAGATCTCAAGACATTCCGGGATCGCTTTGATATCCCGGTGTCCGACAGCGACCTCGAGGAGGTTCCGTTTTGTCGTCCGGCTGAGGACAGCGCGGAAATTCGTTATCTGCACGAGCGGCGCAGCGCGCTTGGCGGGTATCTGCCGGCGCGCACCGTCAAGGCCGATCCGTTGACGGTGCCGTCACTCGATGCCTTCCAGAATCAGCTCGACGGATCGGGCGATCGCGAGATTTCGACCACCATGGCCCTCGTGCGCATCCTGACAACACTGATCAAGGATAAAAACATCGGCAAACACATCGTGCCGATCGTACCGGACGAGGCCCGCACCTTCGGCATGGAAGGCATGTTCCGGCAGATTGGCATCTACTCGTCGAAGGGCCAGTTGTATACGCCGCAGGATTCCGAGCAGCTGATGTATTACCGCGAGGACAAGGAAGGTCAGATCCTGCAGGAAGGTATTAACGAGGGGGGCGCCTTCTGTTCGTGGACGGCGGCCGCGACGAGTTACGCGAACCATGGCGTGCACTCGATTCCGTTCTTTATCTATTACTCGATGTTCGGTTTTCAGCGCATCGGTGATTTCATCTGGGCGGCCGGCGATATGCAGGCGCGCGGTTTTCTGCTCGGCGGGACGGCCGGCCGGACGACGCTGGCCGGCGAAGGCCTGCAGCACCAGGACGGCCACAGCCTGCTGGCCGCATCGACCATTCCCAATTGCCTGGCCTACGACCCGGCGTATGCCTACGAACTGGCCGTCATCATCCAGGACGGCATGCGCCGCATGTACCAGGAAGAAGAGCGCATCTTCTACTACATCACGTGCATGAATGAGAATTATCTCCAGCCGGCGATGCCGCCGGGCGTCAAGGACGGCATCATTCGCGGCCTGTATCAATTGAAGGTCGGCGGACAGGGTAAATTGCGCGTGCAGTTGTTCGGCGCCGGTACGATTCTGCGCGAGGTGCTGAGTGCGGCAGAAATGCTCGAACACGATTTTGACGTTCAGGCCGATGTCTGGAGCGTCACAAGTTTTAGTGAACTGCGGCGTGACGGCATTGAATGTGACCGCTGGAATATGCGTCATCCGGAAGAAGCGCCGCGAAATTCTTACGTCACGCAATGCCTGGTGGCGCGCTCCGGCCCGTTTATCGCCGCAACCGATTACATGCGCATCGTCGCCGATCAGATTCGTCCGTGGGTGCCCGGTCACTATGTCGTGCTGGGCACGGACGGTTACGGCCGGAGCGATTCGCGTCGCGCGCTGCGTGATTTCTTCGAGGTCAATGCGCGCCATATCGTGCTTGCGGCGCTGAAAGCCCTGAAGGACGAGGGGCAGCTCGAGGCCGCCGATGTTGAGGCTGCGATTGGGAAACTGGACATCGATATCGACAAACCGAATCCGGTCACCTGTTAGGCTGACCGGATAGCGACATTTATGCACGGGATTAAACAAGAGAGATCATGACAAGCCGTCACGAAGTTCGGGTGCCGGATCTCGGTGATTTCGAGGATGTCGAGATCGTCGAAATCATGGTGGCCGTCGGCGATCACGTCTCGATGGAAGACCCACTGATTACGCTGGAGACCGATAAGGCCGCGATGGAGGTTCCGTCGACGGCCGAAGGTATGATTGCCGAATTGCCGGTTGCGACCGGTATGCGCATTTCACAGGGGGACCTCATCGTCGTCGTCGAAGGGTCGGCGGTTGGCGTAGCGTCGGAGGAAGGGGTGTCGGACGATGTATTGCCGGCTGTGGAAGGCGCTACAGCGGCCGTTGCTGTCCCGCAACCCGAATTCGTGCAGGTCCTCGTGCCGGATCTCGGTGATTTTCCGGAAGCCGAGATCATCGAAGTACAGGTGCAGGTCGGTAACGTCATTGCGCTTGACGATCCGGTCATTACGCTCGAAACCGACAAGGCCGCGATGGATGTGCCTTCGTCGGTCGCCGGAAAAATTACCAGCGTTGCCGTAAAGGTCGGCGAGTCGGTTGGGCAGGGCGCGCTGATCCTCGAAGTCGAGGCTGACGATACGGCCGAATCGGCCGGAGCAGCTGCGACAGCTGTCGATTCGGCGCCTGTGTCACAGCCGAAAAAGCTGACTCCGGTGCAACAGGTGACCCGCCCGGCGCCGGCGCAAAAACCGAAGGGGACCTTGCCGCCGATCGATGAGGTTACGTTCGGCAAGGCGCATGCGAGCCCGTCCGTGCGCAGGTTCGCGCGCGAACTCGGCGTCAATCTCGCCCAGGTCACCGGGACGGGAAATAAATCGCGCGTTCTCAGGGATGACGTCAAGGCCTTCGTCAAGGCCATTATGAGCGGACAGGTGACCGGGCAAGTCGCGTCCGCGGGCGGCACGGGTCTGCCCGAATTGCCGACGGTCGATTTCGCGAAGTTCGGCGAGATCGAGGTCAAACCGCTGTCGCGCATCCAGAAGATTTCCGGACCCAGGCTGCATGCGAGCTGGGTGAATTATCCCCACGTCACACAGCATGACGAGGCCGATCTGACGGAGCTCGAAGAACGCCGTCAGAAACTCAAGGGTCCGGCGAAGGAGAAGGGCGTCTCGCTGACGCCGCTGGCCTTTATCATCAAGGCAGCCGGTCTGGCCCTCGGCGAATTCCCCGTTTTCAATACATCGATGTCGGAGGACGGCAAGAGCCTGGTCCACAAAAAATATTTTCATATCGGTTTTGCGGCCGATACGCCTAACGGTCTGATCGTGCCGGTCATTCGTGACGTCGATCAGAAAGACGTCATGAGCATCGCGACTGAATTGGGCGAACTCAGTGCAAAAGGACGTGAGGGCAAGTTGACGGCCGAGCAGATGCAGGGCGGTACGTTCACCGTCTCGAGCCTCGGCGGTATCGGCGGCACGCATTTCACGCCGATCATCAATCCGCCCGAAGTCGCGATCCTCGGTGTCGGTCGTTCGGCGATGAAGCCGGTTTGGCAGGAGGGCGAGTTCGTGCCCAGGCTGATATTGCCGATTTCGTTGTCGTACGATCATCGCATTATCGACGGCGCGACGGGCGTGCGGTTCACGACTTACCTCGCGTCGGTGCTGGCCGATGTCGATCGGCTCATGCTCGGTTGACGGGCGGAGAAACTTTGCATTCATGAGCCAGTTAATCGAAGTCAGGGTGCCGGATATCGGCGAGTTTTCGGATGTCGAAATCATCGAGGTGCATGTCGGCGCCGGTGTCACGGTCGCAGCCGAAGACTCCCTGATTACGCTCGAGAGTGACAAGGCCGCCATGGATGTGCCGTCGCCGGTCGGCGGCGTCGTCGAGGAACTGTGCGTCGAACTCGGTGGCAAGGTGTCCGAGGGTGACCTGATCGCGCGTATTTCGGTCACCGAAGGCAGTGCGGAAACCGTTGCGGCAGAAACATCATCGACGGCAGCCGCTGCGACGAAGCAGGTTGCACCGGCAGGCGCTTATGACGGCCAGGTCGATATCGAGACTCAGCTCGTCGTGCTCGGCGCAGGGCCCGGTGGTTATACAGCGGCGTTTCGCGCAGCCGATCTCGGCATGAATGTGACGCTGATCGAACGTTGGCCGACGCTCGGCGGCGTCTGTCTGAATGTCGGTTGCATTCCATCCAAGGCGTTGCTGCATGCGGCCAGGGTTATCGATGAAACGCAGGAAATGGCCGAATGTGGAATACGCTTCGGCGAACCGGACATCGATCCGGTTGCATTAAGGGACTGGAAGAACAAGATCGTGGGTCGACTGACCGGCGGACTCGAGGGGCTCGCCAAGCAGCGTAAGGTCAATATCTTACGCGGAAACGGCACATTCCTGTCGCCGCACCATATCGAAGTCGCCGACGGCGAGACGAAACAGGTCGTTGCATTTGAGCAAGGCATCATCGCGGCCGGTTCGGAGTCGGCCCGCATTCCGGGATGGCCGGAGGATCCGCGCATCATCGATTCAACCGGTGCGCTGGAGCTTGAGATATTGCCGGAA
>Ga0255047_10003232_pt1 | contig 10310 bp, 27 predicted proteins | sample JV7_2_1_MG_FD_183640 | JGI IMG/M metagenome (GOLD analysis project Ga0255047, IMG submission 183640) | Seawater microbial communities from Jervis Inlet, British Columbia, Canada - JV7_2_1 | ecosystem: Environmental > Aquatic > Marine > Inlet | place: Canada: British Columbia | collected 2016-10-06 | reverse complement strand
ACCACTCCCAACTGTTTTGAGTTCCGCCCTGATTCTCTCTGCCCTCGCCTTGCGCTCGCCCTTGGTACCCACAAGGCTCCTGAGCATCAACCGCAGTCGCTCCCGCTTCGCTTGGGTTAGACGTGGGTTCATCTACTCGCCCCTGGTTTTGAGTTCTGCCCTGATGGCCACCAACTCCACCTGTGTCCTCCTGCGCAGGTTGGCGTAGTGCGGAGACTTTTGCTTTGCCCATAGTTTGAGTTCTTCGGCGTGCTCCTGCGCCCAATACCTCAACCGTATGGTCGGCCATCCGCTGGGTGGTCCCATCTACATCAACCCCCTGCGCCTTGCCTCGGCTCGATAGATTGAGCGACGAGCCATCAACCGCTTGCGGTCGCCCTTGCTCCGTGGCATCACCCCAACCTCGTCGATGTCTGCTCGTGTCAGAAGTGTTGAGTCGTTCAACATCATGAGCGACTCCATCAACTGCCTCAAGTCGCGTTGCGCCCGCTGCTGCCGCGTCATCTACATCAACCCCCTGCTCATCGCCTCTGCTCGATAGACCGAACGACGCTCCATCCAAAACTTGGCGGTGAGCTTCCTCGGACTCCACCCAATCCACCCGCCCGGTTTGAGGTGTAGTGCGTACCGCCTCAATTCTTTGTTGCCCATGTTGGAGGCCGTCACTCGGTCCGTCTCCAACTGTTGGCGTTGCTCCCGCGTCATCGGTCACCTCCTCGCGCGTTACGTCCACACCCTCAGAAACACCTATTAGAGCCCTGTTCTCCTGCTCCCCTTCTGTTATCTCCTGTTCGTCCGACAAATAGACGGTGGTGTACCGACAAATAGACGGTGGTGTACCGACAAATAGACGGTGGTTCACCTTGCACCACCGACAAATAGACGGTGGTAGGCTGGTGTAGGTGCTTATCCTACTACCGACACATAGACGGGGGTCAACATCTGCGAGCCACCCCATAAACGCCTCATACTCCTCCCGTGTGGGCATCCGAACCCACCTCGGGGAGTGCTGTTTGAGGTCCCAACCCACCACCGGATCCACCGCTGTATTGAGCGCCGTGTGAGTCACTCTGCCGGGGGTCCGAGTCCTGATGATGACGCCGAGATTCTCAAGCGCCGTGAGTGCTCGCTCTACCTGCCGCTTGCTCTGCCCGATGTGCCCGATGTTCTCTGTGATGGTCTGAACCGAGGGGTAGCAGCGCCCCTTATCGTCCGAGTACCACCCCAACTCGTTGAGCGTGGTGTGAGCCAGAGCGCCCCCCTTGACCTTGGGCAGTCGAGCACGCCGCGCCCACTTGGAGTGCTTGCTGCTCATCTAGTGCCCCTCTGCCATGAGTTGGTCGAGGGCGACGTCGGCGGCTTGCTGGGCGCTCTCAAGTGACGCCTCTTGACCCTTAACCACGCCATGGTCACCAAGGAAGTTGACGACAGACCAGGTGAAAGTTGGGAGGTCTACCGATGCACGATAGGAGCCGTCGCGGGGGTTCACGGTGCGAGACCACCACCCGAGATTTGGGGTTACCTGGGTGAGGCTCCACTCTGCCATCCGAGCAAATATGCTCATCGAATCACCAGCGGCCAGTGCTCAGGGTTGGTGAGCAGGTCGGGGCAGATGCTGAGCCCCTCTGCCAACCGCTCAATAGCCTCACGCCGTGGACTTCTGACAAGCCCTCGACGGTACGCCTTCAGGGTCCCCTCGGGGACGCCGCTACGCCGCGACAGTTCACACACTGTCACCTGCTCTCGCGCCATCATCATTCTCAAGTGTTCACTAAACCCGCTCATCACAACCCCTTATCCATGTGGATGCATAGTATCCAAACGGATAGTATTTGTCTAATATTTATTACTGATAGAACTATCACCGCTAGCCTGTGGATAAGGCTGGGGATAAAGGGGGGTTAGGGGTAGGTGATGGAGAGCGTGAGGGTGACCTTCGCAGGGGTGGTGCTGCGCAGGTGGAGGTCAGAGAGGAACCCATACCGAATGACGCGCCTGTCAGTCGCAGCGCACAACCTCGGAAGGTGAAGCACATTCTCGGCACCATCCACCCCCCACGTGAGAGTGCATGCGCCGAGCGCTCTCAACCCCACGCCCTTGACCATCATTCTGACCTCGACCCCCAGCATCCCTAAAAGCGCCAACTCAGGCACATCTGCACAGGGGCGGAATCTCGTTTCACCATCGACATCCAACTCGTAGTCATCAACCCACCCCCTGCCGATGACGCGCTCACCTGTCGCATACATCCGCGCCAACTCAGCGAGGGGACTGCCCTCGGTTTGGAGACGGTCGAGGGTGACCAGTTGAGATGGGGTCATGATGCCCCCCGAGGGTAGCGCGTACCGCTGATGTGTTTGATGGGGTCTGAGTTCTTCTCGTTCCACTCGCGCAACTCAGGCGACATGGGAACCAACTGTTCACCTGCCGCAGCCAACTCGCGTCCGTGGGCGGCAAGTTCACGCCCTCGCTCAAAGTCGCGACCGGCAGGCGTGAGGGGCGACGTGAGCCACTCCAGCATCACCCGGTTCCCCTCTGCTATAGCGATGCAGCCAGCCCGCAGAAGATGAGCCCCGGCAGCGCGTCGAAATATCCTCTTGAGTGGACCGCCCTCAGTTTGGAGTCGGTCGAGGGTGACCAGTTGAGATGGGGTGAGCATTAGTGACCCTCTGCCATGAGTTGATCGAGCGCGATGTCTGCGGCCTGCTCGGCGCCTTGAATGGTTGAGGCTACACCCTCGCTCCGTGGCGAATCGGACGCGATGAGGTGAGAAGCTGCCGACCAGTGAAACCCGGCAGGCGATGGGCGCACGCTCAGGTATCGACTGCGCCAAGTCCCCTCCGCTGCATCGCCATCCTCGAACGAGCGAGTCCTCCACCCTGCCCCGTCTAGGGAGCACACTGAGTTTTTCCACTCGCTCACGAGTCATCCCCTGCGCACTGAACCAGCACCCTCAGCACCTCGACATCTGCCCACTCCTCACGCATGTGTCGGCGGGATAGACCGATTTTGAGCCAGGACTCTTTGACCGTCTCCGCGCGATTCAGCATCGCCTGGAGCACCTCGCGAGGGTGGGGGTCGTCGCCTGTGCTGTAGCGCCACGCAATGCGCACAGCATCAGAGGCGTCTGCAATCATGCGTTGCAGGTGGGGACTTATGCCGGTGGCCATTACCACCCCCGTCATGATGCGGTCCAGGGTGACATCGGCGGTTTGCTGGGCGTCCTCGACAGATGAACCGAACCCCGCAATTCGCCTCATTTGGTCATCAGCCCAGAGTACTTCCCACCGCCGGTTATCATAGACGCTCAGGAAGTACTCTACTGTGAGGTGAGTAATTTCCCGATGCCACCACATATTAGGGGGGCGACCAGCCCTGCACCAATGACGCATCATCTGCGCTGCTCTTGAGTGGATTCTCTGAGTTCCAACTCTGCGAGGATGGCACGGAGCAAGACGGCGCGGGGCGGCTCCAACCATCCCCACCGCTCAAACCGCATCTTGTAGGCAACAGAGAAGCGCAAAAGCCTTTCTGTGCTCCATCCGCCCACGTCTGCTTTGTGAGTCATACCCGCCGCCCCCCGTTGGCCAACCGCGCGCAGTATCCTAGAGTGTGGCACCCGTAAACGTCACGCCCGTCATCCCACGCAGGCTCCTCTATGCGTTCGCGCCTCACACTCTGGCCCCAGGCACAGCCATCAGCGCGGAGGGTGGACACCTCCCACCACGCGATTGGGCGCGAGTGGGCGAGGTGATGGCCTATCCATGCGACGGAACCCGAGTCGCTGAAGTTCTCGCCTGATTCCCAGTCGTCATATGCTGGAAGGGTGTATGTGAGCATCATGAGCACGCTCCAGGGTCTACGGTGTGCCAGTCATCGGCGGTCCACTCAGGGTCGCAGGCGTAGACGTTCGACCCGAGTTCACACCCTGGCTCACAGGCGCAGTCGCGCCCGTATGGAGCTGAGCGCCAACGGTAGGAGACACCGAGGGCAGACAACTCAGAGAGAGTGTCTCTCCCACTCTGGATAGATGGCCATTTGTCCGGCCACTGCTGGAGCGGTACCCCGTCTCGGTCTGCGCGGACCCACTCGCCCATCAGCGCGCGGAGGCGCCGAGTTTGGCGGGTGTTGAGACGGGTGTGGAATGCGATTTCGATGAACCACCACTTGGCGGGGTATGAGAGGTTAAACATCCTCATCCTCCTGAGATGCGCAATCCTCACACTGACCTGCGCTGAGGGTGTGCATTAGGTCGCCGCACTCAGGACAGGCGAGGTCGGCACAGTCAGGGCATCGGTCTTGCTCCCAGAGCTGGAGACCCTCGCCGCAGTCCTCACATGAGCAGTCTACGCAGTGTGTGTGCTCCTCCACTCGGTCGAGAGACCCGCAGCGCTCACAGCGGTCAGGTGATAGTGCATAGAACGAGAACCGCTCTGTGATTTTGACGCGTTGATTGATGGGGCCAAAGTCAGGGTTCGGATGAGACACAGATATAGTATCCCCATCCACGTTAACCAAAGGGCGAGCGCCTCCCTGATTGCCAACCTCCATATCAACGCCATCACCAAACGTCGCAAACTTAATGAGCGCCCTAATTCCTCCAGACTGTAGCGCATCCATTGCGATACTGAGCGCTCCCTCCATTTCCGACTGAGAGCGCCCTAGGGACTCCACAGGCAGCGTGAGCACTGAGACCTTAGCGATACCCCAATGGTCATCCACCCCACGCTCAATCATCGCCACCTCGCCGCAGTAGCAACGCTCAGCGGTGTTGAGCCTGTACTTGGGGACAGCAGAAAACCCGAAGCGCTCAAACTTCGCGCCCACCCAAACACCTTCACTCCTCTTTTTTGTGTAGGTCGTCACCGCGCCCCCTCAGACGGTCGCCCCGGCCACGCCCCAGCGTCCACGAGCGCAGAGGGGGGAATGTCCAGCGCCTTGGCGACCGCCTCCAACTCAACCAGCGCTCCATCGGCCTGGGGTGGAATGCCCCGGCGTAGGCGATTGACGCGGGCAGGGTCGAGACCTGACAGTTCAGCAAGTTTCGCGCTGGAAATGCCGCGAAGAGCGAGCGCTGCCAGCAGAAGTTCTTTTTTCACATCCACCCCCTGCTCAGTCGGTCCATACTGCCCGGCGCTGGGATGGTATATCCCTGCTCGACCAACTCTTGAGCGCCGCTGTCGTCGCCTGTGTGTGTGTGCCCTGCTAACCCCTGCGCGTCGTAGCGCGTGATGCGAAACCCGCCACAGGCATACGCCTCGGGGGTGACCGCTGCGAAGTGGGCGCCGCTGTCGTCTGAGAACTCTACCGAACCGCTCGCGAGGAGCGCCTCAAGTTTGGCGACGGTCGCCCGCTTGAGCGCATCGGCAGCGTCCATCTCCGCCATAAGCCGGTTGAACTCCGCATCAAAATCTTCATCTGTCATCAGGTTTTTCATCTGTGCCTCCTACCTAAAAAGCCCGCTGGGCTAATCCAGCGGGCTTTTTAGTGGAGAGGGCCTCACCCCATGTAGATGTCTCTCTGGCTGAGGATGAAGTTCTCTCGTCGCTCACCCCACTCTTGGGCGTTGGTTGCGCCCTGGGTGTAGGAGAGGCGCGCCTCTCGCATGGTTTGGAGCGCCTCTTTGTACTCATCCGCCATGGAGTAGCCGGACCTAACCTGCGCCTCAACGATGCCGTCGCTGAGTGCGATGGAGGAGACCTCGACGCTATCCTCGCCCAAGAGGTCACACACAAGAGCGAGTGACACGTGGTCAAGGGTGCCTCCGCCGAAACTCATGGCAATCATGATTAGGTTTGCAACGTCGGGGTTTTTGATTTGCTCGCTCATGTTGTCTCCGTTCCGGTCAGCCACCACAACCAACTGAGAGAGTATACACAGGCGCTTAGGATTAAGCAAGATGGAATGAGGCTGGCGGGGGATGGGGCTACTCGGAGTCAAGGACGAATAGGCGCGCCTTAGCCTCAGCCAACTCGCCGCCCTGGCGATTGACCAGTGCGAGGAGCTTGTCGCGAATCCGCTTGAGAGACTCGCACTCAATGCCCATCTGATTCTTGAGCACCTCATCGGCATCACGCTCGACCTTGAGCGCGTCCACCTCACGATTGAGGGTGCGGACGGTCTCACTCAGGGTGCCAATCTGAGACTGTAGGGGGAGCGCTGCGGCGTTCGCCTTGAGTAGCGACCCGATGGAGCCAACGAACCCGTCCAGCGCGTCTGCACCCTCTGGGGTGCCGCTCAGCATCAGCGACGCTTGGTCGTCAGCGTCGAGCGACCCGCAGGCAGTCAGGAGAGAGGTGAGAGCAGTTGAGACTAGAGAGACTTGAGCGCGAGTCTCTGCCCCGCTGTCCGCTTGCCACTGCTCGGCGCTTCGATACGCCGCGAGAGATGCGTTTAGGTCTGCCACCTCAACCCGGCGCCGCTTCATCTCGTCAGCGTGCGAGGTTTGGAGGTGCTCGCACTTCTCCACTGACTCGCTCAGTCGCGTCTCTAGGTCCGCGATGCGCTCAACGCTCGCACGGTGCGCAGTCTTGGCGCTCTTGGCGTCTAGCAATGCGGTGTCGCGCTGCTCAATGCACAGCGTGAGGGTGCGCTGCGTTTCACCTAGGCGCGCATCGGAAATCTCGCGGGATTGGCGCTCAAGGTCATAGCCGACCTTATAGTCCTCTCTGTCTCGCTCAATCCGCGTCGATGCTGCGCGCTCTAAGCTTGCCACCTGCGCCCGCAGGTCGTTCAACTCACCCTCACGCTCAACCGCGCGAGGGAGGTGCGCTGAGCGGAGGCGCATGACCTCAACATCAGCGGGGTTGATGGTATAGGCGGGGTTAGGTCGCGCGCCCTCGTTCACCATCAGCACCCTCATAAACCCCTCATCTGCGAGGGTCTTGAGGTCCTCTTGACCACAACGCCGACGTGCTGCGCCGGTTGGAGTGACCAGCGGGTAAAGCGCCTCATCCGTCTGGTAGAGGTCACCCGCCCACCCTGAGCGCACTGGTGTCAGGTCGGGCATCGCTGCGAGGTGTGCGCGTAGTGCGCGGAGGCGGATGTCTCGCGCTCGTGTGTGTGCTGATTTACTCATCTTCACCCTCCGCTGATGTCTCGTATTTTAGTTCTGGCTCGAACTTCATCCACTCGCCCGTCTTGCGACGCCAGCGGTCGCCCTTCACCTCACCACCCATGGAGACGATGTAGGCGGTCGCCTCCTCTCGCGTCCAGTAGATGCCTGTGATGTAGTACTTACCATCGCGCTCTGCCCAGATGTCCGCGAGTGTGCCCGCTACGCTGTCGAAGTAGCCCACCTTCACCCTCCACTGATTAGGGAATAAGCCAACTTCACGCACCCTGCAAATGCGCCGATGGATAGCCCAGCAGTGCAAGAAAACATGATGATGACACTGAATAGGATGAAGGCATCACCCCATGACTCAATTTTCATTTCTCACCCTCCACACGCGCCTCAACCCACTCGTGAGCGCGCTTCCAATCTCTACCATCTATAAACGTGCCGACATCGCCCACCCTCGCGAGCAGGCATGCGCGGCGTAGTAGGGGGACGCGGACGGTCCCGAGTATGTCGCCCTGGGGGGAGCGGTACTCGTGGACCATGCGCCCGGTCTTAACCCAGGTCATAGGTGAGACAGCAGCCACCCAGCGAGGGTGACGCCGCCAACCACGGCGGCGGCTGTGAACAGCGCCCTCATCAGGTGCGGACGCGCTATGACCTCAGCGTCAACATACGAAAACTTCGACAGATTAATTCCCGTCCGCCTGTACGGGTGCTTTGCCTGCAACCATACGTCATGATTGTCGGTGTTCATGAGAGCACCGATTGTGCTGACAAAGTTGGCAGCATCCTCATCCTTCTTAAACCGAACCAGAAGCGTGCGGACGCCCGAACCGTCAAGTACTCTCATTTTCACTACAGCCATCATTCACCCTCCCACGCCCACCACGAGCGCGCATCTATACGGTATCAACCGCGCTCATCTTTATCAATGGCGAAAGTGAATTTAGAAATTGAATTTAATGCTTGAGCTGAATTCACTTTATGGTTACCTTGATTGCAGGAGGTGGTGGTGATGGTGATTAAGAAGCGAGAGACCGGGCGAACTCGGCTGCGCAGTCTTCTGACTGCCTACCCGAGGTTTCATAGATTCACAGCGGTCAAGGGCATCCCACACCTATGGGAGAGCGCCACGCGCTCCCCATGGGGATGGGGTGAGGGCTGGGTGAAGGGTTGGGTAGCGTGATTGAGAACTCGGGCATGGCGAGGGCGCTGGTTGAGCAGTCAAACAAACTTGACGCTCTAATGCGGAGGCTGGACATCCAACTGCCCGAGGTTCTGGCGACCTATGCACGCGGTTCATGGTCTGTGCATTTCCCCTCGGGTTTCTCAATCCGGTTTGGTGTTGGGTACCAAGTTGAGGGGGTGCGGGTTTCAGTCGGCGGCACTCCAAGAGCCGACGATATTGACGGCGTTAGGGTGTGGGTGAGCGACAGTCAGCGGGCGCTGGTGTTGGCTGAGTTGGTAATCAAGATGATGGAGGGTGAAGATGAGTGAGATTGAGATCAGAGATGTGGGTGAGTTCATTGAGGTGGATGTTCCAGTACTTGTGATGGTGGAGTTGTGCCCCACAGTTACATTCCGCATTCCGTCCGAGCATATCGCGCTCGACGGAGCGGTGGATATGGAAGAAGCCCACTACGCGTGGGATCGGGTGGCGCCGCCCGAGCCGACGGACGGGCTCATTAACCACCTGCCCGCTGACGAGTGGCGTGAGTTGGTGGGGCGAATCAACGCCGAGCTGGTCAAGCGCGGGTTGATGGAGGGTGACAGTGAGTAAGAATTTATTTGGGGCGCTTTTGTTGGCGCAGGGTCGAGTCAGCGGACTGGGCAAAGACGGGCGCAATGAGCATCAGCGGTATGATTACACCTCGTCGGAGGTCATCATCCACCACGCTGGGCGAGCGCTCAACCTAGAGGGACTCATCCTGTTTCGTGACGGATACACCGTAGGTGAGTGGGTTGAGATGACCCTCGCGACCAAGCGCGGACCCCAAGCAGCGCTCGTGGCTGAGGTGACCAGCACATGGACTCTCGCCCACGCTGCGAGCGGTGAGACGCGACAGTTTGAAGCGCGCTTTCCTGCCTCCGTAGGCGCAGGCCGTCCCGCTGATAAAGCCGTGTGCTCAGCGCTGACTGCGAGCATCGGCTACTTCCTGCGGGATTTGTTGATGATTGCCCGAGGTCATGACGAGTTTGATATTGACCGAGACCGCCCCACACCTCGGCAGGAGGTAGCACAACCCAACCCCATCCCGGGACATGCGCGGCTAGTGGACATGCCTCCCGCGCCTGAGCATCAACCCGAGGTGAGGCAGCCGCAGCGCCAAGAGCGGGAGCCGTCGCTGCTCGACGCGAGGGCGAATCAAATCATGCACGCCTTCGGCCCCCTCGGGTGGGGGTTTGAGGGTCTCGCCCTCTATCACGCCATGGGTGGGGGTAAGGACCGTCGCCCCATCAGCGTGAAGGGGTTGGGTGAGCGGGAACTCATCGGCGGGTTCCTGCGGTCATTCAAGGCGCCGCAGCACCTCGCGCACTGGATTGCCAAGACCCGCGCTCTAATCGAGGGTAGCGCTGAGCGAGTCCAGCGTATCAAGCGCAGCACAGACAGAGACCTCACCTTTGAGGACATCTGGTCGCCCCTGATGGATGTTGAGGATGGACCGTCTGCCCTCTCAGGGTGGTGCAATCTGCTCGGTGTCTCTGCCCCTGACGCCATCCCTGCGGGTGCGGCTCAGCGTGCCGTGGCGCTCCTGTGTCACGTCCGCGAGCAAGGGGCGGGCAAGTGAGCGCCCCATCACTTCAGTCTGCCTACCTCAATATCAAGAGATGGCACAGGCACATCACCATCACCGGAGGTGCGGGAGGTGGAGATGGTGAGGGGTATATCAATTTTGAAAGCGGAGGGATTGCAGCGACGATAAACGAAGACGGGGGCGAGTTGAGCCTCAAGTTTAGCGGAGATGCGTCTGGAGACACCCTCGACGGTCTCAGGCGATGGGCGCTCAACTACCGCAGAATGCACAACTTCTGCCGCGACATCTTCCGCGAGATGGGGGCGCTGTGAGCGGGCGTAGAGACTGGGGCGCGGTCGACTGGTCTCAGCGCGACGTGGACATCGCTAGAGCGCGGCAGGTCTCACAGCAGGCAGTCAGCCAAGCGCGGGGGCGATGGGCGCCGCAGACTGTGAGCAGAGCGAGCAAGAGGTGGGGCGGCGTTGACTGGTCTCAGCGGAACGTGGACATCG
>Ga0255047_10003231_pt1 | contig 10311 bp, 8 predicted proteins | sample JV7_2_1_MG_FD_183640 | JGI IMG/M metagenome (GOLD analysis project Ga0255047, IMG submission 183640) | Seawater microbial communities from Jervis Inlet, British Columbia, Canada - JV7_2_1 | ecosystem: Environmental > Aquatic > Marine > Inlet | place: Canada: British Columbia | collected 2016-10-06 | reverse complement strand
CTTGAATTTCAGTATTTGATCCCTATGATTAGCACTCACCTCGGCCGAGTGCTAAGAAGAAACGGCCGCCAACAGAAATTGTTATTTAAAATCAACGGCTTGGAAAGGGAGACCCATCCATGAATATTCGTCCATTACACGATCGTGTCGTCGTGAAGCGCACCGAGGAAGAGCGAACCTCTCCCGGCGGGATCGTTATCCCGGACACGGCGACCGAAAAGCCAATCCGAGGCGAAGTCATCGCCGTCGGCAATGGCAAGATCCTGGATTCAGGTGATGTCCGTCCGCTTGACCTCAAGGTCGGTGACAACGTGCTATTCGGCAAATACTCGGGCACCGAGGTCAAAGTCGACGGTGAGGACCTCTTGGTCATGCGTGAGGACGACGTCATGGCCGTGGTCGAGGGCTGATCAGCCCCATCTATATCAACCAGATTAATTAATGAATGTAGGGAGACAATTCGATGGCGACTCCTAAAGAAGTCAAATTTGCAGATGAAGCGCGGCAGAGCATGCTCCGCGGCGTGAACGTCCTTGCCAACGCGGTCAAGGTCACACTCGGTCCCAAGGGCCGAAATGTCGTTCTAGAGAAAGCGTTCGGCGCACCGACCGTCACCAAGGATGGCGTTTCGGTTGCGAAGGAAATAGAAGTCGAGGACAGGTTCGAAAACATGGGCGTACAGATGGTCAAGGAAGTGGCCTCGCATACGTCCGACGCGGCCGGCGACGGCACAACGACCGCAACGGTCCTGGCCCAGGCGATTTTGCGCGAGGGCCTCAAGGCCGTAGCTGCTGGCTTCGACCCGATGGACCTCAAGCGCGGCCTCGACAAGGCCACGATCGCGATCACCGATGCGCTCAAGGATCTGTCGCAGCCTTGTGAGGACGACAAGTCGATCTCGCAGGTCGGCACGATCTCGGCCAACTCCGACGAGGAGATCGGCAAGAAAATTGCCGAGGCGATGCAAAAGGTCGGTAAGGAAGGCGTGATCACGGTCGAGGAAGGCTCGGGACTAGAGTACGAACTCGATGTCGTCGAGGGCATGCAGTTCGATCGCGGCTATCTCTCGCCTTATTTCATTAATGATCAAGCGAGCCAGTCGGTCGAGCTTGAGGATCCTTACATTCTTATTCACGATAAAAAGGTCTCAAACATTCGCGATCTGCTGCCGCTTCTTGAGGGTGTCGCCAAGTCGAGCCGACCGCTTCTGATTATCGCCGAAGACGTCGAAGGCGAGGCGCTCGCGACGCTCGTGGTCAACAACATCCGCGGCATCGTCAAAGTCGCTGCGGTCAAGGCGCCGGGCTTCGGCGATCGCCGCAAGGCCATGCTGCAGGACATCGCCGTGCTGACCGGTGGCCAGGTCGTTTCCGAAGAAGTTGGCCTCTCGCTCGAGAAGGCCTCGCTCGAGGATCTCGGTGAAGCCAAGAAGATTCAGGTCAGCAAGGAAAACACGACCATCATCGACGGCGCCGGTCGTAGCGACGACATTAAAGGTCGCGTGGAACAGGTCAACAAGGAGATCGAAGAGTCGACCTCCGATTACGATCGCGAGAAGCTGCAGGAGCGTGTGGCAAAGCTCGCCGGTGGTGTCGCCGTCATCAAGGTCGGCGCTGCGACCGAGATCGAGATGAAGGAAAAGAAGGCGCGCGTCGAGGACGCGCTACATGCGACGCGCGCAGCCGTCGAGGAAGGCGTCGTCGCAGGTGGTGGTGTCGCGCTGGTTCGTGCGCGCGCCGAGATCGAGAAACTCAAAGGCTCGAACGACGATCAGAATGTCGGCATCAATATTCTGCGTCGCGCGCTCGAGGAACCGCTGCGGCAGATCGTCGGTAACACGGGCGACGATGCCTCGGTCGTTTTGAATGAGGTCGTCAATGGCAAGGGCAACTACGGCTTTGACGCGGCCACGAGCGAGTATGGCGACATGGTCGAGCTCGGCATCATTGATCCGACCAAGGTCACGCGACTTGCGTTGCAAAACGCGGCGTCGGTCTCAGGGTTGTTGTTGACGACCGAAGCGATGGTCGCCGAGCAGCCCAAGGACGAGCCCGCAATGCCGATGGGCGGTCACGACCACGGCGGCATGGGCGGCATGATGTAACCGCATCCGGCCACTGCGAGGCATGAGCCTCAAGACTAAGAAAAGCCCCGCTTAGCGGGGCTTTTTTTGTGGAAGACGGCGTCAACAATCAACAACGGTACCCATGACGTCCACAGTTGGGCTAGCATCGCCCCATGCCCCCGCCGCACAGTCTATTCAGGAACACTGCTAGGTATCTGGCAGCTGTCGTGATTGCTATTGCGATAGCGTTGCAATCCATTCCGTACCCTGTAGTTGCGCAAGTGGGACCAGCGATCGACCCGGCAAACGCGCTCGCCATGGCGTCTTTCGAGCAGGTCTGGACGGCAATTGCCGATACACATTGGCAGGAAGATCCCGGTGGGCTCGACTGGCAGGCGGTTTACGACGAATTTGAACCACGAATCGCGGCCTCACAAGACCAGAATCAGGTGCGTTCGATGCTCTCTGAGATGCTCGGGCGCCTCGGTCAATCTCATTTCGGCATCATTCCGCTAGCGGTCTATGCTGACCTTGATGCGGGACCCGGTGGGCAGCATGTGAGCGGTATCGACGTCCGTTTGCTCGGCAATCAGGTCGTCGTGACAGAGGTGATGGAAGGTTCACCCGCAGAGGCTGCCGGCGTTAGGCCGGGCTGGGTGCTTCGCGTACTCGGCACCCAAGAGATCGATGGAATGATTGAGCGGCTGACGGAGGTTGCGCGATCGCGTGGACTTCAGATCGGCCTCGTTCTGACGAGCTCGCTCAGGCAGCGGCTTAGCGGCTCGGTGGATTCCATGATCGCAGCGACGTTTCTCGATCAGGACGGCAGGTCCATTGAACTTGATTTGCCGACGGCACCACCGCGTGGTGCATTTTCTCAGTTCGGCAATCTGCCGCCGATTCCCGTTTGGTATGAAGATCGGCGCTACGGCGACACGACCTATATTCGTTTTAATGCATTCCTCGACGTCCCGCGCGTCATGTCCGGCTTCGAGCAGTCAGTTCGAAACTGCGAGCCGTGCGAGGGGATGATCGTCGACCTGCGCGGAAATATGGGCGGTATCGCCGCAATGGCAATGGGCATGTCCGGTTTTCTGACGTCGGAGCGAAATTTTCAGCTCGGCACAATGTTGACGCGAGGGCTCGAACTCAAGTTTGTCGTCAACCCGCGCCTCGACCCATTCGAAGGACCGGTCGCAATCCTTGTCGACTCAACTTCGGCATCGACGGCAGAGATTTTTGCCGGTGGCCTGCAGGATCTCGGGCGTGCGCGGGTGTTCGGCACCACGAGCGCCGGCGCTGCCTTACCATCGGTAATCGAACGGCTGCCGAACGGAGACGGTTTTCAGCACGCCATTGCTAATTACATTTCAGCGGGCGGCCAGGAACTGGAAGGCCACGGCGTTACGCCAGACGAGGTCGTTGAGCTTGAACGGGATACGCTCCTTCAGGGTGTCGATCCCGTACTCAATGCCGCGCTCGTCTGGATACAGTCACAATAGACCCGATCATCACCACCTGGAGTATAACTGTGCGAATCAAAATGCAGACAGCAATCCTAAGAACGACGGTCGCTCTGTTCGCACTTTCGCCCTTCGTGATGACGAGTGCACAGAACGCCGGTGAATTGCCTGACGCTGAGTCAATTCTTGATCGTTTCATCGAAGTGACCGGCGGTGCTGAGGCGTATGACGATCGCAGGTCGCAGATCGTGCAAGGCACAATGTCGATCGCAGTTGCCGGCATATCGGGAGCCATAACCGTTTATCAGGAAGCAGACGACTTCTACACGTCGATCGATCTGCCCGGTGTCGGCATCGTCGAGTCGGGCGTCAAAGACGGCGTTGCCTGGGAACACAGTCTGCTGCAGGGTGCTCGAATCAAGTCCGGCGTCGAACGGGCGCAAGCGGTACGAGAGGCGACACTGAACGCCTCAGTGAGGTGGCGGGAACTTTTCCCCGAAGTCGAAACCGCCGGGATGGAAACGATTGACGGTGAGGATGCCTATCAGGTCGTCATGATTCCCGAGGAGGGCGGGTCCCAGTCAGTATATTTCAGCGTTAATTCCGGTCTTGCCGTCAGAACAGATATGGTTGCCGCCTCTCAGATGGGCGATATTCCACTCCAGGTGACGATGGCAGACTACATGGAGATCGGTGGCATCCTGATGCCGACGACGATGACTCAGAGCCTTGCCGGGCAATCGATCCGTATCAGCTTTGAGTCGACAGAAGTCAACGTGGATATTCCAGACGAGCAGTTCGACTTGCCGGCTGCCGTTGCGGCACTTCTTAAATGAGCGAACGTGGTATAGCGCTCTAATTCTGGTCGGCGGGCCCGATCCGAATCAAGGCGTAGGTGCCAAGCACGTAGAGCGCGCCGTCCGGACCCTGGCGCACTTCACGAATGCGATCGTCAAGTTCCTCGAGCAACCGTTCTTCCGCAACGACTCTTTCCCCATCGAGCACGAGTCGCACGAGGTGCCGCCCAGCCATCGCGCCGACAAACAGATTGCCACGCCATTCAGGCATGAGGTCACCGGTGTAGAACGCCATGCCAGAAGGGGCGATTGACGGGACCCAGTAGTAGATCGGTTCCTCGACATCCGGGCGCGACGTTTCACCATGTCCGACCGGCACGTTGGTCCGGCCATCGGCTTGCCGCGCATCATATTGCACGCCGTAGGAGACATCGGGCCAGCCGTAGTCGCGTCCGCCTCTGACGATGTTGATCTCGTCACCGCCCTGCGGGCCATGGTCGACTAGCCAGAGTTCACCCGTTTCGGGGTGAATCGCAGCGCCCTCGGGATCCTTGAAGCCATGCGCAAAGGTCTCACGTGACACTGTCGCGCGATCGAGCCAAGGATTGTCGACGGGTATCGTGCCGTCGGGGTTGATACGAATGACGCGCCCGGTAAAGTTTCTGCGGACATCGGGATTGTCCTCAAAGGTCCGTTCGACACCGTCGAGATCGGAATCGTAGAAACGGAATGCATCGGCACCGGTAACGAACATTGTGCCGTCGTCGGCAAATACGATTCGCCGCTCGACTCTTCCCTCAATAAGGACGTCGACGTTTTCGAGTTTGCGCAGATCCTCACTGAGTCTGGCCCGCGTGACGCGTTCTGAACCGAGTTCCATGACGCGGCGCTCAGGCAGCGATCTTTCCCAGACTTCCTCATAGTAGTGCGCGACCGGCCATTCGCGTGCGTCTTCGCCTTCAGGCGGTGCAAAGTAGGTCAAATAGATCAGGCGGTTGTCTTCAAATTCTGGGTCGAGCACGATGTCATGGAGGCTCTGGGCAGCGACTACCTTGACCGGCGGGACCCCCTCGATCGGATCGGAAACTTCACCGTCTGACGTGACAGTTCTCAGCCTTCCGTTGCGCTCCGTGACCAGGAAGTTGCCATCGGGCAGAAAGGCAATGGCCCATGGAGTCGATAGCCCATCGGCGATGACCTCGACCGAATATCGTGATTCCGTTGCCGGCGGCGGAGCGTCCGTCTGGCCCGGAAAGGCTGGCACCGGTTCCGGCTGCTGGGCACTTGCCGAAGCCGAAAGAACCAACAACATTGATGCAATGTGTAAGACGAGTTTCATTGTTCTTCTCCCGATTGCGTCGCCCGTCGGCAGACTGTGAACCATATTCACACTTCCCGTAACTTGAACTGAATCCAGATAATCGCTCAAGGCAAAGCTATAGTAATGTCTGCCATGAGCACACTGGAAGACCTCGTTCGACACAAGGCCCCTTATTCTGGGCTCGCGTTTCGTAAGTCCATCTACGGACCCGAAGACGACGCCCAGGTGGTCATTGATTGTCTTGGGTTCGCTAACACCGAACTTAAGGGCCGACGGTTTCTCTTCTTCGGCGTCGATAACAATGGCGGCACGAGCCGCAGATTCCTCGGCGTCGACAGAAGCGAGCTCAAGCGATTCAAGCAGCGATTTGATCAGCTCATTGCCGACTTTATTGAGCCCCATTTGACAGCCACTGTTCGAGCCGTACAGATTGATGATCATCTGATCGGCTACATTCGAATTAAGGACTGTTCTGCCCGGCCGTATCTTGCAAAGCAGTCGCTAGGCCGCGCGCTCCAGGAAGGCGTTGGCTATATTCGCCAGGGCGCGAAGAACTATCCCCTGCAACGCGTCGATATGCAGCGGATGTTTTCCCAAAGTGAGGCGGCGGTCGAAAACCGGCACTCAATTCACATCGGGTTTCAAGGCGATGAACCGATCCAGCACCTCACACTGCCGGTACTTGCGTTGGGCAGGATTCCGTCGGAGCTGGCTGCTGAACAGCTCACGAGTCTGTTAGAGGCACGCGGCCAGACACGTCAAGTCCTGGGTCACACAGAGACTAAAATGTTGCGGCTGATGCATGCCAAGTTCTATGGCGTGGATGTGCCGTTCAGGAAACGCAGTGATGATTCTCTCGAGATGGCTCTCAAGAATGTCGAAGGCGATTTCCGGTTGGCTGACAAGCACTATGAGTATGAAGCAAGGTCACACAAGCTAAATCTGACTGTCGCCAACGATAGAGAGACAAACCTGCACAATGCGGTACTGCGAGTAACACTGCCACAAATGGAAGGCATCGACGTCGCCGACCGGATTTACACTGAGGACGAAACGAAGCCCGCACCTGAGGGCTATCCGACGATTGAGCGTGGACGGCGGACCGTGTCACTCAAAGCAAAACTCGGCACGCTTTATGCGAAGCGAGGTGTCACCGCGTTTCGTGAGCCGGCGCGACTATTGGTGCGCCAGGAGGCGGCCGGCAAGGCGGTCCCGGTCGATTACGCATTGCAGGTCGAAGAACTACCCGAGCCGATCAAAGGCAGCCTTGTCATCTATGTCGACACGGCCATTCTGAAGAGCGCCTGAATCATGGTTGCGCAGGTATCATGCGCGAGTGAAACTCTCGGCACCCGCTGATCTGCCGTCCGAGCTCAAGGAGCGCTTTGCGCAAGTTGAAGCGCGCCTGGCCGACATCGACATCGACCTGCCGGCAGCACTGGCCGAATCGGCACCGCGGGTTCTCGTGGCCAGCTATTTCGTCGCAGAAACCCTTGTACGTCAGCCGAAGGCGCTGATTGCGAGGCTTGGCGATGAATCGCCCGTCAGCTGCGAATCGCTCAAGAAACGGCTTGATCTGGGTGCGGCGCCAGAAGCCGAAGCCATGGCCCGACTGCGCCGCCGCCGCCACGTCGAACTCTCGGCCATTGCCTGGCGGGACATCGCCGGACTCGCCAGCCTTGAACGAACGCTGACCGATCTTTCTGAGCTGGCTGACGGCCTGATCACGATCGCACTGGAGAAAGCCATCGCACTGCTTGAGCCCCGGCACGGCCGGCCCGGGCCGTTGCTCATCATCGGCATGGGGAAGCTTGGCGGGAGCGAGCTCAATTTCTCCTCCGACGTCGATCTTGTGTTCACTTATCCCGATCCTGCCGAAGGTTCCACTGACAATAATGAGGACTATTACGTTCGACTCTCGCAGCGGCTGATAAGACTGCTCGATGAACGAACGGCAGACGGTATCGTCTATCGTGTTGACACACGGCTGCGGCCTTTCGGTAAGAGCGGTCCAGTTGCGCTGAGCATTGGCGCGCTGGAGTCCTATCTCGTTCAGCATGGCCGTGACTGGGAGCGATACGCCTACGTCAAAGCCAAACTCATTACCGGCAAAGAATATTCGGACGAGGTCTTCGATCAGGTACTGACGCCTTTCGTTTACCGACGTTATCTCGACTTCGGCGTCTTTGAATCTCTGCGGCAGATGAAGCAACTGATTAGCCAGGAAGTGTCGCGCCGGGAAAAGCACGATGACATCAAGCTTGGTCGCGGTGGTATTCGCGAAGTCGAGTTCATCGTCCAGTTGTTTCAACTCATACGAGGCGGGCAGGAAGCATCGCTTCGGTCCCGCAGTCTTCTGTACGCACTCGGCGAGCTCGCCCGTCTCAAGATTCTTGGGCAGGATAAGGTCCAGGGTTTGGCAGAGAGTTATGGATTTCTCCGCCTGACCGAGAATCGACTTCAGGCGCTGGAGGACCGACAAACACACGACTTGCCACAAGAGCCTTTGCTCCGAATGTGCCTGGCCTATGCGATGGGTTTCGAGTCCTGGTCGGCGTTCGAAGGTGCGCTCGAGCATCATCGTGATCGTGTGCAAAGCGTGTTCGATGATATTGAATGCGCGCCCGCGGGCGGTGTTCAGACGGGGCAGGTGGATTCGATCCTCACGGCATGGGACAGCGGTCGCGTGGTGGAGACGGCCGAGGATCCATCGCTTGCGCCCCTGGACCAGCTGCGTGACAGTGCTCTTTACCAGCGCATGGACGAGGTCAGCCGCCGTCGTCTCGGCGCCTTCGTCAGCGTGCTCGTGCCTGCCCTGGAGGCAATAGAGAATCGGGCCGAAGTGCTCGGTCGGATCATGCCCTTGATCCGGTCGATCTGCCGCCGTTCGGCTTATCTCTCCCTGCTGCTCGAGAATCGGCCGGCACTCGAGCGACTTCTGAACTTTGCCGGACAGAGTGCGATGCTCGCGCGTCTCGTGGCCGAGTATCCGCTGCTGCTCGATGAGCTGCTCGACTCGCGGCTGTTCGAATCGCAGCCCTTGCGTGGCGAGCTCGAACTGTCGTTGAAACATCGTATCGGTGGCATCGCCACGAAGGATACGGAAAGCCTGCTCAACGCAATGCATCACTTTCAGCGTACTGCCGTCTTTCGGGTCGCGATTGCCGATCGCTTCGGCGGTTTGCCGCTGATGAAAGTCAGTGACCGGTTGACCGATATTGCCGAGCTCGTGCTCGATCTAGCGCTCGAAATTGCGGGCCGTGAGCATGAGCAAAAGCATGGGGTTCCGATGCATGGCGAGAACGATGATCTCGCTGAGTCTGGCCTCATCGTTGTCGCATATGGCAAGCTCGGTGGACTCGAACTCGGCTACGGATCGGATCTCGATCTCGTGTTTCTTCACGACTCTGAGGGCGAAGTGCAGGAAAGCACGGGCCCGGCCGTGATCGACAATCAGCGTTATTTCGTGCGCCTCGTGCAACGGCTCATTCATTTTCTCAGTGTGCAAACGAGCTCGGGACGCCTGTACGAGATCGATGTCCGGCTTAGGCCTGACGGCGCTTCGGGTCTGCTCGTCGCGAGTCTCGGAAGTTTCGCGCGCTATCAGCGCGACGAGGCCTGGACCTGGGAACATCAGGCCCTGCTACGCAGCCGCTCCGTTGCCGGGTCGGTGAGACTGCGCGAGGCGTTCGAACGCATTCGTGTCGAGACACTGACCGATTGCATCCGGCACGAGGATCTGAAGCAAGAGGTCACCCGGATGCGTCGACGCATGCGTGAGGAACTCGCGACAGGGACGGTCGAGCACTTCGACGTCAAGCAGGATACGGGTGGACTGGCCGACATCGAATTTCTGATCGACTACTGGGTTCTCGCCAATTCCAGCCAATTTCCGGCACTCGTCGAATATCCTGACAACGTGCGCCAGCTCGAAGCACTCGAGGCGACGGGTCTCGTGCCGGCCGAAACCTGCGCGAGCCTCAAGGCCGATTACCTTCGCCTGCGGGCGCAGACCCATGAGCTCGCTCTCAGCGATGGCGGGCGGCTTACGTCGGCTGAGCCGTTCGAGGCGCTCAGGGCACGTGTTTGTTCCTTGTGGCAACAGTCTTTCGATGAGCCGCCAGACTGAGGTGTCGCCTGATTGTTCCTTTTATAATGTGTCCGCTTACCGTCCCTGAGCGGAGAAACTGGAGGCTAATGGTGCGACCAAGACACGGTACAGTCGATGAAGAGCTTAAGGCTGCGAACGCGCAGAAGGTTTATCAGGTCAGTTACACGGATTTGCCGTTGCACTGTCCTATGCCCGAGGCTTATCTGTGGAATTCGCATCCGAAGGTCTATTTGCCGATTGAAGAGGCGGGCGAAGCCAAGTGTCCGTACTGCAGCGCCAGTTACGAGCTCGTCGATGACGGCTAGGAAGATTCCATGCTGATCGTAACCGGCGGCGCAGGATTCATTGGCAGCAATGTCGTCCGCGGACTGAATGCCGCTGGTCGTGGCGACGTCATCGTTGTCGATGATCTGACTGACGGGCACAAATATGCCAATCTTCTTGGTTGTTCGATTGCTGACTATTGGGACAAGCGTGATTTGTTCGACCGTCTTGAAGGTCTTGGCGAAACACCTGAAGCCGTGCTGCATCAGGGCGCTTGTGCTGTTACGACC
>Ga0255047_10003229_pt1 | contig 10311 bp, 8 predicted proteins | sample JV7_2_1_MG_FD_183640 | JGI IMG/M metagenome (GOLD analysis project Ga0255047, IMG submission 183640) | Seawater microbial communities from Jervis Inlet, British Columbia, Canada - JV7_2_1 | ecosystem: Environmental > Aquatic > Marine > Inlet | place: Canada: British Columbia | collected 2016-10-06 | reverse complement strand
GACCTGTCGGGGAAAGAGATCACCCACAAAGAACGCCACAACCCCTACTGCGATCGCTCCCACCACCGCCTGCTCGGTTGAACGGGTGGCCACAACCACCGCGGTGCCAAGAACCGCTCCAAAGATGAGAAGTGCTGAGGCGACAACACCAACCGCGGGGGCAATCACCTCACGTTCGTCGAGGAGATCGGCGACCACTCCGGCACCTGTGATGTCGTCCGCAGCGTCACGAAGAGCATCGGCTCTGGGAATCCGAGCAATCGCGGTTCCTGCGGCCCGCATCCAGAATGCAAGAAGCAGAAGAACGATCCCGCCAACTATCAAAACGGCAGTCATCGTCGCAATCTCCCCACCTTCTCCAACAACTCGCGCTCACGCAGTTCCATACGCTGGGCGGGTTCGTCACTCTCGTGGTCGTAGCCGAGGAGATGAAGGATGCCGTGGGCGACCATTAGCGCCATCTCGTCCTCGAATTCGACGTCTAGTTCAGCCGCCTGTCGGCGCACATAAGCGGGTGCGATGATCACATCCCCGAGCATGATCGGCGGCCAGTTGGGGTCGTGGTCGGGCACCACCCCCGGCAATAGATCCTCGACAGGAAACGCGAGGACATCGGTGGGGCCGTCCCTATCCAAGAACCGCCCGTTGTAACCAGTCATCTCTTCTTCATCAACCAGAAGAACAGTGACCTCGGTCGACACCGGGTACCCCTCTTCGGCGACCACTAGCTCGGCTAGATGGCGCAAGGGACCCGGATCGAGTTCTGTCGACTGTTCGTTAGCGAGAAAAACGCTCACAGGACCCCAAACATGAATGACGCGATGAGGGAGTTTCGAAGAAACTCCAACCTCTTGAGCTTTGCTCAAGAGGGGGTTTCGATCTAGACGAAGGGTCGTCCATCAGGTGCCGGGAAAATTCGGGTAAGCGATGCGCTGATGGTAGTGACCGACCAGCGATTCCAGGAAGGCCTGCCGGATCGCAGTCAGTTCGCCCAAGGTCAATGGCGACTCGGACAACTGTCCGTCCTCCACCTTCTCGTCCATAACCCGGTTGACCACCTTCTCAATGGCGTCCGGGGAGGGCTCCTCGGTCTGGAATACTGCCCTACAGGCAGCCTCCAGCGAGTCGGCCATCATCAGAATGGCTGTCTCGGCCGTCTTTGGTTTGTGACCGACGTGGCGGTAGTCGTCGATGTCGATGTCAACACCATGGCGCTCTCTCGCCTTCTCGTAGAAGAACCTCATCACTCCATCACCGTGATGGCTGACGATTCCCTGAGTGACATCGGTGGGGATCTTGAACTCTCTTGCCAGGGCGACACCAGACGTCACATGGCTGCGGATGATCTCGGCGGAGTCCTTCGGATCCATCTCGTCATGCGGGTTGGGGATGCCGAACTGGTTTTCGATGAAGAAGGTCGGGTTTTCTGTCTTGCCAAGGTCGTGGTAGTAGGCCATCGCTCTCGCCAGCAGTGGGTCGGCACCGATGCCACGGGCGGCCGCATCGGCGAGGGTTCCGACCATGAGTGAGTGGTTGAAGGTGCCGAACGCCTTCTCTTGCAACAACTGAAGTGCCTTGTGATTGCGATCAGTCAGGTCGAGAAGACTCAGCGTCGTGGTGATGTCGAAGGCAGACTCAAAGAACTGGAGCGCTGCCAAGCCAACTAGTGAAGCTACAACCGAGACCCCAAAGGCCCAGGCCACCGAGGTACCAACGACCTCCAACAAAACGTCGTTGGGGCCGACGTGGAAAAACCAGGAGGTAGCTGCGGCCACGACAGCTGCCACCAGCGATGACAGAACGACAGCATTTCTAAATGCCCCGCGGGTGCTGACCGAGCTGACAAATGGGATGGGAGCAAGAGCGGCGAGAGTTCCGTAGACGGTGATGCCAACATCGAGCGTGCCCACTGCTGTCAGAACCCCAACTGACAGGGCCACCAGGACTCCGATTCGCTGATCGAACAGAATGGCAGTGACAAAACCAAAAGCAACCGCAGGGAGGATGTACCAGCTGGTTGCCTCCTGAAGCAGCACGGTGCCCCGCACCGCCGCCGCGGCCAGGAGGATGAGGATTCCGAGCAGAGCGACCATTCGTGGACGGGCCCAAAATTCGGGTCGGAATCGAGCTAGATAGAGCCAAACCAAAGCGACCAAAACGGCAACCACGGCAAGAAGCGCTGCTGACGCCTTCTCGGTCGGGGTGAGGATCGCGGTCTCATTGATAGCCGCCACGTCGAGTTCGGTCATGATCTCGCCTTGTTCGACGATCGTCTGGCCGGCCACATAATTCACCACAACGTCATTGACTTCAGCCGCGGCCGCATCTTCAGCCGCCTGAGTCCTGGTCTGGTCTATCAGAAAGTTGGCCTGAAGAAAGGTGGCTACAACCTCACCCGCCGCCTCACCGCCCGGCACGTCCTGGTTCGTGTCAGTGTGGAACACGAACGGAGGACTGGACCTCACACTTGCCTGGGCCTCCTGAAGCTGGTCAGGCTCGATACGACGGCCAAACTCCTGAAGAACCCTGTTGAGGGCAGCCTCACGAACTGCCGGGAGATGGAGCGGCTCACCGAGCGGCCCTCTCACCACGTCGTCCGAGCCAGTTGCCGCCAGGTAGTCCAGTGTCTCTTCGGGCAGCACGTATTTGGCGGCTAAGGCCACTTTCACATCACCTAGTGGGCGGAGGTTGGGTGAATAGTTGACGTCGGCAGCGGCGCAGACCTCTCCGGCCGGACATTCGACGAGTTGAGACAACTCGTCAGCAGCAACGATCCAACCATCGGGGACAACCGGATCTGTTGCCTCAACTGTGATCACCGCGGCTCCGGTGGTGACCTCAAGGCTCCAAACACCGTTGCTGTCCGTCCTTACTTGGGTTGGCCCGTTTTCTGTCAAGACCTGAATGGTGACCCCTCCCAGGCCCCGATCGATTCTCTCGCCCTCGGCGTCGGGGTTGAAAACCGCATCTCCGTTGACATCCAAAAAGGTGCGCCCGCTTATCACGGCCGGGACCAAGGCCTCTGTCGTGGTGGTCGACAGTTCACTCCCTCCGGTTGTCGTCGTTGGGGACTCCGGCAGGGCTGGCGGTGGAGAGGGAGTGCGAATCGGATCGTCGGCGACAACCAGTTGCTCCACTTCGTCAAACACGTCGTTGATCGATGTTTGGACGGATGCCTCGATCTCGGGGTTGGTTTCTTTGATCGACTCGACAGAGTCCCGCGCCGCTTGCTCTGCTTGATCGGTGGCAACCGCGTCAACCACCGGAGCCGAACGGGCCGCGTCGTAATCCTGTGGTGCCGGCATCCCCACTTCGAACGTGGGTGTCGATGCGGCGGAACCGAGGGAGAGCACACCCCACGAGGCCACCACTGTGGCCAGGAATATCAACAGCCGGACGATTGTGGGCCTGCGCATCATCGCTTCTCGGTCTCGAAGCGCTGATACGCCTCAACGATGGAGGCCACTATCCGGTGGCGAACCACATCCCGGGCCGTGAGCTCGACAAAAGAAACACCGGGGATGTCCAGGAGGATCCCTCGGACAATGCGAAGACCGGAATGACGATCGATCGGCAGATCTGTCTGAGATATGTCACCTGTGATGATCATCTTGGAATTGAAACCCAGACGCGTCAGAAACATCTTCATTTGCTCCGGCGTTGTGTTCTGGGCCTCATCGAGGATCACACATGCGTCGTTGAGAGTCCTTCCACGCATGTAAGCGAGTGGAGCTATCTCAATAGTTCCCCGCTCGATGAGTGAAGCCGTCTCTTCCGGCCCCAGCATGTCCCAGAGAGCGTCGTAGAGAGGGCGAAGAAATGGGTCGACTTTCGCTGTCAGATCGCCGGGCAAAAAGCCCAAGCGCTCGCCAGCTTCGACAGCCGGTCTGGTGAGAATGATTCGTCGAACCGAACCGGTGATCAGGCTGTCGACGGCAGCCGCCATCGCCAGATAGGTTTTCCCGGTGCCGGCCGGGCCGATGCCGAAAGTGAGTGTGTTCTCCCGGATCGCCTCCATGTATTTCTGCTGCCCGTGGGTCTTGGGTCGGACCATGCGCCCACGACCTACCGGGATGCCGTCGGTGAGGACGCCGGAAGGGCTCGGGACCTCATCCCGCACCATCTTGACCACTTCGGTAACCCGACCCTCGTCCAGGGCATGGCCTTCCTGAACCAGAATCAGCAACTCGTTGAGAACGGTCCTGGCCTTGTCGACTGGGTCTTCGTCGCCAGTGATGACGATCTCGTCGCCACGCGCGACAAATCGAACCTCTGGAAAGAGGGACTCCACCTGTCGTAGATGACGATCGGCCTCGCCGATCAAATCCAACATGAGGTGGTGGCTGGGAACGCGCAAACGCGTTTCGTTGGTATCAGGGGACACAGTGACGACGCCGTTCTGAAGACGTCACGCACAGTTTATCGGCCCGTCAGGATTGAGCTAGACCTTCTAGCTGCTTCGATCGTTTGAAGTCGGGTTAACCGCCTGGAGGAGGGAGCTGATGATGGCCCGGTCGGACTGACGAACGACGTTGGGCCCGACATCTTTTCGAAGGAGTTGAATTGCCGCCAAGTATTTGTCGACGAGGTCGCCTGAATCGTCCTCGGAAAGGGTCTCAAGATCGATGACAAGACCCGCTACCGGCTCGGGAATTGGTAGGAGTTCATTGGCCGGGAGACCGTAGATTTCGGCGAGTCTGACAAACCGCTGCACCGAGATTGCGCGCTCTCCGCGCTCGTACGCGCCCACCACGGACGCCTTGAACTCGCCATCGGTCTGCGCCTCGATCTCCCCGAGCGACCATCCCCGTTGTCGGCGGGCCGCACGAAGGCGCTGGCCTAGTAAAACATTGAATTCGTCTGTCACGAGCCTCCCAGCTGCAATGAGTCTAAAGGCCCATTCGCGTTCTTGCCATGAGAACTCTCATGCGAGGATCCGAGCAGCAGCTACCACCGCAGCAGTTTCCACACGCAAGACGTTTGGGCCGAGTTCCCATCTAGGCAGATCATCGGGAATCTCTGCGTCAGAAAAACCCCCTTCGGGTCCAATGACCACTGTCCGTGGTCGGAGACCAATGACACCGCCACCCGGTTCACAAACCAAGATCGGGCTCTCCAAATCGCTCCATCTGACCACGTCAGGAATGACTTCCATGAGCCACGCTCCCCGAGATTGCTCGACAGCCGCCGAAACCCAGCTGAAAATCTTGGCTGGACTTGCCAGACGACCGGCTCCATGTGAGGTCTCGAGCCATTGCAGTTGAGAAACTCCTAGTTCGGCGAGCTTCTCAACCAGATAGCGTTGACGATCTTTGTTGGACGGTGGCGCCACCGCCACTGTGAGCTCACCGATCCGTGGTACTTCACGTTCTTCGTCCCGCTTGATGGCATGGTCGGAAAGGGAGCCCTTGCCAATTCGCCCAAGACCGTCCGTATATGTCAGCGGCTTCCCTCGGCCCAACCTGAGCACCCTGGTCATGTGTCGCCATTGCATCACGCTGAGGGCCAGCTCAGAGCCCTCCCAAGGGGCACCCACAATCACATGCGGGATGTGCTTCATCAGGTGGACGCCGGTCGATTGACCTTCCCCGCGGGACGGTCGATCTTCTCGTCCCGAATCTCTGCCCATCGGCGCAAGAGGTCTTCCTCTTCAGTCGAGACCCGTTCCGGAATGGCCACCTCGACCACTACCAAGAGATCACCTCTCACACGGCGGCCCAGAACGGTCATGCCCCGACCTCTAATACGGAAAGCCGCGCCCGGTTGGGTTCCCCTGGGTATTTCCAAGTCGGTGGTGTCACCTTCGATGAGAGGGATGTCGAGTCGTGTGCCCAGCACAGCCTCAGCGATCCCGATGGATGTTCGATGGACCAGGTCGGCGTCATGTCTCTCATATCGCGGATCCTCACTCACTTCGACCTCCACGAAGAGGTCGCCCGCAGGCCCTAGACGCCCTGCAGATTCACCACGACCACTAAGACGCAAACGGGTCCCTGTGGTGATCCCCGCCGGAATCTCGACACTCACCGAAGCCTGGTGTGGGATTGCGCCCGAACCACTGCACTGGTGACAAGGGTCCGAGATCAGTGTGCCCTCGCCATGACAACGCTGACAGGTCTGAACACTCATCATGGTGCCCAAAAGAGATCGTTGGGCCACCCTCACCTGACCGGCGCCACCACAGTCCGGACATGTCAGTCGCTCGGCCCCGGGTTCGGCTCCGGTTCCCGAACACTCCGGGCATGAGGCCAGGGTCTCGTACTCCACGGCGGCCTCCCCTCCGAAGGCAGCCTCGACCAAACTGACATTTGCCCGGACCAAAACATCCCGCCCTCGTGATGAACGCTGTCGGGTTCCAAACAGCCCACCGTCGCCAAAGACCGACCGCAAAAGGTCGTCGATACCCCCAAGTCCGCCGAACAGATCTCCTAGATCGATCGTGTCACCACGGTCGTAGCGAGCGCGACGTTCGGTGTCTGATAGGACTTCGTAGGCCTCAGCCGCTTCTCGGAATCGCACTTCCGCTTCTGCGTCGCCGGGGTTGGTGTCGGGGTGGGTCTCCCTGGCGATCCGGCGAAAGGACTTCTTAATTTGCTCGGTCGTTGCGTCCTGGCTCACGCCAAGGACCTCGTAGTAGTTGGCCACCGTCTAGTCGGCCCTTGACTCGATCTGATCCTCGAGTTCGCGGGAGACTTCCTCAACCGCGGAGATGGCTCGTTTGTAATTCATGCGCATCGGACCGATGACCCCAACCGAGCCGCCCTCTCCGCCGGCTTCATAAGACTTAGAGACCACAGCGAGATCGACATCGGAGCTCTCCAACTCCGCTCCGAGCTGAATTGAAGTACCCGAGGCCCCAGCCAGAAGCTTCATTAGTTCAGCCTCGCGCTCGAGAATCTCCAGGATTCGCTGCACCGAGTCGACGTCTTCCCAGGTGGATGTCATCCGTTGGGTGCCACCAACAAACATCTCTGTACTCGAAGTAGCTGCCAAATGCAGACCGTCCAGAATCGTCAAGACGGCCTCACGTGTCGGTTCGTTGATCTCCGTTTGGTCGCCTTCGCCGACGTTGATGTTGGCGCCGAGTTCACTCCCGACGACCGATGCCGCCACCAGTCGCTGGGCGTTTTCGACTTCCATCGGTGTCACGGGCACTCTGACACGACCCCTCTGCTGTACAACACGGCCTCCCTCGGTGATGACCACAATCAAGACCTGGTCGGCTGTTACTTGGACTGTGTGCAGTGCGCGAACGCGATCATGGGAAACCCCCGGAGCAACGACCACGGCAGGGAGATCGGTGATTTCGGCCAGCAAGTGCGATGTCGCCTTGAGCAACTTGGACAGTTCCAGGTGGACATCACCAAAGAGGTTGTCGATCTTGTCCTGGGCTGCATTCCGCAATCTTCCGGGACCGATGTGGTCGACGTAATACCGATACGCGGCGGCTGTCGGTACCCGACCCGCGGAAGTGTGAGGCTGGATCACCAAACCGTCCGCCTCCAGGGCGGTCAGATCGTTGCGAACAGTGGCGGTGGACACGGCCAAGCTCGAATGGCCCACGATGGCGCGTGAGCTAACCGGCTCACCGGTTCTGATGTGCTCCTCGACAAGGGCACGCAAGACTTCTGATCGACGGTCTTCAAGCATCTGACTTGTCCGAAACGATAGAAGGTTGCAGGCCTAGTACCGAGCGATGCACTGCATCAGTGAGCATCGGCCTTACGATGCGAAGCCTCGAATCATCCAATTCGATAACTCCTGCCTCGAGCAGCCTTCGCCCGTCGTCCGAGTCGAGAAGCGCTCTCGTACCGGCACCGAGAGCTACCCCGACCGACCGTCGCAATCCCACGAAGAGACGGTCGACCTCACGTTCCCAGCCATCAATTGCGTCAGCACCGGCATGTGGCTGCTGACCCCTTTCCACCGCGTCGAGGTAGGTGTCGAGGTGACGGATGTTGCGGAATCGGCATCCGTCTCGAAATCCGTGGGCACCGTTGCCATATGCCTCGTATTCGCCTTGCGCCCATACCGTGAGGTTGTATCGGCATTCGAACCCCTCGCGCGCCCAGTTTGAGACTTCGTATCTGGACAGCTCAAAGAGCCGTTCGGCCACTTCATACCGGTCGGCCTGAGTATCGGGGTCTGGCGCCGCCGCCCCGTCGCTGACCGCCCTTCCGAGTGGCGTGCCCGGTTCCACCGTGAGGGCGTAACACGAAACATGATCCGGATCCAGATCGATGGCCCTCCCAATTGTCTCCACCCAAGACTGGCTGGTCTCACCCGGCTCTCCATATATCAGGTCGAGTGAGACGTTTTCGAACCCCGCCTCTCGGGCAGCGTGCAGTGCCGCATCGATCTGATCGCCTTGGTGACGCCGACCCAGCGAAACCAAAACGTCGGAATCAAAACTCTGCGCTCCAAATGAGACTCGGTTGAAACCGATCCGGTTGAAGACTCCCGCCCTTTCGGCGGAGAAATCCTCTGGATTGGCCTCGAGACTGATCTCGGCGTTATCGGCGATGCCATGTCGCTCGTCGAGTGTCTCCAAGATCCTCGCCAGCATCGCAGCATCGACGTGACTGGGCGTTCCCCCTCCAAAGTAGATCGCTTCCAGTGGAAGCCACGGCTCCGACATGACGATGTCCCTGACCAACGCGTCGATGTATCGATCGACCAAGTCATCCCGACCTGCGACAACGGCGAAGTCGCAGTATGGGCAAACCGCCGAGCAGAAAGGAATGTGTACGTAAGCAGCGGCAGTGTCGACAAATGAGTCAGCCACCTCTGGCGTCATGATTCGTCGTCCACCTTGAGGGCCGCGACGAATGCCTCTTGAGGAACTTCCACCGAACCCACCATCTTCATTCGCTTCTTCCCCTCCTTCTGGCGCGAGAGAAGTTTCTTCTTACGGCTGATGTCACCGCCGTAACACTTCGCAGTTACATCTTTGCGTTTGGCCTTCACCGTCTCTCGGCTGATGATCCGCCCCCCGATTGCGGCCTGGATGGGCACATCGAATAGCTGTCGGGGTATGAGCCCGCGGAGACGACCGGTCATCTTCTTCCCGTAGTCTTCGGCGTTGTCACGGTGGACAATCGCCGAGAAGGCATCGACAGTCTGGCCATTGAGGAGGATGTCCACCTTGACCAGATCACCCTCCCGATAGTCAGCTGGCTCATAATCGAGCGATGCATAACCCTTTGTCTTTGATTTGAGGATGTCGAAGAAATCGAAAACGATCTCGGCGAGTGGGATCTCAAAGTCGAGTTCCACTCGCTCGGGGCTGAGATAGTTCATGTTGCCAACAATCCCGCGTCGGCTGGTGGCGAGTTCCATGATCGGACCGACGTATTCGGTGGGCGTGAGGATCATCGCCTTGACATACGGCTCGGCGATTCCATTTCGATCGTTCGGTTCAGGAAGGTCCTGTGGTGATTTGATTTCAACCTGCTCGTTGTCGGGCATGATCACCCTGTAGGCAACGCTCGGAGCTGTGGCTACCAGATCGAGGTCGTACTCGCGTTCCAGTCGTTCCCTGACGATCTCCATGTGGAGCAGTCCGAGAAAGCCGACTCGAAACCCAAACCCGAGTGCTTTGGAAGTCTCCGGCTCCCAAAGGAGTGAGGCGTCGCTGAGACGGAGTTTTTCGAGAGCCTCGCGGAGCTTTTCGTAGTCATCGCCGTCGGTTGGAAAGAGCCCGGAGAAAACCATCGGCTTGGGCTCGCCATAACCAGGAAGTGGCTCGTCGGCGGGGATACGAGCAACCGTCACGGTGTCCCCGACCTTGATCCGGTCGATCTCTTTGACCCCTGTGATCAGGTAGCCAACCTCACCGGGACCCAGCCGCGGCACCGGCAGGGCTTTGGGGGTGAGGTACCCGATCTCGTCGGCATCGTGGGTTTCTTTCGTTGCCATAAACCGGAGACTTTCCCCCGAATCGAGATAGCCGTCAACGACACGGACGTAGCAAACCACCCCGCGATAAGCGTCGAAGTAGGAATCGAAGACCAAGGCCCGCAGCGGCGCCGTGGGATCACCTTTAGGCGACGGGACATCTGATACGAGTGTCTCCAACAACTGATCGACACCGGTGCCGATCTTGGCCGACATGCGCACCACATGCTCAGGATCGCCACCGAGGATCGAGACCAGCTCCGCTGCGGCTCGATCGGGATCAGCAGCCGGCAGATCGATCTTGTTGATAGCCGGGATCACCTCGAGTCCAGCCTCGATGGCCAGATACGAATTGGCCAGCGTCTGCGCCTGTACCCCTTGGGCGGCGTCGGCGAGGAGTAGCGCGCCTTCGCA
>Ga0255047_10003226_pt1 | contig 10315 bp, 11 predicted proteins | sample JV7_2_1_MG_FD_183640 | JGI IMG/M metagenome (GOLD analysis project Ga0255047, IMG submission 183640) | Seawater microbial communities from Jervis Inlet, British Columbia, Canada - JV7_2_1 | ecosystem: Environmental > Aquatic > Marine > Inlet | place: Canada: British Columbia | collected 2016-10-06 | reverse complement strand
ACAATATTATAAAATTAATAAGGAAAAATTACGATTAAAACGTAACGAATATGCAAAACAATATTATCAAATTAATAAGGAAAAAATAAATTTAAAACGTAAAGAAAAAAATCAATTTGATAAGATAGCTCAGAATAATAATTAGTTTTTTTTTAATTAATATTTTCCAAACAATGATATAATAATAATGAAGACTATTCAAACAAAAAATGAATATTATACTCAATGTGCTGCTGAGCGAGATGTTACTTCGGACAATTTTTCAAAAGGACAGATACGATATAAATTTAGTAATTCGTCAATGTCTCGATGGAATCCTTTTTATAGTTATTTGAGGATGAGAATAACTCTCACTGCTGCTAATGACGTTCAGTTAAAACTAAATGATCAAATTGCTCCAAACATGTTTATGGGTGACTCTTTTTGGTTACAACAGAACATAAAATGTAATGGAAAGACTATAAGTGCTATGGATGATTATGTACCTCAATGTAGTTCATTAAAACATAGATTTAATATGTCAAATTCAGAAAGGAACAGTCTTTTATCAGATAATAACTTTTCCAAACCATATATTTACGATAGAATTAGAGAAATCTCTTCTGATGGGTTTGATAAATCAGTTCAATTACATGATTTCAGAACTTTAGTTCAAAATGATGGGAACTCTGTTATAGGTACGCATACAATGACAGGTACTAATTTAACATTAACGTTAGCGGGGGGTGGTTTACCAGATTTAACACAATCTCAGATAGTTGTGGGAGATTTCTTAATATTAAAACAAACAGCTAACCATGGTTTTGTATCTCGAATAACAGCTGTAACTGCTACAACTATAGTTATTAGTGATAGTTTTCCTGCAAATTTTGGAGTTGAAACGATTTTAGTTAATAAAGTTTTCTATGCAAAACATAATCCTATAAAATCTAGAAGACTAAAAACATTCGATTTGATATTTAAACCTTCTTTAGGATTATTTGACATAAACGCATGGTTACCAGGATCATGGATGCTTGAATTAACTCCTCAAACTGCTGGTAAATTTCAAAAATTAGCAATAGAAAGTCTTGTTGATAAAATAGTTGACACTGATTTTAAATTAGTAGTAGATAATCTCGATTTATTTATTTACACGGGACAATGCGTTTCACCTCATAATGGTGAGGAAATGCTGTATTTCGATGATATAAGATGTCAATCACAACCACTTACCGGTACTACAAATAATAAAACTTTTACTGTTCATAAAAAATGTCATACTTTTGGCCTAGCATTTCAAAAAGGGAATGTTCAAGACGATTCCTCATTTAGCGCTACCAAATTTAAATGTACAGATGACGATCAATTAAAATTAAAAGTTTATCAAATGAGAATTAATAATCTTACATTACCTCAGACAACTCCTCAAATACTTAAAAGCTCAACAACAGAAAATGAACTCATGCAATACTTTTATGAAAATCTTAAATACAATAGAAGTCATTCTATGAAAGATTATGAGAAGTTTACTGATTGGTTAGAAAGAGGTCCTTATTATATGCTTAAATTAAAAAATAAAATTAACGAAGGCTCAAATCGTTTAGCTTTAAGATTAGAGTTCTCATCATTAAACGCAACCGATAAACCCCTAATTTTACTATTCGAATTAATTAAAAAACACATAACATTCGAAGTTGAAAATGGATTGGTCAAAAATGTCTATGTTGATTAAATTATTTATTTTTTTTAATCGATAATATATAATTATGTATTCTAAATACAGAGAAATTACATCTGAAAGAAATGTAAATCAAAATTTTGCTTCTGGTACAATTAATTTTAGATTTCAAGGAGACTCAAATAGAACTTTTAATCCTTATAAATCGTTTTTTAAATTTCATATGCGTTTTGAAAAAGGAGACGCAACACCTGTTGATAAAGATTTTGGATTAGGACCCAATTATTATGTATGTGATAACTTATTTCAACAAATGCGTATGAAGATGAATGGTAAAACTATTTGTGGATATAATGATTATGTAGCTCAATGTTCAACATTACGCCAAAGAATGTTTAAATCTCAAAATATTAAGGAATCTATGTTAAGTTCAACGAATTATAGTCAAATCTATTTAGACGATAGAATTAACGATATCTCTAGTGATGGTCATATGTTAAACAGTTTAAGATATTCAGACGGTGTGAATAGTTTGACAAGGGCTCAAACTTTTAATAATACAACAATCGATGAAGCTGCCGATGGATTAGCTTTAGGAGCTAATGACGGTATATTTACTTATATTGATGCCGCTGGGGCTAATTTAGATCTTAGAGATGTTTTTTCAGTCGGTGATTATGTGAAAATAACAAATCCAGTCGGTGTTAACGATTCGAGATCAACTACTGTGCATAAAGTAATTGCTTCAACGCTATTAAGTTTTACTGTTTTACCAATTCCATCAGTTGCAGGATTAGGAAATAATGTAGCCAATCATGCTATTTTTAATATTAGAAAAGTGAATAAATATAAAATCAACTCATTACAAAGAAACAATGTTGAATTGATATGGAAACCATGTTTACCATTTTGGGAAATTGATGATGATTTGCCTATGTGCCAATATTTAATGGAATTTCAACCTTTTAGTTCATCTGTTTTTCAAAAATATGCTGTTGAGACTTTGAGTAATCTTGAGGTTAACACAGCAGCCGATGCAGCTCGATTTAATGTGGTAATTGAACATATGAGTTTATATTTATACGAAACATACCATCCTACTCCAATATCTGGCTCAAAAACATATCATATGAATGAAATATGTTGCACTGGTCAAAATTTAACAACTCAATCTTTAACTTCTAAAGTTGTTAGTTTAAACGATAATAATCATACTATTGTTTGTGCGTATCAAGATTCTGAAGTTGGTGATAATACAACTAAATCTCGTTCAAAATTCAAAGCATTGAACGATGAAGAACAAAATATAACTCGTCATTATGTTAAAAAAGGAAAAAGAACTCTTCCTGATCCATTGCCAAATCTAGACATGTCTGGTAATATACAAAGATTATCTCAACGATATTATGAAAATTTTGGATATAGTGATACTTTTCATATTGCTAAAACTGAGACTTTAAAAGAATGGTTAGACGCTGGATTGTATTTTGTATATAATTTCGGTAAAATGTCAGGAGTTAACAGTTGTGATGTCTATAGTCAATTTAGCTCTCTAGACACCGACAGTAAACCCACTTTACTAGTTTTCGACATATATTCCAAAACAGTATCAATAAATTATTCAAACGGCACAGTCACCGATATTGTTTTATAAATAATAATATAATATGAATAAAATAGCAGAAGATTTGTACTATAAAGAATATAATAAATTAGTAAAAAAATATAATAAGCAAGCAAAGAGTAATTTATTTTTAAATAAAATATGTAAAAAATTATTTGGTAAAAAATATATAGGAACTTTCCCAAGTGATAGGATTCCTAGATTAAAAAATAATAATTATACAATAATAAATCTTGATGATAGTAGTTTACCAGGTTCTCATTGGGTTGCTATAGCAAAAAAAACTAATAAAACATATATATATGATAGTTTTGGTAGAAAGACTCAAAAAATCCTACCTTCTATTTATGGTTCGGGTAATAAAAATATCTATATGACTGACCCAGATATTAATCAAAAAAACGATTCATCATGTGCTTTACATTGTATAAGTTGGCTTATTATTTGTGATAAATATGGTTTTGAATATAGTAAACATATTTAAAATTATAGTTATTTTTTTTGTAGTAATATAATATGTCAAAAACAAATTCTAGATTTTTACAAAGTAATTTAATTACAAATAATTTAGCTACTGAGGACACTTTAAAAGATATTGATAGAAAATTAGATGGTACTCTTAGTGTTAGTATCGATACGTCGGGAAATGAACTCAATGTTAATCTAACTGAATTAGATGGCAACACTATTTCTAGAAATGTGGGTAATTTAGCTGATGGCGTTCAAAGAATTTGTATTTGCGATGATGATACAAATCTTAGTAAAATACCGGTTCAAGGAACTAATACAATGGTAAATTCGATGCCCGTAACTGTTAGTAGCGACCAAACAGCAATAAATGTCATTATAAGCGATAGTACTCCTTCAGATATGGAATTAACAAATCCTTTGGGTATTAATATACGAGGTATTTCTGGCCTTGATAGTGGATCCGGAGTAACAGACAATTTCGATACTTTAAGAGTCGTTTTAAGTAACGATTATGAATCTTCAACCCAAACCTTTCAAAATAACTCTTCGTTAGACGCAACTAATATTCATACGGTATTAAAGTCAGATGATAGAGCTAGTGGCACTGAAATTAATGGTTCTATAACACTAGCTACTGCTTTAAAAAGTGGTATTTATAAGGTTAAAGAATTTACTATGATAAATAATTTATATAATGTCACAACTAATAATAACAAGATTTATTTTGATGAAACTGCAATATTAAAAACAGGAACTTTAACAAGTGGATTCTACATAGCAAGTGATTTAATAACTAATATTCAAGATGCAATGGATTTAGCGGGTGGTAATACTTACACGATTACTCATGATGATTTAACAAATAAATTTACTTTTAGTTCAAGTGGTAATTTTGGGTTTGCTTTTTCATCTAATACTGCTAGCACTTCTCGTTTTTTACTAGGAATGAATGCTTCAGATGTAGCCGAATCAACTTCTGATATTAGCGATTTTCCAATAAGATTATGCCCAAATAAAAGTTTTTATTTAAAATTTCCAACTTGTTCTACTTATGATAATTTAACATTAAGTAATAATAATACAACTAACATTAGAATTAGCTCGGATGCTTTATTTGGTGATATTATTAGAAATAAATTTGATGATGTATTTATTTCATTTGATAATTTAACGGCTATAGATTATAGATTACATGATGAAAATGATACAGATTTAATAGCCGATGACAATGGATTAAATTGGGAAATGTCTTTAATAAATTATGTGAATTAAATAATAGTTATTAATATAATGAATACTAAATCAAATTTAAAAAAATCTTATAATGATTTAACTATCAATGACCAATTAATAGCAGATAAAGCTCATATTGAAAAATTAACATTTAGTAATTCAGACATTTCACCTAATGATGATCAAAAATGTAGATTAGAAACAAGATATGATCTAAAAACATTTCCGGTCCCAAGTTTTCAACCTAATGAAATTGATAGTGTTATTGCATTTGATATTACATGTAGTCAAGAAACATTAGGTGATATTTCTGATAATACAACAAATGGTTTGTCTTGGGTTGATATATGTGATGTTAAAGTCATAGAAGAGTCTAATCCTACTGTTTCTTGCTTAAGATTAGGATGCAAAACAAATACTCTCGAAATTGGTGCTCGATCGTTTGGTGGTGGTGTTGCAAAACCATTACATTTTTCAGTTAATAATAATACTAAAATGATTTTAGATACTGACGGTGATTTTTATATAACAGACACAATACCAACTATTAATTTAAATAATCGTAGATTTGTTATATCAAATAATTTAGCTGGTGTGGTTTTAAATGATACCGATAGTAGCTCTGACCATAAAACAATTGAATTTATTCAAAATAGTGGAGTTTTAAGAATATTCTTATGGAAAGATAATGGAAGTGCTTATTTTAATCCAATTTCTACATCATGGTCTGGTTCTTCTTGTAATACCGTTATAGGTGCATCACTTTCAAGTTTACAATCTGTTGATACTTCAGCGGTTTTAGCTTGTAAAAGCACAACTTCGGGTTTTTTACCACCAAAAATGACAACAACTCAAAGAGATGCTATTAGCTCTCCAACAGATGGATTGATGATATATAACACAACAACAAACAAATTACAATGTTTAGTATCTTCAGTTTGGACCGATTTACATTAAATAACATATTCTATAAAGAGAAATGTCAAAAAATATACAAGTTAAAAAAAATATAAATTTAATGATTTATAATATAATGAATACTAATCAATTACATAATGAACTTAAAAAAATGAATGATACCTTAAATAAAAATTACACATATCTGAATGAAAATCTTAAAGATAGTAGTAATATTGATGCCAATGGTGATTATAGTTTATCACAAACCGATTTTAAATTCACATCAACTTTAGACAATGTTAAAATCACTAGATTATTGGTATTTATACAAGATAGTGGAAATTTTTCAGCAGATGCTTATGGAAATAACCTCACATTAACAAACGGTATTAAATTATATCTAAAACCATCTGGCGGAAGTAAATCATATATTAATGGTGATTTACCTGTGAAAACCAATTCTAACTGGTCAGCTTTATGCTACGATATCACACTAAACGATTTTGGAGTGGGCGATAATAGTATGGCTGTTAGATGGACTTTTTCAAAAGCAACCGATCTGATTTTAGATATAGGTGACGAATTTGGGGTTGATTTAAATGATAGTTTCACAGGCCTGGTTCATCATTATTTTGTAATCCAAGGTAAGTATTAAATAATTATTTATTTTTTTTATATTAAATTAATATATATAAAAATGAAAACAAATCAACTAGGTTATGGATGGAAAAAATCTGTAGGAAGTGTTCTTTTAAGTATGGGAGTTTTAGGAGGTCTTGGTGGTATTGACAAGACAAATTTAAGTGGGGAAGGTACTGTTAATGCTCTAATAGGGGCTTCCGTGCTTGGAGGAATTGGTAGTTATTTAATCTATAAAGAAAAAAAGCAAAAAGGAGGTAAACAAATAGGATCTGGTTCTATTAATAAATATATGTTAGGACATATGAGGAAGTTAATTAAAAAACATAAAATTCAATTAGGATCTGGTAGTATTACTAAAAAGAAATTAGAAAGCATAATCGGACAACACAAAGATAAACTTTTACATGTTAGCGATATTTTTGGAGATGACTGGAAAGTAAAGGGTGTTAAATTAATTAAGGCATTAAAACAAGTTAAAGATTTTCATGATTCTCAGGATGGAGGTAATATATTTAAAAAACTTGGACATGCTAGTAAGGAAGCATTTTCTCATGTTAAAAAGGGAGTTAATAAAGGGTTTATTGAGATTAAGAAATTTGCTGAGGGTAAAACTAAATTTAAACCAAGTCAATTGTTAAATTATTTAAGTGGAGCTGTTGCTATTGCTGGCTCTGCTTCGGCTTTAATACCGGGTCTAAATTTAATTAGTGTACCTGTTGCATCGGCAACTAGTTTGGGTCTAAGTGGGGTTTCTAGAATTGCTGCTCAATCTGGGAGAGGTAATCAAATCGCTGCAGGATTAAAATTGCCAGGAGAATGGTTAGGAGGTGCTAAAATTCCTAAAAAATGGGCTGATTTCTTAAAGGGTAAAACAGATTTATCGAGTAAGATTTTAAAAGTCATGACAACGGGAGTTATGACAGGTAAAGGAGATCAAAGGGGAGGTATGATGACTAAGAAAGAATTAGCAAGTCATTTAGGAGTTGCATTAACCGTTATGGGAGCTACTGGATATGGGTTTTATAAGTATTTAATTAAAAACCCTAATGTTGCGTTTAAATTAGTTCAAAAGGGAGTTAATTTAAAATACGGAGGAAGTATAAATTTATCAGGACAACCTCATCAAACAGCTTCTGGTGTCAGTTTACCAGGACAAGGTGGAGGTAAATTGAAAAAAGTTAAAAAAAAGAGAGCTCCATCAGCATATAATTTACATATTAAATCAGAATTATCTAAATTAAAAAATTCACATCCAAATATAACACATAAAGAACGATTTAAAATGGCAGCTAAATCATATAAAAAAGCATAAAATATAGAAAAGTATATAAAATTTCTTAATAATAATATATCATGAGTAGAAACGTTATAGAATTAAAGAAAGAAAGATATGAAAAATATAAAGATTTACATAAAAAAAATGAGAAGATATTGAAAATTATATATTATAGTTTGGGTATTTTTTCAACAATGAGTTCGAGTATTATGACTTTCTTAGCTGGTTTGAGTTTAAATAATCAGAAAGATGAACAAGCTGTTAAATGGGAGTTAGTGTTATCATTCTGTGTTTTATTTATAAATAGTTTACTTAATTTCGGGGAAATAGAGAAAAAAATTAGTAAGCATCGAGATTCGAGATTACAATATGATAGTCTTCTTATAGATATTGAAGAGGTTTTTAACGATCATGATACCTCTGAAGATGTTTTAGAAGAGTTCTTTAAACTTTTATGCGAGAAAGAAAAATTACTAAAAGGATACGAAAGTAATACATTTTGTTTTAATTAATATAAATATATTTTTTAAATATAAAAGATAATATATAAATTAATAAAAATGTTTATTCTTATAATTATAAAATATGAAGATGATTATAAACATCGATTTGATAACGGAGTTTACCTTCAAAAGCCTGAACTTTTTAAAACTGAGGATGAAGCATATAATTCTATAGTTGACTTTATTAATACAGATTTTCTTTATGAGTTAGAAGGGGTTTCCATAGAAGATGATGAAATAAAATACTTCGATGCTTATGAAAAATATAAAGATTATCTTAATTTGGTTGTGAAAAAAAAAGAAAACTTAAAATATTTTAAGTTAAAAGATAATATTTCTTACGATATGATTAAAGAAATGTGGAATTGTTTCTTTGAAGGTGAATTTGTAGAATTAAGAGCTGAATATACAATCTATAACGTATGATTTATCTTTCGTAACAATATTATTTTATATTAAAATAGAATATCTTGGTAATAATATATCATGTTTCGTAAAATTTTTAGTATTATTATTTTGATAAGTTTTATTTTTGGAATTAATAGTCATATGGATCATTATTGTAAATGTAAATGTAAAAATACTACTAGACCTCATAATAAGACTCTTCATATTAATAATGAAAAAAAGGGTAGATCTAATACTAGATTATTTGATGTAGATGATCATGAGATTATGTAATTTTATATTATTGCCAAGAAATTCCGTTTTATATTGTGGAACAATAGGCAATTATAAATTTTTTTTATTTATATATTTTAGATTTTTTATAATAATTTTTGAAATGTTTATTACTTGTTAGATGTTTTATTAATACGTTATCTTCATATTTATAACAATAAAAAGTAAAATATTTATATTTCCCATATATTACTTGTTCGGGCATGGATGGTGTCCTGAAATCAAAATCATCACAATACACGCATTTAATAATAGTCTGATGTCCTATTTTTTTATATAATTGTATAATACTTTTATGTTTTAAACTTGTATGCTTGAATATTTCTAACTTATCATAACGGTCGCTCCAAAACCGTTTAGGATAAGAATCTATCCAAAAAAGTTCAAATAATGCTATAACCCATGCTTTATTTTCTCTAATAATATGATTGTAATAATTATTATAAAATAATATCTTTTTAAGAGTATGAGATGACAAATATTTTATAACAATTTTATATAAACCCTCAATATATAACAAATCCTTTAATAAATAATTTTTAAATAATATTTTATCATTTAATGTTTTCTCTATAAGATATTTTTCCATTTTATTTATTTATTTATTTATTTATTTTAAATATAAATATATATTTATAATAATAATTCACATTGGTGTATTGGTAGCATTGTCGAAAACCATCGATAGAATTAGGTTCGATTCCTGAATGTGAAATCTATCCTTATTGGTGTAATGGTAACATTCTTGACTGTCTCTCAAGAGCTCAAGGTTCGATTCCTTGATAAGGAGTTTAATTTTTTTTTATATATTAATTATCAAAAAATTATATTAAGAATATATTATAAAATAACTATAAAATGAATTCACTTAATTTCGGAAAATATCACAATCTAAGTTTTCTAGAATTAATTAAGAATCATCAATCTTATATTAGAAGAATTAAAAATAGACATCTCTTACCTATAAACATTGCTAAAAGAGATAAATTAATAAATCTAAATAATTATATTGATGAAAATAATTATAAAATAAATATTTGCTGTATATGTTTAGAATTAGGAATTAATAAAAATAAATTTTGCCATTTTATACATGAAGATTGTTCAAAAAACTTTATAAACGCAAACATTAAATTATCGACCAAATGTCCTATTTGTAGAAAGAATAGTAAAATAAATTTAACTAAACATTATAAAGAATACATTAATAAAGAAATTAATATAAACCTTTTTAAAGATTTTGAAGAAATACCAAAAAATTTTTCGTTTATTATGAACGAGTTTTATAGATTAAAGTTAACTATAACAAATATTAAATTAATAAA
>Ga0255047_10003225_pt1 | contig 10319 bp, 13 predicted proteins | sample JV7_2_1_MG_FD_183640 | JGI IMG/M metagenome (GOLD analysis project Ga0255047, IMG submission 183640) | Seawater microbial communities from Jervis Inlet, British Columbia, Canada - JV7_2_1 | ecosystem: Environmental > Aquatic > Marine > Inlet | place: Canada: British Columbia | collected 2016-10-06 | reverse complement strand
ACTCTTCTCGTGAGTTCTCAATAAACTCCTCTGTAAGGGTACCCGTCTTGCGTTGACTCTTCGTTTTACGCGTAGTTGTGATAGGGCTCAGGAGTTTGACCAGGGCCACGCTGTTGCACTGTATACAGTTGTCTGGCTTTTCATCAGCAAGATGAAAAATATCTTGGTGTGTATCACAACCTGTACAACGATAAGTATATCGCGGCACCTTTAGTCCTCGAAGGCCGGACCTTCTTCGTTCACCTGCACACCCTCCAGGTGTACAACAGGAGGATTCTCCACAATCAACGTAGAATGACTGGTATCCTCGGGATCAAACATAAAGTTAAACTCCTGAAGTACTGGAACGATATCACTCTGCTCCATAAGAGACTTCTGGAGCGCCATCATAAGGGCTCCTAGGGCTTGGCTAGATAGCTTCATCGCAATGCCCCATGGGTCTCAATCCGAACGAGTCGGTCATGGATGTTCTTGAGGTGTTGCTCCATATTGCGCGCATGGTCTCGGAGCGCGGCGCGCAGCATCTCGTCAACTACCTCCTCGACCTGGCCTCGGGTAAGGCCCGTATTTGTGGGCGTAGGAGCCGGTGTACCCGTCTTCGGGCTACGAGTAGTAGTGGTATTTTTCATAGTGTATTTTCCTTTCTAAGAAATAATAATATTTTTGTTTATATTACAGTATATTATAAACTGTAGTTACTGGCTCATTAAGTAGAACTTATAAATTCTTTGTAAAGAAGCTCCCCTACTCTGAATTGCCACTCTTCGTCTATGTCAAAAGTTTCTAGTTCATCCATCGCAAAGAGTTCCAAACGGGGAGGGAGGGTATCACACATCCACAAGTTCCTCTCAATAAGAGCTAGTTCGGATGCATAGAGGCAATGGGCGGCTTCATATACCGTTTCCGCATATTTAGTATTCATGACCGGGGAACCGCCCCAATCGGTTATTGGTGTTCCACTCTGATCCCAATAGTAAGTCTTCTTAGGGATCACCGCAAAGCCTCCCTCCTCTGGAGATTCTATAAAGGATTCGATGAATTCATCTATTGTTTCCACCTTGAGCAGAGGATTACAAGCACTGATCATCACTACATATTTATACTGGACAGGAAGCTGGTCATGCCACTCAAAGATGAGAGGTAAACTTTTTTCTTCTAGGGCCGATGCCTCAGAGCGATCATATACCCTAAGATTATGATTCCGTGCAATAACTTTGATGGGTTCATCATAAGCAGATATATAAATTTGTTCCCTTGGTAATGACTTTAGATGAGACAATTTAGCAAATAGAATATCCAACAGAGTCGAGTTCGCAAAAGGTCGTACCATTTTCTCCGGTACCCTCTCCGATGCCAATCGGGCTTGTACTACTATCGCAATCTGAGATCTATTTTTCGCCATTAGCTGCCAACTGTCGAAGAAGTGCGGCGATCTCGCCATCATAATCGTTAACTTTGCCCATCAGGATGCGAGCTTCTTCGGGAGACTCCCGAAATGCTAGCCGCAGAATGTCCATCCAATTAACATTATTGCGCGAACGAATCTCCTGAATCTTATCTATAATCTCCATGTCTGTCATTGTTTTTCTCTTTCTTTTTGGTTATCTTTATCTCGGGCACGTAGTGCCTCTACGTCGTGTATGGGGGTCCTCCATCCATCACTCAGGCGCCCCCAGAGCGCGTCAAGGTCGCGTCGGAAATGATGAGAGCCCCGCGGAGCGCAGGGTCGTGCCGGAAGAGCCAAGAGTCGCAATTTGGGCCAGTTAGCAATAAACATTTCTTCTATCTCATCGCGCAACCGAGTGTAAGTCTTAGAGAGGGTATCTTCCTCGGGGGCGAAGTCAACTTCTTTCTGGACTAAAACATCTCCTGTATCAACCCCCTCATCGATGTAGTGTATAGTTACACCCTTGGGGGTATCATCGTAAAAAGACCAAAAATTCGGGTGGCAGCCTCGGTTCCATGGCAAATAAGAAATATGAAGATTGATGATTTTGCCGGCATAGGCGCGGATAACGGGGGGACGCAGGATGTATTTATAACCATATGAAATAATAAGAGAGGGTCCATACTCTTGAATTTCTTGGAGAGTGAGCCTTTCGTCCGTAGCTTTTACTTGGTCCGTCTTTCCAATCCACTCAATGAGAGGCGATGACGTATATCCTAAAAATAATATTTTCACTGTTTCTTCTCTAGCAACGTATTAAGTTTACTTTCGCCCGAGTCGACAAGAGAGTAAATTTCCATCCCATGATGTGCAGACCATTCATTGTTCCATAGCCTAACAACCCCGTGAATGGGGTTTTCCATGTCAGCGCCACTCGTGTCAAAGGGGTGGTTGATCTCTGTGTCATCAAAGCACCTTCCTCCTCCAAAATCAAACCCTAAAACTCCTAGCTTTTTACATCCTAATTTTTCTAAAAGCGGAAAGATACAATATGTGAGCTTATTTTCTCTCGATCCAACATGACGTAAACTGTTATCCGACTCATAGGGAAAAGTTCCCATGAGAACAAACGGCATTTGAAATCTCAATGGGATAGAAGGAAGAGAATAAAGGTAATAATCCCCATGAGGGCCAGGTGCTCGGGAGGGTGTTACAACTCGTGAAATTTCTCTCACATAGTAGTCTAGGTCGTTCCTCATTTTACGGTGATATGCTTCACTATACCTCCAGGCCCACAGGTGTCCCAAGTATCCCTGGTTCTCTCGATATGCATCTAAGTGTGAGAGATATTTGGTTGTCCAAATAGGCACAGGAAGGAATTTTACATCATTTCGCTCCTTTACTTCTTCGAGAAGGCTATAATACAATGTAATTTTTTCGTTGGAGCGCCAAGTAGGAGAGGTGCCAGTACTCATTGACGCGTCTTCAATTTGGGGGGTATCCAGATAAGGAGCCAGTAAAATGTGAAGAGGCTTTTCCAATGCAGAATCACAGCCTACCAGATACTGTAAGCCTTCCAGCGCAGCATTGGGGTCCGTCCAAAACCAAAAATCTGGCATACAGTCAAATTCCTGCTTGATATAGGGGAAGGCGCGCTGGAATCCAAAAATCTTCTTTTCTCTTAACCCCTCCACATGGCGGCCGTCTTGGAAATAAGTATTAACCGAATAGCCCGTTCCTATAACACAACAATCTCCTACATCGATGTCGGGTAATTTCTTTTCATCCATTGGGTTGATGTTTTGTTCTCCATAATTCTTTCATATAAGGTGGAATATCGAGATCTCGTTTGTGGGCAATCCAATTAGTACTCACCTCGTCCACATATATAACTTCCTTAAAAAGAAGATCCACTACCTCCTTAACTTCTACCCCACTAGCCTCGGTTGGACTATAGTTATGACCTGCGATATATCCATCTGGCTTGATCTTAGTTGAGTATGCAATTATATCAGCCATCGCGCCCTCATAATCATGGGCAGCATCAATATAGACCCAATCATAGGCTTCATCCTCAAATTGAGAACTTACGTCAGTGCTATACCCCCGATATAGTGTGATCTCCGGTCGAGAAGCAAAATAGTTTTTAACCCCCTCGTAGACAGTGTCCCATCCCTTTATTTTCATTCTTTCAACCAAGTTATCAATCATTTCCGGCTTGTGAATTTTGTAGTTTTCATAGTCAGGATTTGTGTTCCATAGGTCCACAAGGCCCAGTTCTTTTGGTTTAGTAGCTAGTAAAAATCGGGCATTGCGTCCTTCGGCAGTACCCACTTCTAATCCTCGGTCTCCCTCTTGAAAATATTTTTCATACATTCCCCATCGGGAAATCCACCATTTGGCGGCGTCCGGGAGTTCGCCCGGGCGATGAGGAAGGTGTGCAGCGAACGATTCTGGTGTCAGCTTTTTAACAAATTCAATTGTTTTCTGAGGGTTGTTTCTCTTTGTCATGTTTTTTATTCCTTTTACTTATCGGATATCTCGTAGGAGTTGAAACTTTTCCGCATATGCCACTCCCACCTCGCTGCCGGCCACTTTCATCAGGTTTTCGATATTTTCATAACTCCGGCTATGTGGCGGATCACGCATCTCATCCGCATAGTTTTCTTTCAAGCACTCTAGTTTTGTCTTATAAGTCTCGCTTACATTATAATATACGGTAGGGTGAAAAGTATGAAGAGGATTATAGTCAGTAGAGCTTGGAACCCAATATGCTAAAATTTGCTGCGCTTTCCCTGTCTGAGGCCTAAATGCTGTAATGGTAGCCTCGTAGCAGTGTTTGTGGTCTATATTCAAGCAGCTTGGATGATGGGTAAATATAATGTCGGGCTCAAAAGGTACATTCTGTTCGATATATATACATTTCTCTAGCAACGATATAATATCTAGACGATTATCAGGATAGTTTGCAAATGTATAATCTTTTATCCCCAGTTTTGCACACACCTCCTCAAGCTTGCTATTCCTGTTAAGTGTGGTTTTTCCGCGCGCAGATAGTCCATCGGTGAACGTCAGCAATTTAATATGCGCGCCCTCAGAGGCCAGACGCGCGATTGTTGCGCCGGCGCCGAGGGTTTCGTCATCAGGGTGGGCCGCTATGACTAATACTTGAGTCATTGTTTCTCCAATTTGTCGCGACCCCAAATAGGAGGCACACAGTCTGCCATCAGAGAGTGGGACGCGCCTCGATGATCGATAGCCATATGAGTATCAATACAATAGGCCGTCAATCGAGCTTCGGCATGATAGGCGGCGCCGGTATCTACTCCTCGTTTGCGTTGGTGGGCGTAGGGAGCTTGAAAAGCTGTATGGCCAAAAACCCAATAATAATCAGTTTGGGATATGTCCATCTCCAGAAAATTTTGACGATTATAAAGAAATTTTTCAGTAGGAAGAACAGCCAGGGCCTCGTGTGCATCCTCTAGCAACCATGGCTTCCATGAATTTGGGTCAATGCCGGCATGACTGATAATGTGGTCGTCTCGAATACAATAATTTTGCAACGAGTCAAAAATGTCTTGGTAGGGGAGCATAAGTGTTTCCTGAATCTCTTCTCTTACTAGGCGTGACAAACCAAAGTCAGCTAATGTTTTGCGGCCGCCATATTGTAACAAATCCTCTTTATGGCGCCCTTCTCTTGCAAACTCCATCCACGCGAAATCATGATTGCCTATAAGAAAAGTAGTGCTTCTATTGTACATCAGATTTTGTAAATATTTTAGGACTTCTTGCGAGTTCTCCCCTTTATCCATATAATCGCCCACAAAAATAAATTCTTCAGCGTCATCATCAAGATGGGCAATCAACTGCTCTAGTTTTGAAATTTCTCCATGAATGTCTCCCACTACGTATTTCATAATAGTCTATCGTTTAGATATTGTCTGAGCGCCCTGTGGTATCCATAAGTACGAGTGGCGCTGTAATACGGGCTTACTTTCGCATTATCCATATAAAAGACCCCATAGGTAGGATTGTGAGACAAGGAAATCGTGCTGTTGCTGTCTGTGAGTTTTTTGAGAAAATGGGCCGTAGCTACAAAATCTGTTTCCTCCCCATAACACAGATTAAACACCTCACATGAAGATGAGTCCCAAGCGTAACAGCCCATCCAATCTTCCAGCATCGAAATGAGATCGTATATATACATGGCCTCCCAGTAAACGACGCCCTCTACATCTAAAAATATAGGATCGTCCTGACGGAGTTTTTCCAGAATCTGATGAATATAGCCTTCTTTACGATTGCCTCCAAAAATGCCTGGGATCCGAACGATTGTTCCGCGGGCCGTGGAGGATTCTAAACTCTCCGCAAACTTTTTTTCCCCCAGCATTTTAGATTGGCCATAAGTATGGAAGGGTAAGAGGGAACTATCCTCACTCACTGGGGAGTTGGTCTCTTTATCATACACGGTCATTGAACTAAAATAGATTATGCGACTAGGAGTTTCTTTCGCGATCTCCATAAAGCTTTCTACTCCCCCTACGTTACAATCATATAGAGGATCACCTTTAGATAATGTGGCAGCGTTCGATTGCATATCGATCTGGACCTTCGCGGCTAAAAAAATAATATAATCATATACTCTTTCTTGTACCACCTGTTGGATACTCTCTTTTATTCCTAGGTCGAGATATCGATAGTCTTCTAGTTCTTCAGTGGTAGTCTGGGGGGGAGAATGTCGACCAGTATAACAAATGGTATTATGGGCTCTCCAATGACGATATAACTCTAAGCCTATATATCCGGTTCCTCCGACCAATAAGATGCTTTTATTCTTCACCAAATATCTCCTCCGACTGGTAAAAAATACTTTCCCACCTCCGCCATATACCCACACCTTCAGTAAAGCCTACGCGTTCAATATTTTCATTTTCATAATTTTCTATGCATAACTCAAATTCGTTTACGCCGGCTTCGCATGTTAAGAGAGATGTCGTGGAGAGCCTAGGGTTAATTTCAAAAATTTGAATTCCATCAGCGGTTTGCATCAGCTGTACATTGAAGGGCCCACAGGGCTCCATTAGGGTTACGATTTGAGAGCATGCTGCTTCGATAGAGGGATTTTTTTCGGTGATGGCGTGCTGGGTTATTCCCTTCTTACAGAGCACCCTCTTTGGTACGATGGCCATAATCTTATTGAGTGTATTGACAGTCACCGAAACCGTGTACTCTATCCCCTCTAGACAGTTTTGCACCAGAACCTCTGACTTCTTATAGGGATATAACATAAAATAGGCCTCATATTGTGCGGGATCTTCGATGCGCAGTGCTCCGCGGGAGCCGCGGCCAGAGTTGGGCTTGAGAAAAAGGGGATACGTATGGTGGGCGCCATACTCTGATGCTATAGATGAGGGGATATCCGATATCTCCAGTCTCCGGAGTTTGTCCATTAGCGTCTTTTTATCCAGACATGTTTTGATAAAATTAGTACGTGGAGCGATCACTTTCAAAGAGGGGATATCCATCGCCACCGCTTGGGCGATGCACAGCTCTTCATCAATTAGGGGAATATAATAATCAATGTGATAGCGGGCTATTGTGTCTCGAAGCTCTAACTCAAAAGCAGCATCCTGTATGGCGGGGAGCACCACGACGGGCAAAATCGGATCAATTTCGAGCAGTTGCTTGTTTTGATCAGTTAAAACAATATTGTAGGTGTCCCGTAAAGATCGGTATACGTAGGGGAAAAACGAGCCGCCGGCAGCAGATATTAAAACATTTTTCATTCAGCCACCTGTGAAGCCAAGATTATTTCATCTTCTCGAATGTCACAGGTAGCGCGCTTTCCCAAAATCTCATAGTACCCTGACGCAGGTATTGAATTTTCAAGATATGGTCTTTTGGTAGTCAGATTTTGCGGAGTAAAGGTTTCGCCTTTGGCTATAGCACTTACCGCGATTACGGCGCGACGCGCTCGCTGGAAGGCGACTTCACTTGGGCTGTAAATACCCGACTTGGTACCTAGACATTTCTCGGCTGCTCTGATATTGGCAACCATTTGGGTTAGCTCGGGCGGCTCTATCGCAAAAGGGTGGTCTGGCCCGGGCAGCGTCCGATCGAGCGTATAATGTTTTTCAACAGCGACCGCGCCCATGGCTACAGCAAGAGGTGGCACTAAAATGCCTTCCGTATGGTCCGATATTCCTACCTTTTGTTCGGGGAACGCCTCAGACAACAAGGTCATCTGTCCTAAATTGATATCCCATAACGGAGTGGGATAAGCATTGTTTCCGTGCAAAAATGTTACATCCGCAGCTGGATTCTCTTCTTGCACCCAACGCAAAATATCTTTAGTACTTTGGACCGTAGACCCAATACCTATTGTTATAACCAACGGCAACCCAGTCGAGGCGACCACCTTAACCCAACGCGGATCAGTAGACTCAAACCCTGCTATTTTTAATCGTTGCACTCCGAGCGAGTGCAACTCTTCAACTGCTTTTTCGTCGCAGGGGGTCGACATAAATTCAATACCGTTGTCGTCACAATAGAGCTTGAGATCTTTCTGCCACTCTCGGGGAAGTTCTAAATCTTTAATAAGTTTAGGAATATCCGTATAATTGGCAAAATCCGGGGTATATTTAGAATATAATGTTTCTGAGCTATATGTCTGGAATTTTACTGCATCTGCTCCGGACGAAACAGCCTCTCTAATTAGTTGGGTAGCCATGTTCCAATCGCGATTGTGATTTGCTCCCGCTTCTGCTATTATAAATACGGACATTTTTTCACCTTTTTCCTTCATGTTCTAAGAGTTTTTCATTTTTTGATAATGCGTAATTAGAAGATATTTTTTCCCACTCTAGAAGCGCGCCCGTATTTGTATGTTTCAATCCAAAAAATGATGGTTTTACGATGCTAATTTTAATGCTGCCTTCATCTTCTAGTTCTTCTAAAATAGAATAAAGATTTTCGTTATAATGAGGCGCTGCACCCGCAGTACTTTTAGGTAGTCCTAAAATTTGCCAATCAATAGGCTCAATATGGATGAATTTCACCTTCTCAATTGGTAAATCAAGAATAGATGTAAAAAAGCTTTTTTCTATTTTTTGAATTTGCTCGATTGAATGAATACTGTAAAAGAGTACTCGGCTGAAATTGTTTTTTGAAAAATATTCTAAGAGGCTTGTGTTATCATGATAATTAAAAGGTAATGCCTCGATGGGTAAGTCATAAATCTTTGCAAGATAATCCGCACACTTTCTTCCAGAATCAGAAAGCTCGCAGCAAAGAAAGTTATATTCCTTGTTTAAATATTTCGAAAAATAAAGACTATTTCTTCCCCATCCCGAACCCAAATCAACAATTAATTCAGGCTCGAAATCCAAATTGGCGAGAATTCTTTCAAAAAAAATACCCATTTTGATGTGAATACAGTCCAGAAGGGTTCCGAATTTGTGGGCCCCATCGATTATGTAAGGAGTTCGATCGGGATTCCATGGAATCGCGGTTGTCGTTGAGAAGGAGTGGACGGTGCCGTCGTCCGCGACGGCTCCGGGGCCCCGGATGGAACGAAGAAGTTGCTCTCCCAGACTACCTCGCATCAACTCCTTAACATTTATATTTTCCCAAGCTTCCAAAAAATCTGGATTTCCGTCTGCTTCCGCTCGAGCAAGATCGTAAACTGAGTCCCACAATTTATTGTGAACTTTTTTATTGTCTTGCCAATTTTTCATAATTTAAATTCCATCACTACACGAGTTTGACGTCTCGCTATATAACGGCAAATTCAAAATTTGCGAATGAATTTTTTCAAGGTGTTGTAATATAATCTTCTTCTGACTTTTGTAGTAAGTAGTAGTATGGAGCATGGGATAATGCCGAGCAACACCGATCGTTTTCATCAGCTCGTCGGCATTCTCTACTAATGTCGTGGCTAAATAATAAGATGAACTTTTATCTTGAGGAAGAAGAGTATAATCTGTAGCCCATTTTTCATAGTTAGCTTTTCGATGAGCTAATTTCTTCTCATAAAGAGGGAGCTGGGTGAGGGCGATGGTGGCACTGAGATTATTCATATAAAATTTGAAGCCATCCTGGTTAATATCGTAGGAGCAGCCTCTGGGAACGCGACCGAAGTTGCGATAAGAGCGAAAATAGTTTTCAGCCCCAGAATCATTGGTTCCAATAAGTCCCCCATCGGGACTACAAACAGGTTTGTAAGGATGAAAGGAAAAGAAGACAAAGTCTGACTGTATGGTCGGAGTAGCGCAATGAGCACTATCAACTACCACCACCTCATCTCCCGCGGGATCGAACCCATCGATGGTGCTCACGCCTCCATAAAGAACCGGCATTAGAACCACAGGCTTGGGGCTAGTTTTATTTCTCCTAGAAGCGCGCAGTTTTTTATAAGAGGAGGTAGAAAATTGCAAGTGATCATCCACATCTACGAAAACAACTGTATGTCCCTGAGTGTGGGCTGCCCAGGCTGGGGAGGTAAACCCTAACGACGTCGTATATACTTCACATGGGCCCAGCGTCTCATACAAATAAGCAAAAATCATATATGCCGCGGCACTTGCCGAATTGGTCGCTACATTATAGCGCTTATTCGAAAAAGAGGCAAACTGTTTTTCAAACTCGGTAACGTTAGGGCCGAAGCCCAACTTCCCTTTTCGTAACACCTCTATAATAGGAGCCAAATCTTCTTCTGCTATTATTGAATCAAATGCTTTTAGGTTATTTGTTGTCACTATTTTTCTTTTCAAATTTGTAGTATTCCCGAACCCAGTTGTGGCCGTCGACGGGAATGAACCCTCTATAATGTTGGTCGGTCCACTCATACGCGCCCGGGTCCTGCCAAAAGTGACTATAGGGACCACGCCAGCAGAAATCCTGTTTATTGCGATAAGTAATATTTTGCATTTCA
>Ga0255047_10003224_pt1 | contig 10321 bp, 9 predicted proteins | sample JV7_2_1_MG_FD_183640 | JGI IMG/M metagenome (GOLD analysis project Ga0255047, IMG submission 183640) | Seawater microbial communities from Jervis Inlet, British Columbia, Canada - JV7_2_1 | ecosystem: Environmental > Aquatic > Marine > Inlet | place: Canada: British Columbia | collected 2016-10-06 | reverse complement strand
GAGCGTGGTGATGTACGGCGCGCTGACCTGCGGCGTTTGTCCCGCATGTCGGGCTGGCCGCGACAACCTCTGCGAAAACGTCGCCGGCATCATGGGCTTCCATGTCGACGGCTTCGCCCGCGAATTGATGAACCTTGACGAACGGCTGGTCATTCCTGTGCCGGACGGCGTTTCGGATCGCGACGCCGCCTGTGCGCCAATTGCATTCTCGACCGTTCAGCACATGCTGTTCGATAACGCCAGGCTCCTGCCGGGTGAAAGCGTGCTGGTGCACGCCGGCGGCTCCGGAATCGGCACAGTCGCAATCATGATGGCCAAGGCAATCGGCTGCACTGTCATCACCACCGTCGGCGACGACTCCAAGATCGAAGGCGTCAAGGCGCTCGGCGCCGATCACGTCATCAACTACCGCAAGGACCGCTTCGAACACGAAACTCGCAAGATCACGAAGAAGAAGGGGGTCGATGTCGTGTTCGAGCACGTCGGCGCGGACACCTTCAACGGTTCGCTGCTGGTCCTGAAGCGCGGCGGACGACTGGTGACCTGTGGCTCGACCTCCGGTCCCACCACCACCATCAACCTGATGCAACTGTTCCAGCAGCAGTATCGCATCTTCGGATCGTTCGGAGCTACGATGCGCAACATCGCCGAGAGCCTCGACAAGATGGCTCAAGGGATGAAGCCGGTCATCGACACCGAAGTTCCGATCGAAGATGTTGCCGCAGCGCTCAAGCGGATGGAAAGCCGGCAGGTGTTCGGCAAGATCGTCGTCACTTTCTGATGCGCCGCCTGTTCCTTCGTACGAAAGCCATCCTGCGCGGTGCGCTGAAGCCCGTGACGGGAGCGATCCTTGGCGGGATTGCGGTCGGCATGTTGCGCGTCACGCGGTACTTCGACCCAGAACGCACCGCGAATTTTTTCGCATCGGTGACACGCGCCATCGGTCCTTGGCTCCCCGAACACAAGATCGGCCGGGCCAACCTGATCGCGGCATTCCCGGAGAAATCACCTGCCGAGATCGACGCCATTCTCATGGGCGTTTGGGACAATCTTGGCCGGGTCGGTGCCGAGTTCGCACATCTCGATTACGTCTGGAAACTCGACCCCGAGCATTTGGACACCAGCCGCGTCGAACTCGCGTCCGGCACTGCCGAGAAATTCGAAGCATTGCGCGACGACGGCAAGGGCGCGTTGATTTTCGCAAGCCATCTTGCCAACTGGGAACTCCCGGCGCTCGCAGCCCCAGCCTACGGACTGGAGTCGGCGGTGCTGTTTCGTCGCCCCAATATCGCCGCCGTGGATCGCGCCATCCAGGATATCCGCTCCGTCAACATGGGAACGATGATCGCCACCACGCACGATGCACCGCTACGGCTGGCGCAGGCGCTGCTAGAGGGCGTGCATGTTGGAATGCTCGTGGACCAGCATTTCGGGCGCGGCGTTGACGTGACGTTCTTCGGCCGCACGGCCAAGGCCAATCCCCTGCTCGCGCGCCTCGCCCGGCAGGTCGAAGTCCCAATTCATGGCGTGCGCATCGTCCGGCTGCCGAACCATCGTTTCCGTGCGGAGCTATCGGACGAAGTAACACCAGTCCGCGATGCCAAAGGCAGGATCGATGTTCAGGCGACCACGCAGGCGGTCACCAGTGTGATCGAGCGATGGGTTCGCGAGCATCCAGAGCAATGGCTTTGGCTCCATCGCCGCTGGCGGTAACTATCGCCCCGTCTTCACCCGCGTCCACAAACGATTGATGATGCGCTGGGTCGCAGGATCGCGCGCCGTGATCACGAACAGGCGATCGAGCGTTGCCTCATCCGGATAGATCGTTTTGTCGTTGAAGATCTTTGGATCAATCAGCTTCTGACTGGCGAGATTGCCGCTCGCGTAAGACAGGAAGTCAGAATTCTTCGCGGCGACGTCTGGCCGGTACAGATAATTGATCAGCTCGTGGGCCTCAGCCACATTCCGTGCGTCCGCTGGAATGGCGAAGTTGTCGAAAAACATCTGCGCGCCCTCTTTCGGTAGCGCATATCCGATCTCGACCCCGTTTTTGGCCTCGGCAGCGCGGCTCTGGGCCTGCTTGATGTCGCCGGACCAGCCAACTACGAAGCAGATCTCGCCCGTGGCCAGCGCGTTCAAATATTCCGACGAATGAAACTTGCGAACATAGGGCCGTATCTTGCCAACCAGTTCTGCTGCTTTATCGAGATCGGCCTGTTTCGTCGTGTTCGGATCGAGGCCGAGATAGTTCAGCGCAGCCGGCAGGATATCGTCGGCAGAATCCAGCATGTGAATCCCGCAATCCTTGAACTTTGCCAGATTCTCGGGCGTGAACACGATGGACCACGAATTCATAGCTGAATCGATCTTGGCGTCGTTGCCCAGAATCTCCTGAACCTTCTTGACGTTGTAACCGATACCCGTAGTACCCCACATATAGTTGGCCGCGAAGGCGTTGCCGGGATCGTAAACCGCAAGACGTTTGGTCACTTCTGGCCATGCATTGGCAAGATTGGGCAGCCTTGACTTGTCGAGCTTCTGGAAAATGTTGGCCGCGATCTGGCGTTGCAGGAAATACGCCGTCGGCACCACGACGTCATAGCCAGACTTGCCAGCCAGCAGCCGGGTCTCGAGCGTCTCGTTGGCATCGAATGTATCGTACGAAACCTTGATGCCGGTTTCCCTGGTGAACTGTTCGAGGACGCCGGGCGCCATATAGTTCGACCAGTTGTAGAAGTTTACGCTACGCTGCTGCGCCGGCGCGAACGACGCTGAAGCAACAAAAGCGCTCGCGACGACTGCGGCGAGGGTCAGCCCTCTCTTGACGCCAACGGACACCGGATTTCCTCTCAACCGTGAAGAACGTTCGTGAGCCGCTCCAGTGCCGTGTCGAGCGTTGCATCCTTCTTGGAGAAACAGAACCTCACCACCGAAGTGACGTGGTTCTCTTCATAGAAGGCCGACACCGGGATAGCGGCAACCTTGTGCTCATGCACGATGCGCTTGCAGAAAGCTACGTCGCTTTCGTTCAGACCCAGCGGCGCGAGATCGACATTGAGAAAGTAGGTCCCCTGCGACTGCAGTACCGGGAAACCAAGGCTGGACAGACCCTTGGTCAGACGATCGCGGCTTCGCGCAAGATCGGCCCGCATCTGCAGGAAGTAATCGTCGGATTTGCCAAGGCCGTAAGCGACCGCGACCTGAAGATTGGGCGGGGTCGTGAAGGTGATAAACTGATGCGCCTTGGCAAGCACGCGCAGAATGTGCGGTGCGGCGCAGACGAAACCGATTTTCCAGCCGGTCAACCCGAACATCTTGCCTGCGGAGCCGATTTTCACCGTGCGATCGCGCATTCCCGGAATCGCGATTAGCGGAATGTGCTCGCGGCCGTCGAACACCACATGTTCCCAGACCTCATCGCAGATCGCGATCAGGTTGTGCTCCTGACAAATCCGTCCGAGCATCTCGAGATCCTCGCGTGGATAGACCACGGCGGCCGGGTTGAGCGGATTGTTCAAGATCACGTAACGCGTCTTGGGAGTGATCGCGGCACGGATCGCCTCCTCCGGCAGGCGCCAGTGCGGCGGCTCAAGGCGCAGGAATTTCGGAATGCCGCCCGCGAGCCGGATAATCGGCACATAGGAATCGTACATCGGCTGGAAAACCAGCACCTCGTCGCCAGGCTGAACCAGTCCGAGGATTGATCCCGTCAATGCTTCGGTGGCGCCCGAGGTCACCATCACCTCGCTCATCGGATCGAGTTGCACACCATGCCAGTGAGCATAATGGGTGGCGATGGCCTGGCGCAGCTCAGGGATCCCCATCATCGAGGGATACTGGTTGTAGCCGTTCAGAACGGCATCCGCGGCTTTCTCCCTGATGTCGAGCGGCCCAGGATCGTCCGGAAAGCCTTGGCCCAAATTTATTGCGTTGAGATCGCGGGCGGCCTGCGACATGACGTCGAAAATAGTATTCGGCAGGTCCGCGAAAATCTTGTTCATCGGAAGATCAGCCGCCGGTTTTGGACGGCAACCCGGCAGCCTTCCACGCCAGCATGCCACCCGCGAGGTGTGAGTCGTAAGGCTTTCCGCCGGCTTGTGCGGCCAGCGACGCCGTGACCGAACGCTTGCCGGAGCGGCAGGCGAAAACCACTGTTTTTCCCTTTGGATCGGGAATTTCTGCTGGATCGAAGGTCGAAAGCGGCAGAACCACCGCATCCGGATAAGCCTCGACGGCAACCTCATTCGGCTCACGCACGTCGATCAGGAGATAGCGCCCTTGCGCAATTCCGGAAGCGACCTCTTCCGCTGTCAAATCGTGAATTTTTTCAGCCTGTGACACATCAACCTCCACTGGGGGCAATCCGAAAAGCAGAGCCGCTTATCGGAAAATCACGGCCCCGAGATTACGCGCGAACGGCGCACAACCTCCCTTTTTGCAGCAAGAAAATCAAGCGTGGGCGGGCGCCGATTGCCTCTAAATGGTGACTTGCGTACCGACTTCCACCACGCGCCCCGTCGGGATCTGGAAGTAATCGGTAGCGTCATTCGCAGACCGGCTCATCGCGATAAACAGATGGTCCTGCCACTGCGGCATGCCGGATTGCGCTGCGGGCTTCAACGAGCGCCGCGATACGAAGAACGACGTCGACATGATGTCAAACTGCCAGCCGAGCTTGCGAGCGACAGCCAGCGCCTTTGGTACGTTCGGCGATTCCATGAATCCGAAGGACAGCCGAACGGTCGAGAACTTGTCGCTGATCTTCCCCATCCTGACACGATCCGCCAGATCGACACGCGGTGTTTCCGCCGTATGGATGGTGAGGATCACATTGTGTTCGTGGAGCACCTTGTTGTGCTTCAGGTTATGCAGCAATGCCGTCGGCACGTATTCGGGATCGCTTGTCAAAAAGACCGCCGTGCCTTTGACAATATGCGGGGGCCGCTTCTCGAGGCTCTTGATGAGATCGAGCAACGGGACTTCGGTTCGCCGCGTCTTGTTGATCAGGATTGCGGCGCCGCGACGCCACGTCCAGATCAGACCTGCCATCAGGATGCCAAACAGCACCGGCACCCAGGCGCCCTGAAGAAGCTTCAGGAGATTGGCCGTCAGGAACGTCAAATCGACAATCACCAAAGGAATGATCAGCGCGGCCGCCGTCGCGGCGCGCCAGTTCCAAACCTTCCAGATCACGACAAAGCACATGATGCCGTCGCAAACCATTGTCGTGGACACGGCGATACCGTAGGCCGACGCTAGGTTGCTTGAGGTGCGGAACAGCCCGACGAGCAACAGCACGCCAATCAGAAGCATGATGTTGACGCGCGGCAGATAGATCTGGCCCGCATGCGTTTCCGACGTGTAGCGAACCTCGAACCGGGGCAGCAGGCCGAGCTGAATCGCCTGTCGCACGAGCGAAAACGCACCGGTAATAACGGCTTGGCTGGCTATTACGGTCGCTGCGGTCGCGAGACAGATCAAGGGCACCAGCACACCGTCCGGCACCATTCGATAGAACGGGTTCTCGATTGCTTCCGGATGCGACAAAACCAGAGCACCCTGACCGAAGTAATTCAGCAGCAGACATGGAAGCACGAAGTAGAACCACGCCGCCTGAATCGGCTTACGGCCAAAGTGCCCAAGGTCGGCGTACAGCGCCTCGCCGCCGGTCACTGCCAGAAACACAGCACCGAGAATCACGAGTCCGATCACGCCGTGCGTCAGCAGGAACTGGACGGCAAACACCGGATTGATGGCGTGTACGATGCCGGGATCGTCGCTGATATGCATCAGCCCCATAACGCCCAACGTCAAGAACCAGACGATCATCACGGGGCCGAAGGCACTGGCGACCATCGCCGTTCCCCGGCTCTGCACCGCGAACAGACAGATCAGGATGACGATTGCGAGCGGGACGACATAGTGTTCGAGCGCGGGGGCTGCGATCTTCAAACCTTCGACAGCGGAGAGCACGGAAATTGCTGGCGTGATCATCGCGTCGCCAAGGAACATCGATCCGCCGATCACGCCGAGCGCCAAAAGAAACCAGCTCCGCCGCCCAAGCGCCCGCTGGCCAAGTGCCATCAGCGACAGCGTTCCGCCCTCTCCATTGTTGTCGGCGCGCAACAGGAGCAGCACATACTTGAGAGTCACGACAACGATCAGCGACCACAGGATCAGCGACAGAACGCCGAGTACGATCTCGCGGGAGACGGGGCCACCGTGAGATGCGTTATGGACGGCCTCTCGAAAGGCGTACAGCGGCGACGTGCCGATGTCGCCGAAGACCACACCGATACTTCCAAGGGTGAGTGCCCAAAAGCCGGTGGTTACCGGCACCTCTTGGGGCGTATCGGCAGGTGTATCGCTGGCAGCCATGATCGAAGGAACGCCCTGACGGTGTCTTTGATCCCGGCAAGCCCGGTGATCACTTTAGAGTGGCGCTTCTTATATCACTGCCATCCTATGTCTACTGCGACGCAGATCGGAACCCCAAACACACCATTAAATGGTATAAATATACCGCCAATCATGGCTTGAGGTTGGGCGGCAGCGGCGGATCCTCCCGCATCAACGTAATGGTCACCCGCCGGTTTGCGGCCAGCGAGGGATCGTCTGGAAACAACGGCTGGGTATCCGCTTTGCCCGCGACAGAGAACACGTGCGAGGCTGGCAACCCCTCCTGCTCGAGGATCTGGCGAACGACATTGGCGCGGTCCGCAGACAGGTCAAAGCCGTCATACCCGGACCGCGTGGGCATGAAGCCCGCAGAGGTATGGCCGACGATGGCGACGCGTAGCGGGGTCGCCTTCAGCGGCGCGGCGAGTCTTTGAAGCAGGCGACGAGTTCGCTCGAGCGGCTGCTTCGAACCATCGGCAAACATTGAGCGGCCGTCCTGGTCAACGATCTCAAGATTAAGCCCCTGCTTGGTTTCCTCGAACAGGATGTGCTTGGACAGTTCTGAGATTTCGGGCAGATCCTGCAGCGCCTGACGCAGGGAAGCCGACGCAAGTGCGAATTCGCGATCGGTCTTCATGCGCATGCCGGCAATCTTGAACTTGTCTTCCTGATCCGGCGTCGGATTGTTCGTCGCCTCCTCCGGCGGTACGTGAGACGTGTTCTTCAGACGCGATCGGGTCGGAAGTCCGTCAGACTCGATAATGCCGGAGAAGCGAGACTGGGTCTGAACGCCAAAGGCCTCACGCATCGATCCGGCAACGATCTTCAGCTTGTTGGAGTCCTGACTGGAGAACGCCACGAGCATCACAAAATAGCTCAACAGAAGAGCCATCAGGTCGGCGAAGGTCACGAACCAGCCGTGACCTCCATGCTCCTCTGCGCGCTTTTTCTTAGCCATCCCGGTGGGTCCGTTCCCGCAGCCGTTGTTTAAGCCGGAACCGGCTCACCCTCTTCGTGGCGATGTTTTTCCGGCAGGTAGGCCAGCAGCATTTCGCGAACAAGCGTTGGAGATTTCGCATCACGGATCATCAGGATCCCGTCGATGATCAGCGTGCGGTTGGTCTCCTCATCGAGCACCTTGACGTGCAGCTTGTCAGCGATCGGCAGACAAATGAGGTTCGCGACCAGCGCGCCGTACAGCGTGGCCAATAGCGCCACCGCCATGAAGGGGCCGAGCTTGGACGGGTCGGACATGTTGGAGAACATCTGCACCATGCCGAGCAACGTGCCGATCATGCCGAATGCAGGCGCACAATCGCCAATCGCGCGATAAATCTTCGATCCCTCGGTGAGGTGCATGAGAAAGTTGTCGCGGTCGCGCTCGAGATTGTCGCGAATGAACTCAAGATCGTAACCGTCGGCGATGTAACGGATGCCTTTCGCCAGAAAGGGATCGTCCGCCTCGATTTTTTCCAGACCGACCGGTCCCTGCTTGCGTGCGACTTCGGCGATCCGGGCCAATTCATCGACAAGATCGCGCGCGGACAGTCGGCTCAGCGTGAACGCGAACTTCGCGCCCAGCGGCAAGCCATGAAGGATGGCGGACAGCGGAAACCTGATCAGAGTGGCAGCAAACGAACCGCCGAAGATGATGATCACTGCGTGGATGTCGTAGAACATCCGGAAATCGCCACCCATCAGAACGAGTGTGCAAAGCACCGCAATGCCCGCAACAAGGCCGATGCCCGTGGTGATATCCATTGAAAACTCCGACGCAACCAACAGCGCGACCCGTTCTGAGCGCGCATCGGAACAGTAGCGGCGGGGCCATTAAGGTCGGGTAAAGGTTATTGAATCGATGCCCGGAGGCGACGAGATAATCGTCATTCCCCTTCCGATGCGGTCAAATGGTAGCGATTGGCGCCGATATCGGCAGCGCCTCGCAATGTGATCCGACCGAATCTCAGGAAATCATTAACCATACAGCGGTGGGAAGCCGCTGCAGTCAATTCAGACGCGGTGGCCGGTCTTCTTTCACGGAATCAACTGCTACGTTGAAATCCGGCGCGGCGGGGCTCGCATGGCCCGGTTCGCTGACCGCTGCGGCTTCGCGCGCGCGGCGTTCGTTCGCGCGATAGGAGGTCCATCCAATCGGGAGGCTGAGAAGATAGATCAGCGAGCCTCCGGTCAGAAGTTGCCACGGATAACTGATCAGAACAGCGATAAACAACACGACCAGCACAACCACCGGCAACACCATGTCCGGCGCGATCTTGCCGCCGATCATCTTGCCGGAGAACACGGGCAGCCGCGACACCATCAGGAACGCGATCGACAAGGTGAATACTGCCGTGATGGGGGCCGGCAACTGCGGCGCGCCGATAAAAACCAGGTACATCGGCAGCAATACGCAAAGCGCGCCCAGCGGGGCGGGTACGCCGGTAAAATAGTTTCCAGCGAAAGCGGGCTTGTTCGGGTCGTCCATGGTGGCGTTAAACCGAGCCAGCCGCAATCCGCCGCTGATGGCAAAGATCATCGCTGCGATCCAGCCGACATTCTTCAGATCATGCAACTGCCAGAAATACAGAATGAGCGCGGGCGCGACGCCGAAATTGACGAAATCCGCGAGGCTGTCGAGCTCCGCGCCAAAACGGGACTGCCCCTTGATCATGCGCGCCACGCGTCCGTCGATACCGTCGAGGATCGCCGCAAACACGATTGCCCCGAGGGCAAGTTCGTTGCGGCCTTCGATGGAGAGCCGGATTGCAGTCAAGCCGGCGCAGATCGCCAGCAACGTAATGACGTTGGGCACCAGCATCCGGATCGGAATCTGGCGAAACCGCCGGCGGCGCAAATCAGGCGTTCTGGGGTCGGGAAGCATGGCCATGGGACCTTATATAACAAGCCCCACCCTGCTTCACCATTGTGGCGAAAAGCCTGCTGGATGATCGCAGGCTTGGTTAATCCACGCGGTAGCTGCGCCCGCCGTCGCCGAGCTTGAAGTCGGCCAGCACGGTTTCGCCGGCGATGGCCGTCTGGCCCTCGGATACCAGGGTTTTGGCGCCTTCCGGAAGGAAGACGTCGAGCCGCGAACCGAAGCGGATCAGCCCGAACCGCTCACCCGCCCCAAGGACCTGCCCCTCCTTCACGAAGGACACGATGCGCCGGGCCACAAGTCCCGCGATCTGGATGACCCCGATCCGGCCAGCCGGCGTGGAGATAACCAGCGAATTCCGCTCGTTATCCTCGCTGGCCTTGTCGAGATCGGCGTTCAGAAACTTGCCGGGACGGTAAGCGATACGGTCGATGCGGCCAGCCACCGGGCTGCGGTTCACGTGGCAATTGAACACGCTCATGAAGATCGAGATGCGCGGGAGGGGCTTGTCGCCAAGGCCGAGCTCCGCCGGCGGCACAGCCTGCACAACCATCGACACCCGGCCGTCGGCCGGCGACACCACGATGCCCTCGCGCACCGGCGTGACGCGCACCGGGTCACGGAAGAACAACGCACACCACACCGTCAGTCCGCATCCGATCCAGCCGAGCGGCGTCCATATCCAGAACAGGATCAGGCTGGCGAAGGCAAAAGCTCCGATAAAGGGATACCCCTCCGGATGGATTGGGGGAATTTGCGCGCGAATGGAATTGACGACGGACATGAGTTCAAAGACCTGCGTTTAATGTGACCCAAAACTATTCGGCGGCGGCGGGCGTAACCAGCGGATCGTCGACCGGCGGCGGCGCGCGATTGGGCGCGATGTTCTCGTCGGCCATCATGGCCAGCTTTTCCCGCGCTTCCTGAGCCTCACGTTGCCTGTTCCACATGCTCGCGTAAAGGCCATTTGCCGCCAGAAGCTGTGAGTGGGTGCCACGTTCGGAAATGCGCCCCTGATCCAGCACGATAATTTCGTCCGCGCCCACG
>Ga0255047_10003223_pt1 | contig 10322 bp, 12 predicted proteins | sample JV7_2_1_MG_FD_183640 | JGI IMG/M metagenome (GOLD analysis project Ga0255047, IMG submission 183640) | Seawater microbial communities from Jervis Inlet, British Columbia, Canada - JV7_2_1 | ecosystem: Environmental > Aquatic > Marine > Inlet | place: Canada: British Columbia | collected 2016-10-06 | reverse complement strand
TGCTTAACGCCGAGTACCGTCGGCGTGGTGAGGACACCATAGCACAAGTGCCAAAATGCCCCCGAAAAATTCAGGTGGTTGGAGGACCTACTCCTCCTCCTCGTCATAGCAGTCCTGCCGCCCATCCCCCTCGCCGAGCAGGGCATGCCACTGCTCCAGGGTGAGGCTGATGGTCAGCAGGGTTGGGTTGGTTGGTGTGGCCCAGTTCGCTTGGACCCAGCGCTCATCCGGGCAGGCTGCCCGGTGTGCCTCTCTCCTCTCGAGCGCTCGGCGGATGAGGGACGGGGGGGCCTCGGCTACCTCCTGCTGCAGCTCGCCTACCCGCTCTCGGGCGTACGACTGGGCCTTCCACCAGCCCCGCTCGGGCTGCAGCGCAAGCCAGCGCCGGAACCGCTGGGCCTCGGCGTGCCGGGCCTGGGCTACGAGGCGGAGGATGCCGGGGTAGGAGTCGATCTGAATCGAGGTGGGCGCGCTCACGCCTCACCCTTGACGGCCGTGCCGATCACCAGGTCAGGGCTCGTCAGCTCCGGGAACGGCTGCTCCCCGCTGTCGCCGTTGACCCAGCAATAGAAGCCATCGCCGTAGGTGTCGTCGTAGTCTTCCCCGTACTCCCGGTCGTGGTGGCCATTGCCATAGCCGGAGCGGTAGCCCTCGGCGTAGGCTGCTTCAAGCAGCTCAGCTAGCGTACGCTTCACGCCTCACCCCCGTCTGACTCCTCGAACAGCCGAGCGGTCATCCAGCCGATCCCCCCCGACAGCACAAGCAGCAGCAGCGAGTAGGGGATGGACTGGGAAAGCACGTCGAGCAGGGTCATGGAGCCTCCGGGAACCGAGCGCGCACGAGATCGGCGCAGGCTTTGAGGGTGGAGGCGCGAGCAGCAGCAGTTGCATAAGCAGCATCAGCAGCAGCAGCAGCAGCAACAGCAGCTGCATAAGCAGCATAAGCAGCATAAGCAGCAGCATCAGCAGCAGCATCAGCAGCAGCATAAGCATAAGCAGCAGCATCAGCAGCAGCAGCAGCAGCCCGCCTTACCTCATCCAGCGTAACCTCTCCCCTCGTCCACGCCTCAGCGGCTTCGATGGCAAGACGGGGCCGGTCCTCACCCTCGGGTACGTGCTTCAGCGCCAGACGCGCACAGTCGCACGCGGCCAGCACGAGCAGCTTACGGTCCGAGCCCTTCCGGGCGTGCAGCCAGAGGAGCCAGTCGCCCCGAGGGCACTCGCGGTACGCCTTCGCTGGGTTGCGGCGCCGGCCGAGCCAGGCTCGCGCTTCGGGGCAGGCGGCAGGGGGGATCATGTCACGTACGAGGGTCATGGTAGTCCTCTTCCTTGTAGAAGCGCAGGTTCAGCACCTGAAGCCCCTCGGCCAGGGCCATGCGGAAGATGTCAGCCTTGCTGAACGACATCCCTACGTGGGCTTCGGTGTACAGCCTCTGGATGCGCTCCACCCTCTCGCCGTCTCCGGCGTTGGGGCGTAGCTCGAGAGGCGGGTCGTAGCGGGACATCGGTAACTCCTTGATTGACGTTGGTAGTGTAGTCCGTTACTTTGGTTGGGTCAACAAACGGAGTTCAGGCATGGGAATCGCATCGAACATGAGAGACCAGGGGGGCCACAAGGGAGCCCGCTTTGCGGAGGTAGGCGCCCAGATCGAAGGCGTCATCGTGGGCCTTCGGGAGGTTCAGGGGAAGGTGTGGAGCACGGAGATCCTGGAGACCTGGCCGAATGGGGATCCGAAGATGACCCCGGTGTACTCCATCCAGACAGAGGACCAGGACGAGGAAGACGACGATGGCATCCGAGACGTTTGGGCCAGGGGAGGGCTGTTCACTGCGATCAAGCAGGCCCTACAGCAGGCATACCCAGCCGGCGTAGAGGACCAAGACCTCCTGGGGGCCACGCTGAAGGTGCAGTTCTACGACACCAAGCCGGGCAAGGGCAACCCTCGAAAACTTTATCAGGCCAAGCTGACCCCGAAGGCAGCAGCAGCCGAACCGGGCTGGGTAGAAACGCCGGTCAAGAAGACGGAGGTGGGCGATGACATCCCGTTCTAGCTGCCCAGCCTGCTCAGGCTCCGGCACGGTCGCTGCGGAAACGCTTGTGGAAGTCCATGCACCCCAGCGGGGAGACAGGCACCCTCGGAGGCAGGCACGCTCGGCACGCTGACCACCGCTAGCTAGCCCCCGGGGCTAGCCTCGACCGGCAGAGTCACCTCTACCACCGGGGCTGGCTCTGCCGCATCGGGAGCCGACGAGGCCCACCAGGCCGCGCCTCCTCCGCCGGCTGCGATGAGCGAGCCGACGATGCCGAAGACCTTGCCCCAGTACCAGCGGTCGTCTTCCCGCTTGGCCTTGCGCTCGTCTGACTCGGCTAGCCGCTCGGCATGCCGCTCCTCGGAGAGCGCCTTGTCCCGCGCTGCTTGTACGTCCTCCAGCTTGGTGAACCCTGTGGCCACGATGAGCTTGAGGTTGTCGAAGCTCTCGGTCATCACACGCACGTCTCCGCTCATGGTCGTCTTCCACTCTTTGAGGTGATCGATGGCGGCACGATTCTCGTCGATGCGCCTTGCGTTTTCTGGGGTCGAGCTCATGGGAATCCCTCTGCGCCCTTCGGCGCCTGATGGTTATGCCCGCCCAGAGAATCAGTCGTCATCGCCCAGTACTTCCTCAAGCGCGTCCTCGAGGACCGGCTGCAGCGTACGGAGGATGCCTCGCATCTCGGCCTTGGTGATGCGCTTGCCTCCCGGGCTGTCCTTCCGGACCGCCTTCGCTAGCTTCTTCGCTGCCGGGATGATGCGCCCTGCGAACTTCAGGGCTTGTGCGATCTGGTTGATGACCATGGTTCAGCTCTCCTAGGGTTCGTCAAACAGCACGGCGATGCGTACGCCGCCCTTGTAACGCGCGATCTGCTCGGCGAAGGTCTGCCCGTCCTCGACGAACGAGCCGAGCGCCTTGTTGCCCTGGACCTGCACCCCTGTCCCGGCTGCCAGAGGCGCCATAGGCTCGTACCACAGGAAGGCATGTCCTCCAGACAGGGGCGTAGTAGACACCCAGCCCTGCACGAGGTGCCAACAGCCCGGCTGGGGGACGACGACCAGCTTCCCTAGCCCGAGCCGCTGTACGGCCTCTGGCGGGCTCCAAGGGCCCTGCCCCTTCCAGAGCATCAGCGCCGCACGCTCGCTCTCCACCCTGGAGCCGTAGAGCTTGAGCAGGGTGGCGTAGGCCAGGCGGCTACAGTCCGTAGTGCGCTCGTCGGTCTTGCCTGCCACGTAGAGCCGCCCGCCTCCGTGCTGTAGGGCAGCTGCGAGGACGCGGGCATCCCAGGGTAGGGCAAGCAGGCTCATCAGTCATCCAGGAGCAGCAGGGTGAAGTGGCCGGAGAAGCTCATGTTGTTCGCGTCTGCATTGCAGTCGACGTAGATGTCGGTTCCGCCGCCGTGCCCGTTCTTGGGGATCTGGTACGCCCGGTTGAACGTCGACGTCCCTGTCGCCCGAACGCTGGACTCCTCCTGCACCTGGAAGACCCCGCCGATGGGGCGAGACAGGAGCCGGATCTCGATGTCGCCGTTGTTGGACCCGAGCACCCCGCCTCCCCACTGAAGCAGGTACCCGGTCTTCCCAGCGGGGACGGTGTCGCAGAGGATCATCGTGCTGTTGTAGGTCGCCAGCAGCTTCATGTAGATGTTCGCCGTCGTGGTCTTCTGGGTGGCTGTGACGTCCCCGACGTTGCCCCCGCTGCTGCCGGCGTGGATGATGCGACCCCGGGTACAGCGCACGGCTGTCAGGGCTACCGTGGTGTCCACGCCCGTCGTGCCGTTCAGTACGACGAACTCGTCAGTCAGCTCGGTCCGGTCCTCGGCTAGGATCTTCTTCAGCAGTAGGACCGTCGCACCTGTGGCCGCGCCTGCGGTGACGAGGCGGTACGAGTCCGAAGCGGCTACGATCGTGCCGCTGTTGAACCGGAAGACCGTGATGGTGGTCTCAGCGATAGCGGTGACGATGCCGTAGTCGGCCTGGGTGTCGTTGAGGATGAGGTCCCCGACCGCTCCTCCGCCCGAGACGAACGTGGCGCCTGTGTCGATCAGCGTGGTCGATGTGCCGCTGGTCGCTGTACCACTCGAGAGGACCGTGCCTGTGTCGCTGGCTGAGCTGGAGACGGCGGTGATGGCCTCCCCGTCGGTGGCGCCGAAGCCCAGGTAGGGGCCCTTGGTGCCAGCCCAAACCGCGATAGCCCCATCTGCGGTGCTGACGTTGGGCAGCTTGCCGAACTTGTGCACCACGCTGATGCCAGGGACCAGCCCCCTCGCGACCAGCAGGGGAAACGACATCGCCGCCTGGACCCGAAGCACCTGGGCCGTGGCAGACCAGGTCTCCCCCAAGGTCGAGATGACCGAGTTCAGGAGCTGATCGCCCTCGGTGTCCACAGCCGACACGCGGGTCGTGCCCGTCGTGAGCTGGGTGTAGATGCCGGTCAGGCCCTGACGGATGCCGTCGAGGAACTGGTTCCTGACGCGCTCTAGCTGCTCGCGGGTACCAGTCACTTCGGCTTGGTCACCCGCTGGACGGCCCCCAGACACTCAATCACCCAGTCGCCCACGGCGAACTCGCCCGCTGCCGTGGTCACCTCTCGGATCTCACAGCCCCCACCCGCGGTGCGTTCGGTGTCTGCCTTCTTGGTCTTGATCTCCTTGAGCGTCAAGTCATACCTCCGTGTAGCTCGTATTGTCTTCCAGACGGGCCACGTCAATCAGCCAGGCATCGGTAATGAAGCCGCCTCTGGCTGCCGCATTGTCAAGCAGCAGAGTACACTGGTTAGCCGCCCGGCCTGCCTGGAACAGTAGTCGCGCTGCTTGGTGGTCCTGGTCCCCGTGGTTTGCCATATCCGCGTTGGAGCACAGCCTCGGAAGAGGGGGCTGTGGGATGGCGGTTGTCTCGCCCGCACCCATGACCCCCTGACCGGTACTCTGTAGAGCTATACCGATAAGCGTGTCCGTCTCGGCTCCGGTGTTGTCGGCCTGCCAGGACGTGTTCCACTTCAGCACGCTTTGGAGTTCAGTCCCGTAGATGTGCCGGACACCACAGGCGTCGGTGTACGCACTTGTAGCCACAGAGCCCGGCGAGTAGATGGTTAGCTGGATTCTGGCACCTGCGCTGAAGCCGCCATCGAAGGCGATAGCCGCGATAATGCCCTTTGTCCCGTCCCAGTTAGGGTCCATCTCGGTGAAGTCGGTGAAGTTCAGGTAGCAGACGCCTGTGCCGCCGCTCACACCCAGACCGCTTGAACTAAGTGAGAGTGTACTAGACGCCGCAACCGAGACCTGTGCGGTATAGCCGCCTGCCGTGGTGGAGGCGTCCGACGCTGTCCAGGACTCGGTCATGCCAGTCAGGTCGATGTGGATGCCGGGCGCGGTCCCGCCCGTCGTAGACGTTGGGTACCACCCTCCGGCGTACCAGGAGCCGCCGCCCATTACGCCAACCTGTAGTAGACGCGGAGCTTCGACACCACGCCTGTCGGGGTAGAGCCGTCGGCGAACTTGATCCAAAGGGTGAGCGAGCCAGTTGTGTTGTCGACGTAGACCACCCTGTCGATGGTCTCGGAGACCCCGCCGGTAGCAGCGGTCTGCCCGGCTACGATGGTCGACGTCTTCACCGGCAGAGCAATCTCGTCGCCCGTGGTGTCGTACGTCCAGTACCAAGAGACCTGGGTGGGGCTGCCGAGCTCGGTCGTCCAGGACATATCGACGGAGTCGAGGATGATCTTCCGATGGATCCTGTCCCCGCTGACAAAGCTGACTACGAAGTTGTCATATGACCCGTCAAGGGCAGTCTCTGCCCCATCCCAGTCGGTCCAGTGGTTGGATACATTTCCTGCAGGCATGATGACTCCAAAGAGAGGATAGCACGGTAGCTAGCGAAGCTCGTTCTCTGCGCCTATCTCGGCGCCCTTGACCCGACTCATCTGCTTGGCGCGCAGCACACCCTCGGATTCCCCAGGGCCACGCTTGCGCTTGACTCGGAACCCAGCCGCCTTCACCCCTGCCAGGAACCGGCCCATAGGCGGCGGCTCTGCTGCAGCGACGTCGGCGAAGCTCTGGATGGTGTTCATGAGCCGGCCCATCGGGGTACTCACGAAGGTTCGGTACTGCCAGAGGTTGCGGTTCAGCTCCTCCGAGCCCTTCATGCCGCCGCCGGGAGCGAAGACGCTCGGGCGCCCGCCGACGTAGTGGGTAGCGCCGTCCAGCGCACGCTCGTCTGGTACCCGGGTCGACTCGGGCTCAAAGACCCACTCGGCCCAGCCGCGGAGAGGCCCCTCGACCAGGAAGTTCGTCATGACGTTGCTGGCTGTCGAGTCGGTCCGGAACCCCTTGAACGCTACATCGGTATCGAACGCCGTAGCTACGCCCACCTGAACCCGCGGGATAGCCTGACCGGCCAGGTTCTGGAGCGACTCCTTCGCCCCCTCGACGTCGCCCGCTATGGCCTGCAGGGGGGCCAGGAGGTTCATGGTCAGGTACAGCCCCTCGCCTGCCGTGAGGACCGAGCCGGTGCTGATCTGATAGGTGAACCCGTCCGTCCCCTCCATCTCGGCCAGCACGATGCGGCCCAGGTCCGCGTCCGACTTGAGAGCGAGCTCGAACTCGTTGCTGTCGTCGTGGTGGATCTCCCTCGCCAGCCGAAGCTGCGCCCCCAGCCGATGTGGGTTGTCCGCTGCCTGCTTCCAGAAGTTGTCCAGGTTCTTACGCCCGAAGCGCCAGAAGACCAAGCCCCAGTTGGCGATCCACTTGTCCATGTCCGTCAGGTCGTCGAAGTCGTAGAGCGCACGTCGGGCTGCGACGGCTGCCTCCTCGAGAGAGGAGCCCCGCTTCAGCTCGGCCATCCCCACGCTCACCTTGAACGTCCGCTCTAGCAGGTCGCTTGCCCCCGTGACCGCATCCCGGATGTCCGAGCCCAGGGCTGGGATCTTGTTCCAGACCCCGAGGTTCCTGCTGATCGAGGCTTCGAGCTTGCGCGGGGAGAGCGCAGCCGCCTGGGTCTGCCCGGCGTTGTGGGCCGCGAAGACCCGGTAGACCTCCTCCAGGGAGTGGATCCCAGTCGGGGTCTCCAGCGTGTTGCCCCCCACGCCGAGAGGGGCCGCATGGTAGAACCGCGCCTGCGATAGCTTCTGGGTCAGCTTCAGCAGGAAGCTCTTGTTCTCGTTCGCCGCGATCCCTGCGCGAACCACACCCTCGACGCCGTGCTCCTGGTACGCCATCGGGGGGATCCCGAAGCTGTTCGTCACATGGAACGCAGGGTTGGCCGAGGTCAGCCCATCCTTGTACAGCCCGAACAGCCAGCCGCCCAGCTCCTCCGCGTCCTTCCCAGAGACGCCTGCTGCCTTGGCCCTGTTGATCTCGTCGGCCCATCCAGGGGGCAGGTGGAGCTTGCTGGACAGCGCGCCCGCCTCGGCGCCCAGGGCTGCGTCTGGCTTCCCGAGCGTCTTGAACACGATGGCTCCGGCCCCAGGCTCGAGGCCCATGCGGTTGATCAGGTTCCGCGCTTTCCAGATCAAAGGCGTCGGGATGTCGTGGTAGCTGGCTGCATCGGTGCCGTTGAGCACCCGGTCCAGCGCCTCCTTCAGGTTGGGGTCGCTCCAGCCGAACTCCATCTCGGCCAGCAGCGCCAGCCCCTCGCGCTCGATCTCATCGGCTTTGATGTGCAGGGCGAACTGGGTCAGCTTCGTGCTCTGCTTGCCCTGGGTGGACTCCTCCAGGACCTTGAGACCCCAGAGATCCTGGATGGCAGACAGGGCCTGCTCTCCGTCGAACCGGCCGGTAGCGTTGAACTCCATCCAGATTTGGGCGAGCTGGTCGTTCGACAGGGAGCTGGACTTGAGCAGCTCGCTGATCCGAGCGTAGTCCACCGTCGAGTCGGACACGGCAGCCTTGAGGACCTGCCTCCCCAACCGGGCGAGGTCGGCTTCTCGGCCCGAGGAGTAGGCGGTCATCGCCTCCTTCACCGTGGCGTAGTCGTTGCTGAACAGGCCCGGGAACCGGGACGCATCCCGCACCTCCTCGGCTACCTGGTTCCGCAGAGCGAACAGAGCGCCCTTGTTCTTCAGGTACAGCGCGTCGTTCGCCTCGTCCTCGGTGGCGTACAGGTGGGTCAGGTCATCGTCGATAGCCCAGCCCCTACCCTCGATATTCACCTTGCCCGTGGCTGGCTTGTGCGTCTTGATCGCCTCAAGCAGGACGAACTCCCTCGTCGGGATGGGGCGGTAGGACTGGATCACGCGATGGATGACCTCGGACGGGGTACCCCCCTCCTTCATGGCAGCGAGCAGGTCCGTCTCCAGAGCTCGGCCGGCGTTGCGCAACTGGGTCTGGATGCCGGAGAGCACCTTGGCTGCCTGGTTCGATACGGCTGCCTCTCGGATCCGCTTCTCTCCCAGGATGAGGCGCTCTGGAATCCGAGCCGCCTGCTCCCAGTACCCGCCCTTGTTCTTCGCAGCCGTGACCCCGTCTGACATCGCGTCGAGGAGCCACTGGCTGGTGAGCCCCTGCCCCCGGATGGCCCACCGTGGATCGGCAGAGCGGCCGGCTTCGTCCTTCAGCATCTGCGTGTTCATCTTGGTGAACTCGCCATCCGTGATCGGTCGGTCCGGCAGGTGGATGCCGTAGCGCTGGTACCAGATCTTGGCGGCTGCGCGGTTGGCGTCCGAGCCGAAGTCCACAACGCGGCCGGTCCCGTCGATGACCTTGCCCAGCTTCGTGGGTCTGGTGTACCCGAGCGCCTTCTGGCTTGCGTCGATGCGCCCCTTCATGGCGGCGTAGTCGTGGGCCGTGACCTCCCAGCCCAGCGCTACCTGTACGGTGTGCCGGTTGCCCATGTGGCTTCGGGAGTACGCCTTGGTGGCGTCGTGGATGGCCTCGACGATCGCCTCGTCTCGAGGGCTGAGAGAGCGTACCGGCGTGGGGGTCTTCCCTCCCCCGAAGAGGAAGCGCACGAAGTCCCTCGTGATCTTCTGCATCCCGGGGGCTCCGGTCCCCTGCAGCATGGACCCCGCCTGGTCCAGGGCCTCGTCCAGGGGGATGAAGCTCTTGGGCTGCTCGGCGAACTGCTTGATCATCGCCCGCTCCAGGGGGCCGGCGTGGTGGAAGTTGTGAGCCAGCCCACCGAAGGGCTTCATGGGGTCGTCTCGGGTTCGCTTGATCGCCTTCGCGAGCAGCTTCGGGTCGTCGCTCATCCCACGCCAGCCCGCTACCGGGGCATGGTCCGAGTACCGGACGGCATCCCCGAAGTTCCGGCGCTGGGTCATGTGGCTGAGCGTCTCGCGCAGCGTCCCTTGGTGGACCAGCTTCCCCTCTCGGTCCTCCAGCCTGTACCGGGGGGTCTCCGGGCCGCGCTCGGGGTCCAGGTCCTTCAGCTTCTCGAATCCCTGCCCCTCTTCCTTGGGGCCAACAGCCCGGAGCCCAGCCTCTCCTTCCTCGCCTCGGATGGCTTGGCGTACGTCAGCCCACTGCTGGTACTCGTTCGCGTTGCGGAGCTGACGGTCCAGCCCGATGGCCCGGATCGCTGCTGCTGCACGACGCCGGATAGCCGCTGTGCGGTCGGCCAGGGCCTCGGTGCCCTTCACGATCTCGCGCTGCAGGGGAGCGACGGCCTCCTTGATGGCCTCTCTCGTCCGCTTCTTCGCCACCTTGGGGACGTGCTTCAGCGCCTCCTCGGCTTCCTCGGTCAGTCGGCGGCCCTCGGCTGCCTGGGCGGTTGCCTTGGCCTTGAGCTTCTGAACGGCGTCCGCGTCTGGGGGAACCAGAGTCTGGCCCATCTTGGAGGGCGGAGGAGCCGGCGGCCCTGGGGGAACCAGGGTCTGCCCTGACTGCATCTTCGGCAGGATCTCAGTCGGGCTCGGGTCTCCGCCTCGGGGGATGGGCGGCGCCTCGGGAGGGGTCAGCATAATCCCCCTCTCCTCCAGCATCTGGTTGACGTGCCCACGGATAGGCGAGGGGAGCCCGTCGACCAGGGCACGCGCGTCTGTCCCTCCTCGGATCTCCGCTTCGAGCACCCCGGCCATGCGTGACGCAGTCTTCTGCCCGTCGTCGAACATGAACTCAGCCCAGCTCCGAGCTCGGCCTGCCTGTGCAGGGAGCTTCCGCACCATGCTTGCGCCCCGGACGGCCTTGAGACCTGCCGCTCCAGGGGCTTCCCACGGCACAACGAACTCAGCCCCGAGCCCGGCGGCGTACCTCTGGTACCGAAGGGCGGTTTGGAGGTTGTCTTCCTTCGGGTGGTTTGCGATTGCGGCCTGCTCGAGGTCGTCGCCCATCATGCGGCCCTGCTCGACCTTGTG
>Ga0255047_10003220_pt1 | contig 10342 bp, 8 predicted proteins | sample JV7_2_1_MG_FD_183640 | JGI IMG/M metagenome (GOLD analysis project Ga0255047, IMG submission 183640) | Seawater microbial communities from Jervis Inlet, British Columbia, Canada - JV7_2_1 | ecosystem: Environmental > Aquatic > Marine > Inlet | place: Canada: British Columbia | collected 2016-10-06 | reverse complement strand
CCGTGCTCGGCGATCACGTCGAACGAAACGACCATGCCCACGACCGTGCCCAGGAAGCCGAGCAGCGGGGCGATGTTGGCCACGGTGGCCAGCACGGCGAGGAATTTCTCGAGGTAAGCGACCTCGTGAATCGCCGCGTTTTCCATCGATTTTTCGACCTGCTCGCGCGGGGACCCGTATTTGAGCAGGGCCGACTTGGTGACCGAGGCCACCGGAGTTTGGGATTCCTCGCAAACGCCGATCGCGCCCTTGACGTTGCCCTTGAGCAGGGCCGAGCGAACGCGGGCGATGAATTCGCTGACGTTGCTGCTGAGGCGACGAAACACGACCAACTTGTAGATGATGGCGGTCACGGAGACCAGCGACAGAACGGAGATGCCGTGCATGACCGGCCCGCCGTCCTTGTAGTACTGAAAAAGGTCACCAACTAAGTTTCCCACTAGTTCCTCCGAATAGTACGGAAGCACCACGATACGTTCGCAGGCCGATCCCGTACAGCGACCGTAACTCCAATGTCAGCAGCAACTTAGACCACGCGTTGGATTGCGTACGAAATGGATGTTACGCCAGGCCCAAAAACGTGTCAAGCAATGGGAAAACGAGGTGCGGACGGTCTACCGCATCGAGGTCGAGGTAAGTCGGATCGGTGCAAACGCTCTACGGGCGGGGCCTGCGTCGGATTACTCCGCCAGCGACAGTCCGCGAGAAGCCAGCAGCGTACCCTTCACGCGTTCGAGCGATGCCAGTGACCTGATGTAGTCGAGGCGAGCGCGGACCTCGCCCAGTTCCGCGGTTGCCAGGTCGCTCTGGAAAGTCAACACCTCGAACGAAGTGCTCATCCCGTTCTCGTACTTCTTCTGCTCGGCATCGAGCTTGCGTCGTTGCAGCACGACGTTCGAAGTCGCGGCCTCGACGCGTTTGATCCCCGATTCGACGCCGCGGACGGCCTTACGGACCTCGACGCGGATGGTCTGCTCCTGGTCGGCCAGGTCGACCTCGGATTGTTCGCGGCTGAGCGTGTTGCGGGCGAAGGTGGCCTTGGCGGCGCGGTTGCCGAAGGTCATCCGGTAGCTGACCCTGGCAAACCACTGGTACTCGTCGCCGTCAAGGATTCCTTCGATCGAGTCACCGAAATCGGCCGTCAAACCCAACATCGGGACGGTAGCGCTCGAACTGGCCGGCTCGTAGTTCAGGATCAAGTCGAGCTGATTGCGAAGCTGTCGTCTTGCCACTTTCTCGGAGAGTTCACGATTGCGGAGGGTCTGGCGGCGGCTGTGTATCTCGGAACGTTCGCGCAAAGCCGTCGCGATGGCCTCGTCGAGATCGACTTCACGGGTCCGGAACTGGGGGGCGTCGAGGTTGTAGATCGATTTGTTCCACATCGGGTCCACCGCGGGCACCCCCATCAACCGGCGCAGTTCGTCTTCCGCATCGATCAGCGTCGTTTCTGAGACGATGACGTTTTCTTCTTGCGACGCAACGCCGGCTTCGGCCTGCGTAATCTCGAGCGGCGCCATCGAGCCGACCTCGACCTTGCGCCGGTTCTGGTCCAGCAACTCCTGGGCGCGCTTGAGCGAGAGCCGTTCGATGCGCAGCGCTTCGCGCGCCGCCACGACGTTCCAGTACGCCCCCTCGACCTCCTCGATGATCAGGCCGGCGGTCGTTTCAAGGTCATGCCTGCTGACCGTAGCGTTGTTTCGCGCCAGCACGAGTTGCTCGGTGGCCACCGACGTCCCGAACCCACGGAGAAGCGGCTGCGTGAAATTCAACCTCAAACCGCTTTCGATTTGCGTCGGCACGGAGATCTGAGCCCCCCCTCGATCCTCTTTCTTCGAAAAGAACTCCGCCGAGTAATTGGATCCGAATTTGAGGGGTTGACTGAGGGTGATCTTCTCTTCGTCCTGTTTGAAGGAAGAAACGCTAAAGCTGCCGATCGGAGCGTCCTCCAACTCAAAGTGAGTGGCTTCGATGTCGAGACCGAGATCGAAGTTGGCCCGGTTTGCCATGATGTCCGTTTCCGCAATGTCCGGGTTGTAACGCGCCGAGACGAGCTGGAGGTTGCTCTCCAGCGCCATCCTCAGGCACTGGTCCAACGACAGATCGACCCGGTCTTCCTCCTGTGCGCGAGTCGTGGCAGGCGCAAGTAGGCAGACGACAGTCAGGCTCAAACAAGCGATCTTGGCAAGGCGCTTCACGGCATTCCTCCAGCGATGGCTCGGGGTCTTCGGCCCATACTACGGGACGCCGCTACAAAAGGTTTCACCGGCGTTCGCCCTCCGATATCGGCGGTCGATATCACTTTCAAGCGGTGTCCTTTGGGGTCTGACCGGCCACGAGATGACAGGCTACTTTATGACCTTCGTCGATCTGAAGCAACGCGGGTTCCCGGTGCGCGCACTCGGCGACGGCATCCGGGCACCGCGGGTGGAACGCGCAGCCGCCGGGCGGGGCCGTTTGAGACGGCGGTTCGCCGGAAAGCGCCGGGGCGGCGGGCCGGCCGGGCCGGACCGTGGGCGTCGCCGCGAGAAGCGCCCGGGTATACGGGTGGCGCGGCGCGCTGTAGAGCTCTGCCGCCGGCGCCTGTTCGACCACGCGCCCGAAATACATCACCGCGACGCGGTGGCAGATTTGGCGGACCAGTTGCAGGTCGTGGGCAATGAACAGGTAGGACAGGTCGAGATGTTCCTGTAGATCGACGAGCAGGTTGACGATCTGCGCCTGGACGGGCGCGTCGAGCGCCGAGACCGGTTCGTCCGCGACGATGAACTTCGGTCCACAGGCAATCGCGCGAGCGATCCCGATCCGTTGGCGCTGCCCGCCGGAGAACTCGTGCGGGTAACGCGTGGCCATCGCGGGGTCGAGACCGACCTGGGTCAACAGTTCGGCAACACGCTCCGTGCGTTGCGGGCGTCCGTCGACGAGCTTGTGGATCGTCAGCGGTTCGCCGATTGCATCGCCGATCTTCATCCGCGGGTTGAGCGACCCGTAAGGATCCTGGAACACGATCTGGAACTCGCGCCGCAATCGCCGTAGCTCCGCGCCCTCGAGGGCCAGCAGATCGGTGCCGTTGAAGTGGAGGCTCCCCGCTTCGGGCTCGATGAGGCGGATCAGGATCCGTCCGAGGGTCGATTTACCGGAGCCGGATTCCCCGACCAGGCCGACGATCTCCGAAGTGTGGAGGTCGAGGTCCACGCCGTCGACGGCGTGGAACGCCGGCCCTTGTTTACGGAACAACCCGCCGCGCGATCGAAAGCTCTTGCGCAGCCCGCGCGCCCGGACCAGCGGGTCCGCACTCATGCGACCGGCTCCCCGTGAAACAGGAAACATGCGACCCGGCCGTCGCCGGGCCGTTCGAGCATTTCCGGTTCGTCGCGGTCGCACGGTTCGAAGCGTTCCGAACAGCGCGGGTGGAAGCGGCAGCCGGCAGGGGGATCGCTGGGGTCCGGGACGACGCCCGGTAGCGTCGGAAGCCGGCCGTCTTCGACCGACCCGGAGCCCGGCATGGCACGCAGAAGCCCGCGGGTGTACGGGTGTTCGGGGCGTTCGAACAACTGCCCGACGGGCGCCTCCTCGACCATCCGCCCGGCGTACATCACACCCACGCGGTCGGCGTTTTCCGCGACGACACCAAGGTCGTGCGTGATCAGCAGGATCGTCAGGGACAGTTTGTCACGTAGTTCGCGCAGCAACGAGAGGATTTGTGCCTGGATCGTCACATCGAGTGCCGTCGTCGGTTCGTCCGCAATCAACAGCACAGGCGAGCAGGACAGCGCGATCGCCAGCATGACGCGTTGCTTCATGCCGCCCGAAAGCTCGTGCGGGTAGGCGCGGGCCTGTCGCTCGGGGTCGGACAGCGCAACCAGTTGAAGCAGCGCAACCGCCTCGGCGTGAGCCTCCTTGTGCGACATCCCGCGATGGATCCGCAGCGCCTCACCGACCTGAACGCCGATCCGCATCACCGGGTTGAGTGCTGCGGCAGCTTCCTGAAAGACCATCCCGATGCGAGCACCGCGGAGCCGGCGCATCTTGTCCTCGGGAAGGCTCAACAGGTCCTGGCCCTCGAACACGACCCGGCCGGCAACGATGCGCCCGGGCTCGACGAGTCGCAAGAGCGCCAACCCGGTCGCCGTCTTGCCGCAGCCCGACTCCCCGACCAGCGCGTACGTCTCACCCTGTTGAAGCGAGAAGCTGATCCCATCAACGGCTCGGACCGGCGCCTCCGTACCCGGGTAGTGCACCCGCAGGTCCGACACCTCGAGCAGCGGCATCAGATCGCCATGATGTTGAACCCACCGTCGACGTAGAGGATCTCGCCGGTGATGCCGGACGCCAGATCGCTGGCGAGGAACAGTCCGGCGTCGCCGACTTCACGGGGTTCGATGTTGCGCCTCAGTGGGGCGAGTTTGCGATGGTGCGTCGCCATCCCCGAGAACCCCGAGATACCTCGCGCGGAAAGCGTCGGGATGGGACCGGCGGAGATCGCGTTGACGCGGATGTTGGACGGTCCCAACTCCGAGGCCAACTGCCGCACGGCATGCTCCAGGGCAGCCTTGGCGCTGCCCATCACGTTGTAGTTCGGAACCACGCGCTGGCTCGCCACGTAGGTCAGCGCCATCACCGAGCCACCTGCCTTCATCAACGGTACGGCAAGACTCGTTAGCCGAATGAAGGAATAGGCGCTGATCTCCATCGCGATGCGCCAGCCCTGGCGACTGGTCTTGAGAAACTCGCCCGCGAGGTCCTCGCGTCGCGCAAAAGCTATCGAGTGGACGAGCACGTCCAATCGACCGTAGTCCTTTTCGATGCGGGCGAACACGCCCTCGACCTGTTCCTCGCTTTCGACGTCGCAGGTCATGACGGGTGCGTCAGGGTATTTCTGGGCCAACTCCAAGACGTTCTTTTGCAAACGCTCGCCCTGGTAGGTCAAGGCCAGCGAACAACCCGCCTCGCCCAGCGCATCGGCGATGGCCCAGGCCAGCGACCGCTTGTTCGCGACGCCCAACACGAGCGCGACTTTTCCGGACAGGTCGATGCTGCGCATCCGTAACTCCTCTGAGGGGTCAGACCATGCATTATCACATTCTGAACTTCATCCAGTATCAAGAAGGGGTCAAGTCTTGGCATGGGACAATCAGGGAAAGGCCTGAGCGCTTGGAAGTCAGGGTTTGTCCCATGCCAAGACTTGACCCCTCCGTCATAAGGGGAAGTTCGAGCGGGCGTTGATGTCGAGGGGAGAGAACGCGTTTCTCTCGTAATGCAGAAACGCGGCGGCCGCGATCATTGCGGCATTGTCGGTGGTGTAGCGCGGGGCGGCGGCGTAGAAGGCGAAGCCCTCCCGTTCGCAGGCGCTGCGGAACGCGCCGCGTAGCCGCTTGTTGCAGGCGACCCCGCCGGTGAGCAACAAGCTCTTCACGCGCTCGCGTTTGCACGCCGCCAGCGAGCGCCGGACGAGCACGCGGACGACGGCGCGCTGGAACGACGCGGCAAGATTGCGAACCTCGGTGGAGACCTCTCCGCCGGTCGCATCCGGGTGCGCCAATCCGCGCTCGACCGCGCGGCGCCGAACGGCTGTTTTCAAGCCGCTGAACGAAAAGTCCAGCGAACCGTCCTTCATCTGGGCGTGTGGGAATGCATGGGCGGATTCGTCCGCTCCCTCGGCCAGGCGTTCGATCACGGGCCCACCGGGGTAGCCCAGTCCGAGCAGCTTGGCGACCTTGTCGAAGGCCTCCCCGGCGGCGTCGTCGCGGGTGCGGGCGATCGAACGGTACTCCCCCTCCTGCGGGCACAGGTACAGGGAGGTGTGCCCGCCGGAAACGATCAGCGCCAGCGCGGGGAACTCGATGTCCGGATGATCGATGAACACGGAACGGATGTGACCCTCGAGATGATTGACCGCGACCAGCGGCCGATCGCGCCGCCAGGCGATCGCCTTGGCCGCGCAGACACCGACCAGCAACGACCCGATCAGGCCGGGCCCCTGAGTCACGGCCACGGCGTCGAGGCTATCGAGCCCGGCGCCGGCTTCCGCGAGTGCCTGCTGCACTACCGGGCCGATCGCTTCGATGTGTTGGCGTGCGGCCAGCTCGGGAACGACCCCGCCGTAGGCGCGGTGGACGTCGACCTGGGACGCGATCACCGAGGACAGCACTCGTTGCCGGTCGTCGACCACCGCCGCCGCGGTTTCGTCGCACGAGCTCTCGATGGCCAGGATGCGGGTCATGGCTCGCGCAGGGCTGGCAGCGACTCGGTAAACGGCGGGCGGGCGATCCCGCGCTCGGTCACGATCGCATGGACGTACCGCGCGGGTGTGATGTCGAACGCCGGGTTGCGTACCGCGACCCCGTCGGGCGCCACCCGCGTGCCGTTCAATTCGGTTACTTCGGAGGGGTCGCGCTCCTCGATGGGAATCTGATCGCCGCCGGGGCAATCGAAATCGATCGTCGACATCGGTGCTGCAACGTAAAACGGAACCCCGTTCTCCTTGGCCAGGACGGCCACGGAATACGTCCCGATCTTGTTTGCGATGTCCCCGTTCGCGGCGATCCGGTCCGAGCCGACGACGACGAGATCGACCTCGCCACGTTGCATCAAACTGCCCGCCGTACTGTCGGTGATCAGCGTGGTGTCGATCCCGTCGGCAAGCAGTTCCCAGGCGGTCAAACGCGCGCCCTGCAGGAATGGTCTCGTCTCGTCGGCCAGGACGCGGACTTTCTTACCGGCCGCGGCCGCGCCGCGGATGACCCCCAGCGCGGTGCCGTAACCCGCGGTTGCCAACCCACCCGCGTTGCAGTGGGTCAGGATCGTCGCTTCGTCGGGGACGAGTGCGGCACCGTGCGCGCCCATCGCCCGGCACGCCGCCAGGTCTTCGTCGTGGATCGCCTGTGCCTCTTTTTCGAGCGCCGCGACGGTCGACGTCGTGCCCGCACCGGCCTCGAGAACCTCGTACATGACGCCGCGCATGCGCCGGACAGCCCAGCCGAGATTGACCGCGGTCGGACGTGTCGACTCCATCAACCCGAAGATGCGCTCCATCTCGCCGGCGAACCGCTCGGGGGGCTTGGTCGCCGCCTGTTCGGCACCGAGCGCTAACCCGAAGGCGGCGGTGATACCGATCGCGGGCGCGCCGCGAACGACCATGTCGCGAATCGCCTGCGCAACTTCCTCCGGATTCTCGAGCTCGAGGTACGTCTCCACGAGCGGCAATCTCCGTTGGTCGATCAGGCGAACACCCCGCTTGGTTCTCTCGGCGGTACGAAACATGCCGGAGATTATAGGACGGTAGGCGGTGTGGTACTTTCCGGGCGGTAGAGCACGATGTCCAACGATCACGAAACATCGAAGAAACGCTGGACCGAGGCGGTCGGGGAAACGCTCGCCCGCGGCCCGGAAAGGCGCGAGCGGTTCGAGACCTCGTCGGGGATCGAGGTCGAACGGCTCTACGGCCCCGAGCACCTGGCCGACGACCTGGCGGAGCGCACGGGCCATCCGGGCCAGGCCCCGTTCACCCGCGGTGTTCAACCTACGATGTACCGCAGCCGCTTCTGGACGATGCGGCAGTACTCCGGGTTTGGCACCGCCGCTGCGACCAACCGTCGCTTCCATTACCTGATGGAACAGGGCCAGACCGGGCTCTCGGTCGCATTCGACCTGCCGACACAGATGGGCTACGACTCCGATCACGACATGGCCGGCGGCGAGGTCGGCAGGGCCGGGGTGGCGATCTCGTCGCTCGACGACATGCTCGAATTGCTCGACGGAGTACCGCTGCAGAGCGTGTCCACGTCGATGACGATCAACGCGACGGCGCCGATCCTGCTCGCGCTGTACGTCGCGGTCGCCCGGACCCAGGGAGCGGACCTGCGGCAATTGTCGGGCACGATCCAGAACGATCTACTCAAAGAGTACGTCGCGCGCGGCACGTACATCTACCCGCCCGCGGCGTCGCTGCGCCTGACCAGCGACGTCTTTGCGTGGTGCCGCGAAGAGATTCCGCGGTGGAATACGATCTCGATCTCGGGATACCACATGCGTGAGGCCGGCTCGACAGCGGTGCAGGAGTTGGCTTTCACGCTGGCCAACGCAATCGCTTACTGCGACACGGCGATCGAACGCGGGCTGAAGTTCGAGCATTTTGCCAACCGGCTCTCCTTCTTCTTCAACGGGCACTCCAACTTTTTCGAGGAGGTCGCCAAGTTCCGCGCTGCACGCCGGTTATGGGCTGCGATTGCAAGGGAACGCTACGGCGCAACCGATGAGAAACTGTGCCGCCTTCGGTTCCACACGCAAACCGCGGGTTCGACGCTGACGGCGCAACAGCCCGAGGTCAACGTGGTGCGCACCGCGATGCAGGCGCTTTCGGCGGTTCTCGGGGGCACGCAGTCGCTGCACACGAACTCGATGGACGAGGCGTTGGGGCTACCGACGGAACCGGCGGCGCTGCTGGCGTTGCGAACCCAGCAGGTGATCGCGCACGAGACGGGCGTCGGCGACACGATCGATCCGCTGGCGGGCTCCTACTTCGTGGAAAGCCTGACCGATGCGGTGGAGCGCGGGGCGCGCGAGTACCTGGACAAGATCGATTCGTTGGGCGGCGCGGTGCGGGCCATCGAACTCGGGTTCCAGCAGAAGGAAATCCACGAGGCGGCGTACCGCTGGCAACAGAGGTTGGAGGACGGCGAGGTGGTGGTGGTTGGGGTCAACCGGTTCGTCACCGAGGAGCAACTCCGACCCGACGTGCTCAAGATCGATAGCCGCCTGGAGCAAGCCCGGGCCGAGCGGCTGTCCAGACTGCGCGCCGGCCGGGACGAATCCGCCGTGGAATCGGCGCTGGCGGCGCTCGAGGCGGCGGCTCGGGGTAGCGCCAACCTGATGCCCCGGATCCTCGACGCGGTCGAGGCTCGCTGCACCCTGGGTGGGATCGCCGATCGCCTGAGGGCCGTTTTTGGCGTCCACCGTGACCAGTTCACGCTCTGAAATCGTCGCCGGAAACCCACTAGACGAGAGACCAGGTCGGTTCGTACCTTATGGGTGGAGGGACCCGTCCGTGCGGGCTCCTCGACGGCTGCGGGGGCCATCCCTATAATTCGATTCGGCCTGCGGACGCCTGTAAGGAGCCTGAGAATGCACCGAAGTTGGACTCGAGCCGCGGTGGCGGGACTGCTGCTGAGCCTCGCCGCGGGGAGCGTCGACGCCGCACGCTACCGCTATGGACGCGGCTACTCGCGGGGCGGCGGCGAGCAAGCTGGAGTGCTCGTTTCCTTCGAGGGCGGGCTGGTCAACCTGCGCAACGCCGATCTGGTCTACGCAACTTCGGAATCCCTGCAGATCGCCGGAGGTGGGCTCAACCAGATCACCGCGCTGACACCCGGGGCGGAAGATGATTTTTCGGGACGTCTGGCCGTCGCGTATCAGTGGGCCGACGGCAACCGTCTGACCGCCACGTTCTCGACCTACAACACATCGACATCGGCCGCCGCGGATGGGCCGCTGGGTGGGGCGTTGCACTTTGCCATCGGCCCACCGATTGCGCTCGGCGGTGGGAATTTTGTCGGGGACAGCGGGTCTCCGGGCTATTTCAGCCTGCGGACCGAGACCGACGCCTCGACGGCGGACGTCGCGTTCGGCCGCTCCCACGAACTCGGTGACGATTTCCGTATGGAGTGGTCGACCGGGCTGCGCTACGCGAAGTTCGAGGAAAAGACCAGCGGGTTCTACGACGACTCCCTGTTCATCGCATCAACGTTCGGGGACAACCGTTACGCGGTGGCCAAGCAAATCGAAGGCGAGATGATCGGAGCCCGTGTCGCGGCCCGCGGCAGCTATTTCTTCACGACGAGCTTTTCCGTCTCGGCCGGGATCGGCTTTGCCCTGCTGGACGGAGAGATCAAGTCAACATCCGGCCTCACACCGACGGGCCTGCTCAACGCGACGACCCAACCGGCGAGTGTGGCGACGATCAACGACGACGGTCGCTCGGGCGCCACCACGGATTTCGATACGCGGCTGACCTGGCACAGTTCGGACGACCGGCTACGCGTGTGGCTCGGTTGGGAACAGCAGGAATGGTCGGGAATCGTTGAAGACGATCTGCGCAATTTCCCGGGGACGGCGACGCCGCTGGATCCGCGCGACTCGGTCGTGTTTTCGGGTTACCGGGCGGGGGTTTCGTATCGTTTTTGATTGAGCGTCGGGTTTTTCCGGATCGTCGGCCTAACCTTGGCTGCATCGTCTTGACAACCCACCGGGTACTCGGTACAAGGAAATGCATAGACTTCATGGATCGAAAAATAGAATCCCCCCCGGCTCCACCGTTCCTGCCACGTCGGTACCAGGGGCACACCAT
>Ga0255047_10003219_pt1 | contig 10343 bp, 9 predicted proteins | sample JV7_2_1_MG_FD_183640 | JGI IMG/M metagenome (GOLD analysis project Ga0255047, IMG submission 183640) | Seawater microbial communities from Jervis Inlet, British Columbia, Canada - JV7_2_1 | ecosystem: Environmental > Aquatic > Marine > Inlet | place: Canada: British Columbia | collected 2016-10-06 | reverse complement strand
GTCGAGCAGGGCCGGGTACTGCGTGCGATAGATGCTCGGGACTTGGGACTCGAGACCGACGATCAGCGCAGCGGATGACACCACGAAGTTCTCGGTTCCCGAGATGTGGTACATCCAGCCTTGGAGCCCCTTGGTGAACGGCATGGTGTTGCGTCGATCTTGGACATGCTCGCGGGTACCGCCGCAGGCTTCGGCAAAGCGAATGAGAAGATCGCTGTGGCGAAGGTCGCTGAGCTCTTCTTCGTACATGTTCTGGAGCAGAAAATCCTTGGCGTCGCGCGCCGAGGCAGGTGTGTTGGCGTACATCAGCCCGAGGTAGTCGCCGAACGGGCCGATGTAGTGGTAGTGATTCGTGGCCCAATGCACAAAATGCTGTCTTTCGAGCTTGCCCGTCGCCCACGCCCGACTGAACGAGGCATCCTTTGCCATCGTGCCTTCAAAGGCTTTTTCCAAGGCCACTCGGAACTCATCTTGCGGCATCAACTCGGCCATTGTCGTCCTCCTGTCGTCCCGCGCCGTCGCACTCGACACCGCTCGTCGCGCGGCAACGCTATACCATGCAGCGCTGCCGCACCGGTCGCCGTAGGCTGCTTTCTCGGGTCCCGATCACTGCGGTCAGACCTCGAAATTGAAGTCTTCGTGGAAGTCCTCGATTTCGGCGAACTCGTCGTCACTGATCAGCCCAAGTCGCCATTTGATCTCAGCCGCCTTGTACATGATCGCTCGCAGCGCGGGCTTGCTCGTCGTCCACGGTTGCTGGCCTTCGAGATGGGTGAGGCGCGCCGTCAGGTCCGCGATCTCCTCCGGCGAGAGCGGGTCGGTCATGACTTCGTTACCAGGACCCGGCCGATCGGAGCCTCCCGGCTCACCACGACCGGCGGCGAGCCGCGGTTGGCCAGAGCGGCGGCTCGATGCATGTAATGGGCTCGTTCCGGTACACATGCGTCGACGGGGCACGCCCGTTTGCAGCGGGGCACGTCGTAATAGCCCGCACAGTCGATGCACACCGAAGAGTCGATCACGTACTGACTCGCACCGGGCCCTATTGCGCGCACCGGGCAATCCATCTCACACGCCGAGCAGTTGATGCACTGAGCGGTGATCATGTACGCCATCAGGTCACCTTGTGGGCAAGAATCCCGGTCAGTCCCGTCGTCTCGACGCGGTCGGTGATCACGCCGTGATCGGTGGTGTAGAGCCCCTCTTCGATCATCGCGTCGAACAGGAATGATCCCGAGTAGGTGTACTTCTTGCCCATTCCTGCCTCGGTCTCCATGCCCTCGCGCGTGAAACTGATCCCGTATCCGGCAGCCAGCGTGTTCGGTAGTTCGAGCAGGTCCAGGTCGGCGAGGGACCGGACGGCGTTGTGGCCCGCTAGAGCGCCTGTGACCATCGCCTCGGTGTGCCCGACCAGAAGACCTGACTTCTCTCCACAGCAGAACAGGTTGTCGGGCCCACCCGTGACCTTCATCGTGTCTTCACGTCGGACCATGGCCGCATAGCGAACCGAATTCCCGACCGTGGCCGCGTACGGGTCCTCGTACCTGACCGATTCGAACCCTGGCACCTGACGGATTTCGTGCAGTGGCATATACGTTGTGACCACTTTCGCCTGGCCGGTATCGAGCACAACCAGGTTCTCGGCGAAAGCCGGTAGGGCGTACTGCTGGCATGCCTTCGTGGTGAGCTTTTGCTTGTTGATCAGTGATTCCGGCATGGGCACACTGATAATCCCATTGGCATTCAGTTCGGCCACGAGCTGTGGGTCCATCGTCTCCTTGTTGAGCTTGCACGAGCCGCTCATCGCTCCGAGGCTTCCGTCGGGCCGGCGGCCCACTCGCTCGGGTACTCCTGCCAGCCCAGCGAGACTGATCCGAGGTCCGAACGTGGGACAGCGGACGACGCACATCACGCAGCCGTTACCGTGGTCGGTGCACCAACTCTGGCCGCCTACGGTGCCGGTCGCGTCGATGAAAATGTCGCCCTCGATGATGGCCCCGCCGTCGAGGGCTATCGAGTTGATCGATCCATCGGATTGAGTGAGTTCACTGACTCGGCTCATGAACCAGATCTCGACGTCGTGGGCGAGCATCGCCTCGCGGACACCGGTGGCGATGGTGTTGACGTTGTAGAGCGATGAGTGCTTATGGCCCGGGAAATCGAGATTGCGGTGCAACGAGTGGTTGTCACAGACCTCAAACAGGTCACCAGCACCGAGCGCGATCATCTCTTCGGCCACGGTGTAGCGACCGTTGTTGCGCATGATCCCTCCCACGATGCCTGCTCCGAGCAGCTCATCGCTGCGCTCGAGGACGACCACCTCGTCGGCACCCGCCTTGCGGGCCGCGATAGCGGCCGCGCATCCCGACCATCCTCCACCTACGACTACGACTCTCTTACTCATGTTTGTTTACCTCCGGTAAGAACGGTGGTCAGCTCATACGCCGCTTCCATCGCTCGCAAGTTGGTTTCGACCTTTCGCTCCGGTAATCGGGCTCGCAGCGCGATCCGCAACGAATCTAGTGAGACGGCATCGGACAGCGCGGCCACGCAACCCAGCGACGTGACGCCTGCCGCGATCGTCGTGCCGGTGTGCTCCCGAGCCAGCTGCGCGATCGGCACGACCAGCGGCCCCCCCGGACCCGGATCGACAGTGCCCTCGTCAGCCACGCACGCCGCTGCGGGGCGGGCGCGGGGGAGTTGGGCGGCGGCGGCGTCGCGGCTGAGCACGATGAGAATGTCAGCGTCGTCGGCTGCCGGGTAGCTGATCCGCTTCGAGCCCATGACCACGTCGACTCGACTAGGCCCGCCCCGAGTGGCTGAGCCGTAGTCACCGAACTGCGTCGCCCACAGGCCCTCACCGAGGCCGGCTGCCTCGCTGAGGACGGTGCCAGCCAGTTTCACGCCCTGGCCTCCGATCCCCGCGATGCGAACCTCGAGACGGGTCGGGGCCGATGAGCGGGGCTGTGCCGGTGTCACCGGCCAAATCGACGATGTGGGCAGCTCCACCATACCTTCTGACCAGGCACGATAGGTGGTGAAGTACTCGGGCCAGTCGGATCGACGGCTCATGACCCCGGTGCGCAGCGTTGGATCGCCGGTCACGCCGATCACAGAGAACCCTGGGGTTTCGACCGCCTCGACGATTAGGTTCGCGAGCTCGGATGGGTTGAGCAGCGAGCCGCGTCCCACCAGGCTCGCCTGCAAGGCGATGGCCCATTCGAGGGGTGTCCCGGCCTGTTCCATCGTCACCTGGTAGCCGGTCGAGGCCCACCCAGTACGGTCGACCGGAATGTCGCCCGCCTCGAGCAGATCGGAACGCAGCACCAGCAATGTCATGCCGATGTTGCGGCGGGCCGTATGGATGAGGTGGTTGGTTCCCAGCGTCGCGCTGTCGGCTGCGGTGACCAGCAGCAAAGGTGTGTCGGGGAGGGCGGCCCGTAACCCGACGGCCACGGAGATGACTCGGCCGGGCGGTCCGAGCACCACCGGAAACTTGGTGTGTCGATGCCCGTCGCTCGGTAGGTAGGGGATGCTCGACAGGATGATTGGATCCGGTCCCCGAAGGGAAACGATCTCGAACACCTCTTGTAGCGACTCCCAAGTCGTCTTTGGGGGCGTCGCGACGGTCATCTCGCGGGCGCCTTCTCGGCGATCGCGGCGAGGATCTGCTCGGGGCTGATCTGGAGCCCGTCGGCGCGGTTGATGCCTTCGACCGTGGCAAGTCCTCCCACGACCCGTTGGACTTCGGACCTGATTTGCCCGAGATTGAGCTCGGGTACCACGAAGCGATCGATGCGGCCCGCGAGCCTCTCGATCATGTCGTCCGCGAACGGCCAGATGGTCTTGAGCTTGAGCAGCCCGACCCGGTGACCTCTCTCGCGCGCCAGGTCGACGGCGTGCTCGGCCGAGCGGGCGGTACACCCGTAGGCCACGATGGCCGTGTCGGCGTCATCGAGCCGGATCTCGTCCCAGTCGAGAATCTCGTCGAGGTGGTCATCGAGCTTGCGCTGCATGTAATCCAACCATCGGGCCACGACTTCGGAGTCCTCGGTGGGCGCGCCGCTCTCGTCGTGAAGCAGGCCGGTGATGTGGAATCGGTAGCCGCTGCCGAACTTGGCGAGCGGGGTGACGTCGCTGCCCGAGTAGTCGAAAGGGCGGTACTGCTCAGGCGCGACGGTCGGTCGGGCCCTGGCCACGACTTCGAGATCGGCCGGATCGGGGATCTCCACCTTCTCGAGCAGCCCGGCCACGATTGCGTCCGACAGTAGAATCACAGGGGTCCGGAATCGTTCGGCCAGATTGAACGCCTTGACCGTCAAGTCGAACGCCTCCTGAGCGCTGCTCGGATACAACGTGATGATGCGATGATCGCCGTGGGTGCCCCACCGCGCCTGCAACACATCGCCCTGGGCGACCTTGGTCGGCAGACCGGTCGACGGACCCACTCGCTGGACATTGACGATCACGCAGGGGACCTCACCGACCACCGCGAAGCCGAGGTTCTCTTGCATCAGCGAGAATCCCGGGCCCGACGTAGCGGTCGCCGATTTGAGGCCGCCGAGCGACGCGCCGATCACAGCGGCCATCGAGGCGATTTCGTCCTCCATTTGGATGTACACGCCCCCGACCTCTGGCAGGCGACCGCTCAGGGTCTCGGCGATCTCGGTCGAGGGGGTGATCGGATAGCCGGCGTAGAAACGGCAGCCTGCCGCGATCGCTCCGTCGGCGATCGCCTGGTTACCGTGCATGAACGAGGGAGTAGACATCCACGACCTCCGATCCTGGGGCGATGATTTCGATCGCAAAGTCGGGGCAGTGCCACTCGCAGAGTTTGCATCCCGTGCACTGGTCGAGCCTGGGAGTCAGCGGATAGTTCTCCTCGTCGGGCGCGAGCACATCCTGGGGGCACCAGGCGATGCACAGCCCGCACATCTTGCAGAAGTCCCGGTAGACACTGATCTCGAAAATGCCACGGGTGATCTCGTCCGTCATCGTACCCCTATTTCTGTTGCTCAGCCCAGTCCCGGTAGCGGTGACTCAGATCGTCTGAACCGGTGCGATCCCAGATCACGCCCCGGCCCTCCAGATCGTCCATCCGGGCGCCCCCAGTGTCGAGGATGTCGGTACCTGTGTCGGTACCCGACGAGGTGACCCGAACGGGCAAGAGCTTGCGTCGCTCGAGGGTCGGGTTGGTCGGCCGGGTCTCTGAGTCCATCGCGGCGATCATGTCGGTTGCCTCCGGCGAGCCGTTCATGCGGCCGTAGAGGGTGTGACAGTTGCTGATCACCTCGATCAGAGCGAAGCAGTCCACCTCGATGGCTCGTTCGACGAGCTTCACAAGGGAGGCGGTGTGATTGACCGTCGTCCTGGCGAAGAACGGTGCTCGCATGGTGCGGGCAACGGCCTCGAGGTCCATCGGGCGCTCGAGCGATCCCGCGGCCGTCGTAGTGCTAACTCCACCAACCGGCGTGGTTGGCGACGATTGCCCGCCTGTCAGCCCATAGACGTTGTTGTTGACGACGATGACGACCATGCCGATGTTGCGCCGCATCGCGTGAACCAGATGATTACCACCGATCGACATTGCGTCGCCGTCGCCCATAACCGTGAGAACGGTCATGTCCGGCTGGGCCATCTTCACTCCGGTCGCGAACGCGGGGGCGCGGCCGTGGGTGGTGTGGATCGTGTTGAAGTCGACGTAGCCCGACATCCGCCCGGTGCAGCCGATGCCGGAGATCATGGAAACCTCGTCCTTGTCGAGACCCCGGTGGTGCACCGCTTGCACGATGCAGTTCAAGATGATTCCGAGCCCGCAGCCTGGACACCAGGTGGTGGGCAGGCGTTCGACGCGTATGTAGTCGCGAAGGGTCACAGAGGTCTGGAGCGTCATCGGTATACATCATACACATTGAAGTTTGTGCGCATCGAGCGGGCATCAAACATTCATTGAGGTGACCGATCGCGCCGATCGCGGTCACGATGCATCGTCGTGTGCAAGCGTCTCAACGAGTTCGGCGTGTGCATCATTCAGAAGTAGGGGACATCTTCGGGCACGAGTGAGAGCGGATCCCGGCTCCTCTTGGTGAGCCAGGAATAGACGGGTGGCACCCGATCGGCTATCGACTCGACCACCACATCGAGCAGGCATGGGCCGTCATGCTCAATCGCGGCGGCCAACGCAGACTCAAGTTCGGCTGGGGTGGTCACCCGCCAAGACCGCAGCCCGAAGGCCTCGCCGATCGCTTTGCCATCAGGTGGCGAGAAATCGACCGAGATCGGCTCCCTGGTGCCTCTCAGTTTGTGGAGTCCGCGGATCCAGCCGAAGGTGGCGTTGTTGAAAAGAATCAGAATCGCCGGTACCCGCAACCGGGCGAGGGTCTCGAGTTCACCGGCCGACATGCCGAGTGAGCCGTCGCCGAACAGGCCGACCGGGCGGCGATCCGGGTCCGCGTACCACGCCCCGACCACAGCCGGAATGGCGTAACCCAGGCCTCCGAAGGCGCGCGGGATGATGAGTCGAACGTCGTCGTTGGTTTGCAGGAATCGCGTCATGTATGGCGTCGGGGTCCCTGCGTCGGACACGACGTTCACTCGCAGACCGCCCGCCGCGAACACCTCGTTGAGTTCGTGGGCCACCCGTTCGGGCAGCAGCGGGGTGTCCTCGCCTTCGAGCAGCTGCGAGGCGTTGCTCCAGAACTCCGACCGGTAGCCGTTGAGGTGGTCGACCCACGGTGTGTGCCCGCCGCTGTCGAATGTATCGGTCATGCGTTCGAGCAACTGATCGAGCACCATCCCTGCATCGCCTGCGATAGCGAGCACGTTCTCGTAGTTATTGCCCAAGGCGACGGGGTTGATGTCGATATGGGAGATGCGCTTGTCGAGAGTCACCTGAGGAAACGTGAACCCGACTGTCACCACCGAGCCGAGCTTGGACCCGATGAACAGGACCAGGTCGGCTTCCTCGAGAGCCAGGTTGGCCTGAGGGTGAAAGCCGTTGTCGCCGATCACGCCGATGCCTAGTCGGTGATCGGCTCGAATCGAGCCCTGACCGGTCATGGTGGTCACGACGGGCACGTTGGCCCGTTCGGCCAGCGCCGTCAGGGACTGCTGGGCATGGGAGCGCACGAGTCCCCCTCCGGCCACGATCAGAGGTCGTTCGGCCCGATCGAGCTGGCTCAAGAGGGTGTCGATCTTCTCTGTCGACGTGCCGGTCCGGAATGCTGGAAAGGTCGCGCATTCCTGCTCGACGTGCAGCGAGACCTTCTCGGGGTCGACCTCGTCTTCCAGGATGTCCTGGGGGATTTGGAGATGAACCGCACCTGGGGTGCCGGCGCAGGCTGTCCGAAACGCCCGCCGCACGACCTCGGGGATCTTGTCGGCTGACTTGATCAGCTCCGACATCTTGCTGATCGGTTCGAAGAGCCGGGCGCAATCGAGTTCGGTGAGCACACCCCTGCCTTCGCCGGCGAGTGGGATGTCCATCGTCAACAAGATGACCGGAATGGCCGAAGTGTTCGACTCGGCCACCGCCGGCATCGAGTAGAGCGCACCCGCCCCTGACGGGCACTCGAACACCCCCGGCTTGTCGGTCAGGCGTCCGTATGCATCGGCCATGAATCCAGCCGAACGCTCGTCGCGTGCCATGACGTGGCGGATCTCACGGCGGCGCTTCTCGAGCGCTCCGTAGAACACGACGTTCGTGTCCCCTGGAACGCCGAAGATATGTTCGACGCCATACCCCACCAGCATCTCTACCAGGACGTCCGCTCCCTGCATTATCTTCTCCGTTCCTCGGCTCTCCTGAATGAGATGCTTCGTGATGGTCTTGGGTCGATTGGTTCGAGGTCCACATGTATGACGCCGACCATTAGTAATGGAGCAAAGCTCGGTTGTCCAGCCAAGCCAGCGGGAGAGCGGCGTTCGCAATGCCTACTCTCATGGACCCGTCGACGCCGGGTACTCTCGCCGCGATTCCCCGTCCATTTCGCGAGAGAAGTGGCAAATGACCCTCCAGAGAACCCATGGTGGCGGGTTGGTCAACGAACCTCGGCAGAGCGAACAGTCCTCTTCTCATGCCTCTCTTCCTGTGCGCAGTCGGGCTGACCTTGCGGAAGGGTCGGTGAGGGCCACCCCGATTGTGCCCCGAGAACCGCCACTCACCGAGACTCTGCCCCGAGCAACTCTCGCGCATGGAGAAGCTCCGCACAGAGCAGAGTGTTTCCTACGGTTCCCAGGCTCATGTTGTGCCCGGCAACCACGAACTTGACACCGTTCCTGACCGCCGGCTCGGGGCGGATTCGTCCAACTACAACCGACATCCCGTTCTCAACGTTCCCGTCCAACCTCGGTTGTGGTCTGTCTGGTTCCTGGGACACGTGTACCGGGTGCTTTGACGCAGATGGCAAGCCGTACGCAACCCCGGCTCCTTGGAACGAACTCAAAGACCTGGCGACGTCTTCCACCGAGACAGGGGAGGAGCACGACAGAGTGATCGAGGCGACGTGGCCGTGACTCACCGGAACTCGGGCGCACGTGGCGCCGATGCGCATCGGGCTCGGCACGATCTCGTCCCCGCTGACATGACCGAAGATCTTTGCCCCTTCGCTCTCGACCTTCTCTTCCTCTGTGTTGATGAAGGGGATGAGGTTGTCGACCATATCGAGGGCCGGGATACCCATTGGACCCGCGCCCGACATGGCTTGCATCGTGGTTATCAACGCTGCATCCACACCGAAATCCCGGACAATCGGCGCCATTCCCTGGCTGATTATGGCGATCGTGCAGACCGGGTTGGAAACGGCGAAACCGCCCCATCCCCGGTTCTTCTGTTGAGCGGGGATGACGTCCAATTGGTCCTCATTCCATTCCGGCATAAGGAGAGGGACGTCCGGCCATCCGCGCAGGCCCGGCGACTCGCTGACCACCGCGAAACCGGCACGCGCGAATTGGGGATCCAACCTTTCGCTCACTGCGGGGGTGAGACAAGAGATAACAAATTCTGCGTCGCTATCGCGCTCGACCGCCGCAGGATCTGGCTCGACCAGTTTCATCTCCATAAGCTCTGCGGGAGGGGATTGAGTAGGAAACCACTTCTCGATCGCCTCGCCCAAGGAGGAGCCGACATCCTCAGGATTGACGGCCACGACAGCTCCCACGCGAAACCAAGGATGCTCCCAAAGATCAAGCAGCAGTTGCTGAGCCGTCCACGAGAATGCTGTTGCGCCTGTTGCACCAATCACTGCGGCACTCAATCGGCGATTGCCCATAGTTGCCGGTCCCGATCTTGTCTCCATGGCTCTCCTCCTACTCGCTTCGGATCGATCCGCGCCCGCTTTCCTCAATGATGAGGGCAGTCAGGAATGATGAGGGCAGTCAGGCTGCTCCGGCTCTGTTCAAGGAACTGTGGCGGCTTTGATGCAGGCCTCGCACCGTTATCGTGGACATACTGTATACCATCCCACGCCTCGGCATCGGGTAGCGTCCCCCGTGATGTCTGAGCCGTTGCAGTATCTGTCCATTGCCGGTGACCCCGTCCGTGAGATCCCGTTGTCGATCGAGGATCTGCTCCTGCTCTACGGCAACATGACAGCCGGGCGCGCTTACGACCGAAAATGCATCGCCTTGCAACTTCAGGGAAGGCTCGCTACGTACGGGCCGTTTGAGGGCCAAGAGGCCGCACAGATCGGATCGGTGTTCCCACTCACCGCCCACGACTGGGTCGTGGCCTCATATCGCGATGCGGCGGCGATGTGGGCGGCCGGGTATCCATGGGTCAACCTGATTCTTGCACGCACCGGTGATGAGCGGGGAGGCTGCCCGCCCGCCGGCGTCCGAGTGCTGCCACCATCGATCACCGTTGGCGCCCACATGATTCACGCCGTCGGTCTCGGGTGGGCAGAAAAGATCAAGGGCTCCAGTTCGGTGGCGATGACGTTCTTCGGCGACGGTGCCACATCTGAGGGCGACTTCCACGAAGCAATGAACTTCGCTGGCGTGTACCGCACCCCAACCGTGTTCGTGTGCCAGAACAACGGATGGGCGATCTCGATGCCTTCCGATCGTCAGACAGCATCCGACACCATTGCGCAGAAGGCCGATGCTTATGGAATGCCCGGTTTTCAAGTGGACGGAAACGACGTGGTTGCCGTCACCATCGCCGCAGGTGAGGCGGTCGCCCGTGCACGTGGCGGCGAGGGGCCAACCTTGCTGGAGCTGCTGACCTACCGCATCGGGCCCCACACTACGACAGACGACCCCGGTCGGTACCGCGGTGAGAAGGCCACCGAAGAGTGGCGCCGCCGTGATCCGCTTTCACGGCTCAGGGCCTATCTCGCCTCGAT
>Ga0255047_10003218_pt1 | contig 10343 bp, 10 predicted proteins | sample JV7_2_1_MG_FD_183640 | JGI IMG/M metagenome (GOLD analysis project Ga0255047, IMG submission 183640) | Seawater microbial communities from Jervis Inlet, British Columbia, Canada - JV7_2_1 | ecosystem: Environmental > Aquatic > Marine > Inlet | place: Canada: British Columbia | collected 2016-10-06 | reverse complement strand
CCGCTCGGGGGCGCGGTTCGTAGACGTGGCGAAGCAGGCGTTGCCGCGACCGCCCTTGCCCCCCTCTGCCGCAACCCAGCTCTCACCCTCCTGCAGCAGCTCGTGCAGCATCTCACCTGTCTCGTCGTCCTTCACGACCGTGCCCAGCGGCAGCCGCAGCACCAGGTCGACACCGGACCTGCCGTTCTTGCGGGCGCCTTTGCCGTGCGCCCCACGCGGAGCCCGGTAGTGCTTGCGGTGGTGCGTATCGAGCAGGGTGGTGATCCCCGCATCCCCCGTGAACAGGACGGAGCCGCCTCGGCCCCCGTTGCCGCCGTCTGGACCGCCGCGCGGAACGAACTTCTCCGTGCGAAACGATGAGCAGCCACGGCCGCCGTCTCCGGCGCGCACCAGGATGCGACACTCGTCTATGAAATCGGGTGTGGACATATCGACCGCGCTCAGATTCTACCGGAGGCGCTGGGACACCCCGGTTTCTCAGCCGGCTGGGTTGTTGCGAGCGAGGTGCCTGGCGCGCCTCGCCGAGGAGACTCAGTCCACCCGGACGAGGCGCTGCTTGCGAGAGCGGGCGTAGTGGACGACGCCGTCCTTGAGGGCGAAGAGCGTGTAGTCGCGGCCCATGCCCACACCACGGCCGGGATGGATGGGGGTACCGACCTGACGCACCAGGATACTGCCGGCCGTGACCGTCTGGCCGCTGTAGACCTTGATCCCGCGGCGCTGACCCTGGCTGTCGCGTCCGTTACGCGTACTTCCCTGTCCCTTTTTATGTGCCATGGCTCATACCTTGATCGACTCGATCTTGATGCGGGTGTAGTGCTGTCGATGCCCTTTGTGTAAGCGGTAGCGCTTGCGCCGCTTGTGCTTGAAGATGCGGATCTTGGGCCCGCTCTCCGTACCCTGGATCGTGGCCACGACAGCGGCCCCCTCCACGCGCGGAGTGCCCACCCGCGTGTTGTCACCGCCGATCAGAAGCACCTCGGCGAGCTCCACGCGGTCGCCGGGCTTGCCTTCGATCCGCTCGATCGAGACCACGTCGCCAGGCTCCACCCGGAGCTGCTTACCACCGGTTCGTACCACCGCAAACATGAGGGGGCGCAGTTTACGGGAATCGCCACGGGCATGCTAACGGTGGGTCTTAGCGGGTTATCGGCCGGCGAAGCCGGCCTGCCCGCACGGCAGGCGACTTCGTGCCTGCCTTAGGTGAGGAGTTGGGCTACGCGGTTGGCGATCTCGCCTGCGGAGGTGAGGCCGGGCGACTCGATTCCCAGCAGGTTCACCAGGCCGGGGGCGCTACGCTCGGACTCCTCCGCGACGATGAAGTCCCGGAAGGCCTCGCCCGGCCCCTGCAGCTTGGGGCGCACGCCCGCGAAGTCGGGGCTCAGGTCTTCGGCCCGGATCTGGGGCAGAAAGCGCTGAACGGCGGCGGCGAAGTCCTGTGCTTTGGCCGGGTCGATCTCGTAGTGGAGGGTGTCCACGTACTCGGCATCCGGCCCGAGTCGGTAGCGCCCGCCGAGGTCGGGCGTGACGTGGATCCCGAGGCCGGCCTGCCCCGGGACGGGATAGACGAGGGCGTTACACAGCCTGCCCAGAGAAGGCGCCACGGCGAAGTAGTCTCCCTTGCACGGGTGCAGCTCGTAGCCCAGGGCCTTCACGTCCAGCCCCGCGAGGGCCGCGATTCGCTCCGAGTCCAGCCCGGCACTGTTGACCACGGCCTCGCATGCAACGCTGAAAGGCTCGCCTTGCGCGGGCTGTGTCTCGACCTGCCAGGCCGCGCTGCGTCGCTCCAGACCGACCACGGTCGTGTGGGTCACCAGCATGGCCCCATGCGTCTCCATCTCGGCCTGATAGCTCGACATCAGGGCATGAGCGTCGACGATGCCCGACTCCGGCGACCACAGGGCCGCGAGGGCCCGGACCCGGGGCTCGCGCCGCGTCACCTCACTCGCGTCGAAGATCTCCACCGCGCCGGCTCCGTTGGCGCGCGCACGCTGTGCGATCTCGTCCAGGATCTGCAGCTCGGATTCCCGGCTGGCGACGATGAGCTTGCCTGTGCGGCGATGGGGAATGCCGTACTCCGCGCAGCGAGCGTAGAGGCGTGCGCGCCCGGCACTGCAGCTTGTGGCCTTGAGCGAGTCTGGCGGGTAGTACAGTCCGGCGTGTATGACCTCGCTATTGCGAGACGAGATCTCCTGGCCGGGCGCCGCGTTGCGTTCGATCACCAGCACGGAGCGACCACGTTGGGACAGCGTCGCCGCGCAAGCCAGGCCGACCACACCGGCCCCCACCACCACGACGTCTGCCCCCGTGTCACTCTTCATGCTGTTATTGGGCCTATAGGTTATGAAATGTTTTGCCGATGCATGAGGCGGCAACTCTCGCAGCTTCACCAGGGGAGCCGGTACGGGAATCCAGCAAGATGAAGCCCGCTGCGTATACAGCCGCCGTTTGGATTCTGAGCCTCGGGCTAGGGGCACTCACCTGGGCCGATGAGCGCGCGCGCATAGTGGACATCCGCATGGGCCAACATCCGAGCTTCGATCGCCTGGTGATCGAGCTCGAGCGCCAGGTGGAGGCCTGGAGGCTCCCCGAGGCCGAGGACGGTGCTTTCCAGCTCGAGTTCGACGCCCGCCCGCTGCTGCCCCACCAGCAATTGGAGACGCGTTTCAAACGCATGGGCAGCGTCGTGGTCGAGGCGATGCCGGCCGGGACACGTCTGCGCGTCGAGGCCCGGCCCCGCCGCGTGCGCGTCTTCCGGCTCAGCGCCCCGGCGCGGATCGTCGTGGATTTCGGCGACCCCGGCCCGGAGCCGTTCCCTGCTCCGGAGGGGACGCTGCCGCTGCCCGAGCGCCCTGAGCAGCCCCTCGTGGTCCTGAAGTCGATCCCCTCCGAGCCAGCACGCGACGAGCCCGAAGTGGCTCCCGCGCCGCCCGCCGAGGAGCCGGTGGCCGAGCCGGAAGCTCCCGCCCCGACCCTGGCCAAGGCGCCGGAGATCTCGATCCAGGTCGCTGAGCCGGAAACGCCGGCAGCGCTGGCGGAGGTCGTTGAGGCAGCGCCGGAGCCCGCTCCAGCGGAACGGGCCTGGTTCGAGCGTCTGGACGCGCGCAAGGTGATCGGCGCTGCTTTGCTGCTGATGGGACTCGTGGTCGTCGCTTTGTACCGCAGCCCCAGCACCCGGCGGCGTCGGCAGCGGGCCGCGTCCGCTAGTGTGGGGCCCCTCTGGCCTCGTGCTCCGGAGACCATCACCCCCGAAGAGATCGCGGGCGCCGGCGAGCAAGTGGACCTAATGGATCGGCGCATCGATGAGGAGGTACGGGCGCGCATGCAGCTCGAGGAGCGTCTGGCGCAGGTTCAGGAAGAGATCAAGGTCATGCGGGATCGCCTGCAGCGCGTCGTGCGGCGCGGCGAGCGAGCGGAATGACGCACCCCGCTCGTGGCCTCTCACGCCCCGACCCGGCGCGGCGCCCAGCGCTCGATCCGCTCGCGTACTGCCGCGGCCTCGTTCGAAGGAAGCAGGGCGGTTTCGAGTCTCCAGTTAAGGAACGCGAGCTTGCAGAGGCTGGCTCCCGCATCGATCCCGAGTGTGGAGACTGGCGTGGACATCTGCGGCGCAGCGTATCACCCTGCCCGGACAGCGGGATACTTGCGCGGCAAGGAGAGCGATAGCCCTCATGTACACCGAATTCTATGGCCTGAACGAGAAACCCTTCGCCCTGGTACCGGATCCCAGGTACCTGTTCATGGCGGCTGGTCATCGCGAGGCCCTCGCTCATCTGCACTACGGGATCGAGGAGGGAGAGGGCTTTGTCCAGGTGATCGGAAACGTCGGGACCGGGAAGACCACCCTGTGCCGGACGCTGCTGCAGCGGGTCGGACCCGATGTCGAGATCGCCTTCATCTTCAACCCGAGCGGGAACGAGACCGAGCTGCTGGCGGCGATCAGTCGTGAGTTCGGGCTGGCGTCCTCGGTGCGCAGCCGCTCCGAGCTACTCGATGCGTTGAATGGCTTCCTGCTCGAGCGCAAAGCCGCCGGCCGGCGCGTCGTGCTCGTGATCGATGAGGCCCAGAACCTGGATCCGGCGGTGCTGGAGCAAATCCGCCTGCTGTCCAACCTCGAGACCGAGCGCGAGAAGCTGATCCAGATCGTGCTGATCGGTCAGCCGGAGCTCGAGGAGAACCTGGCGCGCAGGGATATGCGCCAGCTACGACAGCGCGTCACGGTGCGCTGGAGTCTCTCGCCCCTGGATCGGGACGAGGTCAAGAACTATCTGGATCACCGGCTGAGCATCGCGGGGCTGCGGGAGCCGGGGATCTTCACGCGCAGCGCGGTGCGCGCGATCTACCGTGCGTCGGGTGGTGTACCGCGACTGATCAACGCGGTAGCCGATCGCACACTGCTCGCGGGCTACTCGCGCGGGATGCGGAGTGTCGATGCGCGGATGGTGCGCAGGGCGATCAAGGAGCTTCCTGTCTCGCTGCCGCGCGGCATGTACGCCACCCTGGGCTTGCCCGCGGGAGTTGCAGGGGCTCTCGTCCTGGCTGGCTTGCTAATCGGTCTGCTGTATACGGCCTGGGGTCCGGCGCGCAGCCCCGAGGCGTCCACGCTCCCCTCCGTGGCGAGCGCCTTCGCGGGGGGCGGGCAGACCATGGATCGAGAGTCGCTGTCTTCCAGGATGATGAGCGCATATCAGGGGCCGGTGCCGTTTCTGGCTGCGGAGAGCCTGCGCAGTAGCGCGGCGGGGGCGCTCGAGGCGCTGGTTGGAGCCTGGGGCTACCGCCCGGCCCTGGAGCCGGAGCTCGACCCCAACCGCTTTGCACGCATCGTGAGTGAGTTCTCGTCTCTGCGCGTGTTTGCCACACGCAGCCACCGGGCTCAGCTCGAGCGCGTCAATTTGCCGGTCATGCTCGAGCTCGCGCTCGAGCCCGGCGAGCTGCGCTACGTGGCCCTCGTGGGTCTCGACCCGAATGGGCAGGCGCTTCTCGCAGTCGGGCCGCTGAGCTTCGAGGTCTCAGCTCTGGAGCTGGACCGGCTCTGGACGGGCCGGACATTCTTCCTGTGGACCAACTTTGAGTCGCTCCCGGCACTGCGCCCGGGCATGAGTGGGAGCGCGGTCCGCTGGCTGCAGGCCAGGTTAACGGACCTGGGCTACCTGCATCGCGGCGACGCGTCGGGGGAGTTTGACGCGCACACCGCGGGGGCCATCCGCCGCTTCCAGACCGAGCATGCGCTCAAGGAGACGGGGGAGGTCGGCCCCGAGTCACTCATTGCGCTCTACCAGGCCCTACACTATGGGGCACCTCATTTGGCCTGGGAGAGACAGGGCTCGTGAGCACGATACTCGACGCACTCCGTAAGCTACAGCGGGATCGCGAGAAGGCGAGCCAGGCCCGCAGCCTGCGGGAGACCGCGACCGGGGAGTTTTCGACCTTGCCGGGGAGCCGTAGACGCGGACCTCGAAGCGCAGTGATCGCGCTTCTGCTCGTCTGCGTTGGGGGGCTCGGGGTGCTGGTATACGAGCTCGATTTCTGGCGTTCGCCGCGACAGACGGCGGACGAGGCCTCCCTGGCGCCCGAGACCCCCGTGGCAGAGACGCCGCAGCCCGCACAGGCCCGCTCCCCCGAGGCTGTCCGCCAGCGGGCCGCGACAAAGGCGCGAGGGCTCGGCGCGCGCCAGCACAGCAAGATCGAGACGGCCATGAGGCGGCCCCTCGAGGGGGGTGGGGAAGCGGCCGCGAAGCCGCCGGCGTGGGCGCACACGGACGCCGTGGAACACTCGGACCCGAAGGGAAAGACGGAGCCCGCAAGCGGCTTGGAGGCGGCGGCTCGGGCGGCCCCGCGCAAGCGCCGGCCGCCGCGCAACCGGGTCGTTCCCGGCAAACCGGGCATGTCCGGACGCCGCAAGCCGGCGCCTGCTGTGGCGCAGAAGTCTACGCCCGAGTCAGCGAAGGTCGTTGCACAGGCCAAGCCGGAGCCGGCCCCGAAGCCCGCGCCAGCTACCTCACCCAGGCCGGCGGTGCAGAAGCGATCCGACAGCGTGGTCGAGTCGCCGCCGCAGCCCGCGCAGCCGCTTACCCGGGAGAACCCCTTCCTGGAGACCTTCGAGCCCGTGACGAAAGTGGAGCCGATCCGCTCGCCCGGGGCGACGGCGACGGCGGCAGGCGCCGCGGGCGAGCCCACGTTCGCCAATGCTGACTTTCCCGCGCTCGAACTCAGCTCGGTGCGTTGGCACCCTGATCCGAGCCGCCGTACGGCCAGCATGGTGGTCGACGGAGTGCGCAGGGTCTCGGTACGCGAGGGCGACATCGTCCAGGGGGCCATGGTCCACCGCATCGATCCCGGCGCCATCGAGCTCCGGGTCGGGACGGCTCGAGAGCGTCTGCAGCTCGGGCCGTGAGACCCGAGGTCGGGGCCAGCGTCGAGCTGACGATCGATACGCTGGCGGCTGGAGGGGACGGCGTGGGCCGCCACGACGGTCGCGTCATTTTCGTGCCGCGCAGCGCGCCCGGAGACCGCGTTCAGGCGCAGCTGCTGCGGCTTCATCCGCGCTATGCACACGCCGCGCTGGTGCGCGTGCTCGAGCCCGGGCCGCATCGACGCGAATCCCCGTGCCCCTACTTCGGTTCCTGCGGCGGCTGCCGCTGGTTGCACCTGGATGACGCAGCGCAGGAGGCGGGGCGTGCGGCCATCCTGCGCGATGCGCTGACGCGGATCGGTGGCATGCGCGAGCTCCCGCCACTGACGCACGTTCGCTCGCCCCGGAGTCTCGGCTACCGCTCTCGCGCGCGCGTGGCGCACGCGAGGGGACGTGTGGGCTTTCGCGCGTGGCACTCGCACGAGGTCGTGGACATCGAGCGCTGCGTCGTGTTTGACGCGGAGACGCAGGCGGAGCTCGACGCGCTTCAAACTGCAACCCCACGTGGCAGCGGAGAGATCGAGATCCGCGGGTACTCCGAAGAAGTGGAAGTCGCGGGACGCAAGCTCAATGTCGGTCCGCACGCGTTCTTCCAGGCCAACCGTTTGCTTTGGGACCGCTGGTTCGAAGTTGTTGTGAAAGCGTGCGGAACCGGGCAGTTAGCCGTCGAGCTCTACGCGGGTGTGGGTTTTTACACAGTCGGAGTCGAGGAGAACTTCAGCACGCTCATCGCGGTCGAGCGTGGCGCCGCAGTGCATGACGCGCGCCGCAATTCCAAGGCGCAAGTCATTCGGGCGGCCGCAGAGAGCTGGCTGCCCGCGCAGGTCGGAAAGCTCCTACCCGATCTCATGCTGCTCAACCCGCCACGCAGCGGCTGTGACGCACGCGTGATCGACGCGCTGCGCAAGATCGCGCCCGCGCGTGTGGTTTACGTCTCCTGCGAGCCTTCGACGCTGGCGCGCGACCTCGCGCGCCTGGGACCGAACTTTCGCTTGACTGGACTCACGCTACTCGACGCTTTACCTCAAACGCATCATGTCGAAAGTGTCGTGACACTCGAACACATTGACAGCCGTTCACGAACACACGTACAATGATTCAACGCTGGGGGGTGAGTATGGGGGTGGACGGAGTTTCCTACCTACTTAGCTAGCAGCCGACAAAGAGAAGTCGTCTCTCCGATGTAAGCCAGCGTCACTCTGTCAATCCCCGGGTCGGAGAGCTTAGCTCGATAGGGGATCCAGTGGTTCCGAGCCACTGGGTCCCCCTTTTTTATTCCTGCCGACGGGTTAGCTGGTCGCGCGTACGCTCTGCGTTAGCTGGCTGAGCGTCGCCGCAGCGCCGCCCCAGAGGTGTACCGCGCAACTCGGGGTGATCTCGCTCTGGTAGAGATTGATCTCGATCAGCTGGCCGCCACGGTTCAGCACGTCGAGGGGAATCTGTGCAGCGGGATAAACCGTTGCGGAGGTACCGGCCACGATACAGCAATCCGCGCGCTCTCCTTGCTCGAGGCACTGCGCGAGGACGTCTTCTGGAATAGGCTCGCCGAAACTCACGGTGTCCGACTTGACGACGCCACCGCACTCGTTGCAGTGCGGGGGCAGGTTCTCGGGGTCGACCTCAAGAGCGTCACGAGGCCAGCGCTTGCTGCACTCGATGCAACGCGACAGCGTTGCGTTGCCGTGGATCTCGAGCACCTCGCGGTGACCCGCGGCGCGATGCAGGTTGTCAACGTTCTGCGTAATGAGGCAGCGCAGAATTCCCAGCTTCTCGAGCTCGGCAAGAGCGTAGTGACCGTCATTCGGACGCGCCGAGAAGAGAAGCTCCCCGAACTCCTTCATCGGACCCTGCGGGTTCAGGCGCTTGCGCCAATCGCCCGCCGGGTCGTGCAGGAAGCGCTGATAGCCGTCCATGGGCGGCTCACCGTGTTTGGTCCAGATCCCGCCGGGTCCGCGGAAGGGCGGGATTCCGCTCTCGACGGAGATGCCGGCGCCTGTGAGACAGATCACGTGCCGAGCATCCCGCAGCATGCGCGCAGCGCGCGCGAAGTCCTCAGGCCTGCTCTGTAGCGTGGGCTCGTCGATCATGAGGCGAACTCGCGTGCGAGCTCAGTGATAGGTGGGGCGATCGTCATCCTTGTCGAGCTTCTTGCGCCGCTCCCAGTCCTCGCGCCGAACCGCGCGCAGACGTCCGCGCATGCGGTAACGATGCCAGCGGTAGCGCAGGCCGCTGAAGCTCAGCGTCTGTCCGAAGTACGCGCGTAGCTCACGCCGCATCAGTATGGCGGCTACGAGCACGCCGCCCAGATGGCCGGCATGACTGATGTTACCGCCGCCGAACGCGGCCTGCAGCCCGAACATGACCGGAATGAACCAGATCGCTTTCATCGGGATCGGCGGGAACAGCAGCATGATCGTGCGATCCGGCCAGGTGAGGCTGAAGGCCAGGAGCACACCGTAGACCGCGCCGGACGCGCCCAGCGTGGGGACCGCGTAGTTCCCGGGCGTGAGACCGTTCCAGGTCAGAATGATGAGGCCGGCCCCTACACCACAGATGATGTAGAAGCGCAGAAACTTTCTCGAGCCCCAGGTCTGCTCGAGCTGACCGCCGAACATCCAGAGCGCGAACATATTGAAGAAGATGTGCATCATGCTGTGGGGATCGTGGAGCCACATATACGTGAACGGCTGCCAGATGTAGCCCTGCTCGAAGAAGTCACTATTCCGGACCGCGCAGCTGTCCGTCAGGCCGGGGGAGAACTGCTGTGCCAGCCACACCACGCCACACGCGATCATGATGCGCTTGACCATCGGGGTGAGCCCCGGGACTCCGCCCCCGCGATATTGATTTCGACCGTACATCGACTTCTTTGAAACTAAGAAATATTGGCCGCTTTGGCTGGCGCGAGGGCTTCTAGCGCCACCAGCGCCGCCCTCTCGTCGAGCGCCGTCAGATCCAGAATCGGAAGGCTTACGCCAAGGGCGTCCGTCAGCGCCGCCAGACGCTCGCGGCAACGCTCGGGCTCGCCCCAGAGGACGGCTTCCGCAAGCGATTTTTCCGGGAGCTCGCCGAACCAGGGGCAGTGGCGACGGTAGGCGCTGGCGACGGCCTCGAGCGGAGCGCCGGGTCGGGCGAAGACCCAGATCCAGGTCTCGAGCGCGCGTGTCAGCTGTTCCCGCAGGGGCTCGAGCCGTTCGCGGAGCGGAGGCACGTTGGCGTCCCAGACGTCTGCGTAGCGCTCGGCCACGCTGAGCGCACGTGGTCCCGCGGCCGCCACGACCAGCGGGATCGGCTCGCTGGGCCGACCGACGAAGGCACGCTCGAGCTGGACGTAGCGACCGTTGCGTGTGACCTCTTCGCCCGCCAGCAGCGGGCGCAGCGCATCCAATGTTTCTTCGAGCCGCTCGACGCGTGCCCGTGGCGAGAGCTGCGGCATCCCGAGCCGGCTGGCGTGACGCCCCGCGCCTGCACCGAGGAAGCCGAGCGCGCGCCCGTGGCTGGCCTGCTGAAGGGTCAACAGGTTGCGCGCGAGCAGAGCCGTGTTCCAGAACCCGGGTAGCCGAATGGATCCGATGCGCGCGGAAGTCGTGGTTGCGAGCACGCGCGCTGTCAGCGCTGCGGTGTCGTAGATCGGCGCGCTCGCGCGGCGTGGAAGCAGCGTGGTGTCGCCGTCTACCAGGACGACCGCGTAGCCGAGCTCATCGGCGCGGCGAGCTAGACGCAGTATCTGCGCGAGCGAGAGCCAGTGACCCGTGAGCGCTACGCCCAGGGCGGGCGCGTTCACCCGGACCGGGCCCTGCGCTGTTGGGCGTGGTAGAGCGCGACGATGCTCTTGGCATCGATCAGCTCGCCGCGGTCAATCATCTCCAGCGCCTCGCTGAAGCGCACCTCGTGCACCACGATCTGCTCGGCCGGCTCGTGCTGCAGCGTT
>Ga0255047_10003217_pt1 | contig 10344 bp, 8 predicted proteins | sample JV7_2_1_MG_FD_183640 | JGI IMG/M metagenome (GOLD analysis project Ga0255047, IMG submission 183640) | Seawater microbial communities from Jervis Inlet, British Columbia, Canada - JV7_2_1 | ecosystem: Environmental > Aquatic > Marine > Inlet | place: Canada: British Columbia | collected 2016-10-06 | reverse complement strand
GTGTCGTCTGTGCGATCGACGCCAAGCGGCGCGTCGACTCGGCATCCGATGGATTCGAGGTCTATCTGCACGGTGGTCGCACGCCGACCGGGATCGACGCCGAGCAGTGGGCCGTGCGGGCGACCGAATTCGGAGCGGGTGAGATCCTGTTGACCTCGATGGATCGCGACGGCACCCGGCAAGGTTTTGATCACGTTCTGACACGGGCGATCGTCGAAGCTGTCGGTGTGCCCGTGATCGCCAGCGGTGGGGTCGGCACGCTTCAACACCTCGTCGACGGCATTGTCGAAGGCGGGGCCGATGCCGTGCTGGCGGCCTCGATCTTTCACTTCCGCGAGCACACGATCGCGGAGGCGAAGGCCACGATCGCCGCCGCCGGAGTGATGGTCCGCCCGCCCGGTTCCTGATCACCCGATGACCGTTCGAACCCAGCGCATCGATCTGGGTACCGTGGTCGCCGAGGGGACTCATGACTGCGCCGTATCTGTTGACCATCGATCTCGGCACGAGCGGGCCCAAGACTGCGGTGGTCGGGATCGATGGTCGGGTCGTCGGCGCCGGGCAAGCGAAGGTCGCCACGCTGTTCCCTGCCGATGGTGCCGCCGAACAGGATCCTGCAGAGATCTGGGCGGCCACGCTCGTCACCTGCCGGGCGGCGCTCGCCGAATCTCGTTCGACTGCTGGAGTCGAACCGAGCGAAGTGATCGCCGTGATCGTGTCGAGCCAATACTCGTCCGTCGTTCCCGTCGACGCCGCCGGAAACCATCTCGCCAACATGGTGATCTGGATGGACCAGCGCGGTTCGCCCAAGCGCATCAAGCACCTGCCCGGGTACCCGAGCCGGCCCGATTCACCGGCCGACATCGCCCGCTGGTTGCGGATACACGGGCTCGCCCCGATCGGGGGTGGCATCGGCCTGACCCACATGCGGTGGATTCGCTACGGCCTGCCCGACGTCTACGAACGCACGGCAGCGTTTCTCGAACCGATGGACTTTCTGGCGCTGAGGTTCAGCGGGCGAGCCACGGCCAATCAGTGCACTGCGTTCATGTCGCTCACCGTCGATAACCGCACGCTCGGTTCTACCGAGTATCACCCGCAGCTCGTCGAGCAGTCGCTGATCGACCGTGACAAATTGCCGGAGCTGGTGCCGGTCGGCGCCAACTTGGGGCGGGTGCTGCCGGCGATCGCGGCCGAACTCGGGCTGAGCGATTCGGCGGTAGTGCTGAGCGGTTGCAACGACACGCAGGCGGGAGCGATCGCGGCTGGGGCCTTCCAGGGGTCGCACGCCGGAATCTCACTCGGTACGACGGGCGTGATCGTCACGCACAGGCCGAAACGAAAGACCGATCCACTCACTTCGATCTTCACCGTGCCAAGCCCTATCGGCGAGTGCCACCTGGTCTCGGCCGAGAATGGTGTGGCCGGTGTCGGCGTCGATCACTTCCTGTCCACGATGGTCTACGGCGACGACCCGTTCGGCACCAACCGCTCGCTGGTCGACGCCTACAAGGCCTTCAACCAAGCCGTCTCGTTGGCCGACCCCGGCGCGCGCGGCGTGATGTATCTGCCGTGGCTGCGTGGTTCGATTGCTCCCAAGGCCGACAACCGAATGCGTGGGGGTTTCGTGAATGTCGGTCTCGACACCGACCGCAACGATCTCGCCCGAGCCGTGTGTGAGGGCATCGCCTTCAATTTTCGCTGGCTGTGGCGGCCCGTCGAGAAGTTCGTGAAGCGAGAGTTCTCGCACGTCGTGTTCTACGGCGGCGGGGCCAAGTCGGACGCTTGGTCACAGATCATGGCCGATGTGCTGAGCGTGCCGATCCACCAGCTCGACGAACCGCGCCACGCAAACACGATCGGAACCGCCCTGCTCGGCTTCGAGCGGCTCGGGTTGATAGGGATCGACGACGTGTTGCGGATTCCCAGCGTGAACTCCGTCGTTGAACCTGACCCCACCAATGCCGCCCGCTACGACGAGTTTTCTGGTCTATTCGAACAGGCCTTCAGGGCCACCCGCCCACTTTTCCGCGACCTCAACAGACCCCGTAAGACCTGACCGTTACGACCACAAGGAGCCACCTTGGCCAATCCGCTTTTTCCCTACGCCGAACAATGGGGCATCGATGATGGAATCCCCGCTGAACCGATCGGCGACGACGACATCTTGCAACGTCTGCGCGAGGTGAGCGCTCTCGAAGATCAGCGTTGGGAAGCCGGAAAGTGCTCGGGAACGATGTACTCGGGTGACCGCGACCACTATTCGGTGCTCAATCAGGCGTTCTCGTACTTCTCGCACGTCAACACGTTGCAGCGCGACCTGTGCCCGAGCATGAGCCACTTCGAGTACGAGATCATCGGGGCGACAGCCGATCTGCTTCACGGCGAGGCCGTGAGCGAGCTCGACCCGGGCCAGAAGGTCTGTGGCGTGATCGGGGCGGGCGGCACCGAGAGCATCCTCAACGCCGTGCTGGGTTACCGCGACTGGGCCCGCTCGAAGGGGATCACCGAGCCGCAGATGATCCTGCCGGACACGGCCCACCCGGCATTTCTCAAGGCGGCCCACCTGTTCTGCCTCGAGCTGGTGATCGTGCCGACCGACCCGGTGACCACGTTGGTCGCCCCCGCCGACGTGCGGGCGGCGATCACCGATCGGACTGCGGTGATTGTCGGGTCCGCCGGCAACTACGCCTACGGCACGATCGACCCGATCGACGAATTGTCCGAGATCGCTGTCGAGCACGGCGTCGGCCTGCACGTCGACGGATGCCTAGGCGGCTGGATTCTGCCGTGGGGGCAGCGCCTTGGCTACGACATCCCGGTGTTCGACTTCCGGTTGCCGGGCGTCACCTCGATCTCGGCCGACACCCACAAGTTCGGGTACGGCCCGAAAGGCCTGTCCGTGCTGCTGTGGCGCGACGCCAGCTACCGCCGCCACCATTACTACGTCGAACCGGAGTGGAACGGCGGGTTGTATGCCTCGGCCGCCCTGCTCGGCAGCCGGTCCGGTGGAGCGGTCGCCGGCACCTGGGCGGCGCTACGTCGGTTGGGCGAGCCCGGCTACCGACGCAAGGCGAAGGCTGTCTTCGAAGCCGCGTTCGCGATGCAGGAAGCCGTGAAGTCACACCCCGAGCTCTCGATCATGGGACGCCCGACGTTCTGTTTCGCCTTCCGCTCGAGCGAGTTCGACATCTACCACGTCAACGATCACATGAAGAACAACGGCTGGCGTTTCAACGGCCTACAGAAACCTCACGCCCTCCACTTCTGCATCACCGGCCCACAGACCCAACCGGGCGTCGTCGAGGCGTTCGCGGCCGACCTCGCCGAAGCGGTCGAGTACGCAACGCAACACGCCGCGCAAGCTCCCCACAGCGGCTCAATGTACGGCGGTGCCGGCGCCAACATGACCGACGAGGATCGCCAGCAGGCGATCGCCCTGATCTCGGGTTTCATGGACATGGTGACGGACGGCCCACCGGGCTGACGAGGTCGCCGATCGCTGCACAAACTAAGCGATCGGCTTCGGCCGATGTTCAAGTAATAGTCAAGTTGGCCCCGATTCGCGCCGAAAACTGATCATTATGGAGTTCGCGGGCCGATTGAACGAGGGGCGCCACAGGGCACTCTGGCGCTGGCTGCTGCTTGTGGCAGGCGTCGGCCTGCTGGTGACGTCGGTCGGGCTCGGCGTTGTCGAGAATCGAGATGCCGCGGATAGGTCTCGTGACGAGACGTTGTCGGCTCAGGTCTCGCTTCAGAGCCAACTGATGTCGGAGTTCTTCGATCGAGCGCGAAGCGTGATTCTGGTGAGCGCCCAGAACTCTGCATTTCGAAACTTCTATGAGGCGCCGGGAAGTCGCGAAGAAAAGATTGCGGCCGGTGGGCCGCTGGTCGACGATGTCACGGCTGCGCTCGCTTACCTCGAAACCTTGTATCCCGGTGAGATACTGGGCGAAGTTTGCTTCATCCACGAAGATGGCTCCGAGAACGCACGCGTCGTCGGATCCCACGTGGCTGGACTGTCCGAGTTGTCGAACGACGAAGCCGATAACCCGTTCTTCGCGCCGACCTTCGCGATCACGCCGGGCAGGGTCTTCCAGGCTGCGCCCTACGTCTCGCCCGACACCCGCCTGTGGGTGATCTCGAATTCCACTCCATTGCCATCGATTGACGGTGAGCAGGCGATCCTGCACTTCGAAGTCACACTCGACAGCTTTAGGTCTGCACTGATCGGTGCAGGACCGAACCACACCATGATCGTCGATGCCAATACCGGCGAGGTGATCCTCGATCTCGACCATCCCTTGCTGCAGGGAGGGCCACTGGGTGGCCTCGAAGTAGGCCACTTCTCGATCCCCGACGGCGCCGATACGAACCACGGTCTGGTCTCGAGCGACGGGATGCGGATCGCTTACCAACGCGTCGTTACTGGGGCTGACAACGTCAACGACTGGCTGGTCGTCACCGAAACTCAGATCGACTCAGGTCTCTCGGCCGGCTTCGGGCTCGGACCGAGACTTGTGCTGCTGTCGGCGTTGTTCTTGTTGGTGTTCGCGGTGTCGGGCTGGAGAAGCCACACACGTCGCCTCGCCACTGCTGCGGTTACCGACGATCTCACCGGCCTCCCGAACCGAGTGCTTCTCCATCGTCGCATCACCCAGGGAATTCTGTTCTGCCGGCGCAACAAATCTGCTGCGGCGGTGCTGCTGCTCGACCTCGACCGCTTCAAGGATGTCAACGACACACTCGGTCACCACCAAGGTGACCTCGTGTTGCTCGACGTGGCGGCCCGGTTGCAGTCGGTCGTACGCGCCTGCGACACCGTCGCCCGTCTGGGTGGTGACGAGTTCACGGTGTTCCTCCCCGAGATCGGTCAGGTCTCAGACACACACGTCGCCGCCCGTCGCATCCTCAGCGTACTCGCCGAGCCGTACGCCATCAGCGGGACGTCGATTCACCTCACCGCCAGCATCGGGATCGCCACCTATCCGATCGACGGGGAAGATGCCGACACGCTGATCCAACACGCCGACGTCGCCATGTACCAGGCCAAGCGTCGCCACCAGGGCTTCATCGAGTACCAGGCCGACAACGATCTATACACCGCACGGCGCCTCCAGTTCGCCGCCGAACTCGGTGAGGCGATCGAAAACCGGCAGCTCGTCGTCCACTACCAACCCAAGATCGATCTCACATCCGGTGCGGCGGTGGGTGTCGAAGCCCTCGTACGCTGGGCACACCCCGACCTCGGGCTGATCCCACCCGACGAGTTCATCTCGATTGCGGAGGACACCGGGCTGATCAGAGGGCTGACGATCAATGTGCTCGACCAGACACTCGAACGTTGCCGACAGTGGAAGGATCAGGGATGCGAGCAACATGTTTCCGTCAACCTGTCGGCGCGCAGCCTTGTCGACTCGACCCTTCCCCAAGAGATCGCTGATCTTCTCGAGCGCCACGGCGTCGATGGCGCCTCGCTCACCATCGAGATCACCGAAACAGCAATCATCGCGGATCATGAGAACGCCGCGTCGATCTTGACCGATCTCCATCGTCTTGGAATCGAGTTGTCGATCGATGATTTCGGCACCGGGTACTTCTCGCTTTCGCAACTGCGGGATCTCCCGATCGACGAGATCAAGATCGATCGCAGTTTCGTCTCGTCGATGTCATCGGAGGACAAGGATGCCTTCATCGTGCGTTCCACCATCGCGCTCGGCAGGGATCTCGGAATGAGGGTCGTAGCAGAGGGCGTCGAGGACTCGTCGACGCTGCAAGAGCTGCGGTGGCTCGGTTGCGACTACGCCCAGGGATTCTTGATGAGTCGACCGCTCGATGGCGACCAGGTGACGACCTGGCTGCACGCTTGGCAAGAAGAGCCAACCAACGAGTGGGGTCCCCCGCGCAAGGTACCGGCACGGGTCGGCAGCTGACACGCCGACCGGCCAGAACATGCCGACTGCACGAGTATCGGGTCTGCGCCGCCGCCCAGATCGAGGCTGATCGCGCCGGCATCGCAACTCTCTGATACGGCGTCGGTAGTGTCGACACCATGGCGATTCCCAACGACAAGATGGAGTATCGACGGCTCGGCAGCGCAGGCGTCAAAGTCAGCGTGCTCAGCTTCGGTAGCTGGGTCACGTTCGACAATCAACTCGACACGGACCTCGCCCTGAGCTGCATGCAGGCCGCCCACGACGCGGGCTGCAACTTCTTCGACAATGCCGAGGTATACGCCGGCGGTAAGAGCGAAACGATCATGGGCGAGGCACTGCGTCAGCTGGCGTGGCCACGTTGGTCGTATGTGGTCACGACCAAACTGTTCTGGGGCTTGAACGGCGCCGACCCGAACATGCGCAACACTCTGAACCGCAAATATCTCTCGCAAGCGATCGACGCCTCGCTAGAGCGGTTCGGGCTCGACTTCGTCGATGTGATCTACTGCCACCGCGCCGATCCCGAGACTCCGATGGAGGAGACGGTGTGGGCGATGAGCGACATCGTCAGCGGAGGCAAGGCTCTCTATTGGGGCACCAGCGAGTGGTCTGCCGACGAGATTCGGCATGCGATTCAGATCGCCGGGCGGCACCACCTGCATAAGCCGGTCACCGAGCAGTCGCAGTACAACATCCTCGAACGCGACAAGGTCGAGACGGAGTACGCCGGCCTGTACGAAGACACCGGCTACGGCAACACGATCTGGAGCCCGCTCGCGAGTGGCCTGCTGACCGGCAAGTACCGCGACGGCATCCCCGAGAGTTCTCGAGCAGCTCTCGACGGATTCGGGTGGTTGGCAGACCGCATGACCGACGCCGAAGCGATCGCCAAGATCGAGAGGTTGCGCCCAATCGCCGAACGGCTCGATTGCACGATGGCTCAGCTGGCACTGGCGTGGTGCACCAAGCACCCGATGGTTTCGTCCGTGATCACCGGCGCCAGCCGTGTCGATCAGGTGATCCAGAACTTCGAGGCACTCGACGTGATCCCGTTGCTCACCGACGACGTCAAGGCAGAGATGGAGAACGCCGTCAGCTAAAGCGATGAACCGCGCCGTCGCTCAGTCGTCGTCGACGAGGGCGCGGCGCAACAGTTTGCCGGTCGTGTTGCGGGGGAGTTCGGCGACGAAGCTGACCCGGCGGGGCACCTTGTGGCGCGCCAGGTTCTGGCGCACATGGTCGCGGACCTGTGGTTTGGTGAGCTGCTTGCCCTGTTTGCGCACGATGAATACCGAAAGTGCCTGACCGAATTCATCGTCGGGTACTCCGACGACTGCGACGTCGGCGACCGCCGCGTGTTGCTGCAGTAGCTCCTCGACTTCGCGTGGGAACACGTTCTCGCCGCCCGACACGATCATGTCATCGTCGCGCCCCTCGACGAACAAGAGGCCGTCGCGGAAATAGCCCATGTCGCCCGACGACAACAGGCCACGCAACCGCTGTTTGTCGTCACCGTTTGTGTACCCGTCGAACTTCATCGCCCCGCCGACGAAGACGCGCCCGACTTCACCCTCCGGAACGGGATTGCCGCGCTCGTCGACGATCTCGACCTTGACGCCCAGCGCCACTCGCCCTGCGGTTCTCGGTTCGCGCCGCAGGTCGTCAGGGTCGGCGATCGTGGCGGCCGCCACCTCGGTCGATCCGTACAGGTTGTAGAGCACAGGGCCAAAATGGTCGAGCACCTCGACCACGAGCTTGGCGCCGATCGCCGATCCGCTCGAGGCGATCACCTCGAGGGCGGGCGTGCGCCAGCGCTGCAGGGTCTCGGTGGGCAGCGCCAGAATGCGTGACAACATCACCGGAACGACGACCAGGACACGGGCCTCGAGGTGCGACGTCGCTCGCAGCGTCATCTCTGGATCAAACTTGCGAGTCAGAACATTGGTGGTGCAGCGCGCCAGACCGAGAAGTAGGTGGCTGAACCCCCATGAATGAAACAGTGGGGCGGCGATCATCTGGGTATCGCCAAGCCGCATCGGAATCCGCTCCAGCAGTGCGGCGACGACCTCGACGCCGCTGGCATCGCTGCGGCGGGCGGCCCCCTTCGGCCGGCCCGTCGTGCCAGAGGTGAGAATCACGATCGATCCGGACTCGGTTCCAGGCCGGACCGCTCCCGATACCGAGATCTCCTCGATGTCGTGCTCGTCGAGCGCCAGGCCGGCTCCGCAGCCCTCGACGATCGAGGAGAATTCGTCGTCGTGGATGACGACCTCGATGTGTTCGAGTTCGACCACGTCGCGTAGCTGGGGGCCGGCGAAACCTGTGTTGAGCAACACGAGGTCGGCGCCCGTCGCCGCGATCGCAGCCAGCGCCTCTATGAACCCGCGGTGGTTCCGCGCCAGCAGACCGACACCGACGCCCGGTCCGACACCGTGTGCCTGCAAGCCCGACGCGATCGCCTGTGAACGGCGCCACATTTCGCGGTAGGTGATGCTGCCGACGTCGTCGTACACCGCGATCCGATCGGGATAGCGAGCGGCGGCGCCGGCGACCAAACCGGCAATCGACTGACCCCATGGGGCCATCGCGATCAGCGCTCTAGGCAGCCGGTCGGGACGCTCGAAGTGCTTCAACATCGAGCGGGCGACGACCCGCCCGGCATACAGCTTGTGTGGGAGTGCCATGATCAGGGCGAGCCCGCAACGCCAACACGGTGACGCAGGGAATCGTCGTACATGTCTGGCGCCCCGGCCCTGAAGACCACGACGTGGCGCGCGAGGTGCCGTTGACCGGGGTCGGTGCATGGATGTTTGTCCGGCGTCCGATCAGGGTTTGCCAGTCGGCCCGGCAGGTCGACGTCGGGTGTTCTTGAACGCATCTCGCTCTCCTCGTCTCGGTCGTCTTGTTCGCTCGTCGCGCCCCGGTTCGAACCTACTCGCGACGCCATTGCGTCAGCCGTAGATCTGCGATGTCAGCCAGCGGGTGGCCCGCTCGGCGACGTCGGCTGTGTGGCCGATCAGAAAGTGATCGGCGGCCTCGATCGGCTCGAAGTCACAGTCGACCCACGACTCGACGATCGCCCGGGTCGCGTCGGGCGCACAGAACTGATCGTGCCGCGGCGTGAGTACGAGCGTCGGCACCGAGGGCGCCGGCGCCGGCATCATCGAGAGCGGGGGAGCGACCGCCACGATCGCGCTGACGCGTTGATCGACGATGGCGAGCGCGACGGCGGCGCCGAACGAGTAGCCGGCCAAGGCCAAAGGAGCATCGACGCGCTCAGCGATGGCATCGAGCGCCGCGACAGTATCGATCCTCTCGGCGATGCCGTCACCACCGCCGGCCCGAAAGTCGAACCGTAACGCGGCGAACCCGGCCGCCGGCAACGCCGCGAACAGCACCTCGACCACATTGTTGAAGCGGTTGCCGCCGTAGGCCGGATGTGGATGGCAAACAACGACCCCGCCGAGCGATACCTCATCGGGCACAACTACGTCTGCTGAGAGCACATGGCTGTCTGACGTCGTGAGCTGTATCGACTCCACGGCGGTGACGGTACCCTCGCATCCGTGGCCAAAGCCGATCAGAAGATTCCGATCAAGATGCTGAATGACCGTCTGCTGGTCAAACTCGGCAAGGAAGATGGCGAGCGCACATCGACGGGAGGGATCCTGATTCCGGCGACTGCGCAGATTTCGAAGCGTTTGGCGTGGGCCGAGGTTGTCGCACTCGGTCAAAACGTGCGCAGCGCCGAGGTCGGCGACAAGGTGTTGTTCAGCCCGGACGAGCGCTATGAGGTCGAGCTTGGCGGCGAAGACCTGGTCATGCTGCGCGAGCGCGACCTGCACGCCGTGGCTGCGCAACGGATCGAATCGAGCACCGGCCTGTACCTGTAGCCGCGATACCTGTAGTCGCGGCTCGGACGAGGCGATCTAACTCCTTCGGCTCCCACGACAACACCCCCGGTCTTGCCGATCACGCGAACTCGTTCGTGCGACTCTTCTAACCCGGTAGGAGCACGTTTGTCGGCGACCGTAGGCTGGCTGGCATGCCGACCGGGATTCGCATCGACGCAACGCCTGAACAGCTCGAACTGGTGTCGTTCAACCACGACGGGCTGGTGCCTGCGATCGCCCAGGAGATCGGGAGCCGAGAGGTGCTGATGATGGCGTGGATGAACGCCGAATCGCTGCGCCGCACGTTCGATGAGGGGCGGATGGTGTACTGGTCGCGCAGCCGCCAAGAGTTGTGGCGCAAGGGCGACACCAGCGGCGATCGACAGTTCGTGCGCGAGGCGTACTACGACTGCGACGGCGACACGCTGCTATTCCTGGTCGAACAAGAGGGTGCTGGGGCGTGCCACACGGGTGCCCGCTCCTGCTTCTACCGATTCTTCGGCGCCGCCGACCCC
>Ga0255047_10003214_pt1 | contig 10348 bp, 14 predicted proteins | sample JV7_2_1_MG_FD_183640 | JGI IMG/M metagenome (GOLD analysis project Ga0255047, IMG submission 183640) | Seawater microbial communities from Jervis Inlet, British Columbia, Canada - JV7_2_1 | ecosystem: Environmental > Aquatic > Marine > Inlet | place: Canada: British Columbia | collected 2016-10-06 | reverse complement strand
GCCCACCACGAGAGCGGCGGGTTTAAGCGCACCACCGAGGGGCTGTACTACTCAACACCGGAGCGCATCCAAGCCGTCTGGCCGTCTCGCTTCCCGACCGTTGCGAGCGCAGAGCCGTATGCCAAGAACCCGCAGGGTCTGGCAAACAAGGTCTACTCCAGCCGCATGGGTAATGGCGACGAGGCAAGTGGCGACGGTTTTGCGTTCGCGGGCAAAGGTTTCCTACAGCTCACGGGCAAGGCAAACGTCAAAGCATTTGCGGCTGACATGGACTTGCCGGAGGTGCTTGAGTATCCATCGAAGCTGGCTGACGAATACGCCTTCGAGACTGCGCTGTGGTTCTTTCAAAAGAACGGCCTGTTCGCGATCGCCGATGATGGCGTGAACGACGAAGCCATCAAGCGGATCACCAAGCGCGTGAATGGCGGCTATCACGGCCTGGAGGATCGCATCAACCAGACGCGCAAGATCCACACCTGGCTGATTACTTAGCTTAGCTAAGTTAGCTAAGTGGCGAAGCAAGATCAAAGAGCCAGCGCGGCGGTAGGTAGGGCCGGAGAGCATTTAGCTCTCGCCTACTTGTCGCTGGCTGGCTACATCTGCACGCTCTGCCAGATCAAAGATCACGATGCGTATATACAGACGGATACACAGACGTTGACCTTGCAGGTGAAGACAGCCAGCAAGACGCATAAGACTACCAATAGATACGCATTTCACACACCCAAGAAGAACGTCGATGTGTCAGACGTGTTTGCGTTTGTATCCATTGAATTAGGCGCTGTGATTTTCCGCCGGGGAGACGAGCTGACCTCTGTGACAACATACATTTCGCCAGAGGAATTTATGGATGAAAAGCAATCAATGCAAAAAACATTCGACAGCTTCAAATAGCCACTTGTTGCCGGGCGCGGCTTTGATTAGAAAGTCTGAGTGGGTGGCTCAACCGTAACCGTTGTTTATTGGTTTTGCGTTACCGAATGTGCCAGCATGACGCCACCCACACGACTTCAAAATATAATGCCCACCAGCGCCATCAAGCCAGCGCCGCTGACGAAGCCAAAGATGGCTCCGATCAGGCCCGCTGCGTTTATCATGCGCTCAAGCTCTTTGTCAGTCATCTAAACTCTCCGATAATTTCATGTGATGCTTATTAGCGTAGGTGTGAATTCGGTGACAATTTGAACATAAAATATGACACCTTTCGATCTCAGCTTTTATATTCTTTATTACCCCCTTCTTAACAAGCTGAGACACAGTTTTGACTTTTTGGGACGGGTCAATGTGGTTAAATTCAAGTGCAACTGGATGTTCATTAAATCCACAACGACTACAACCCTTGTTCATCTTGTAATTATCCACATATGCCTTGGCCAACGCCACTCTGACCACCTCCAATTGCCTAGTGCGCGTTCTCATCACTCGTCATCCTCAAAACAGTTATTCAGCGGCTGAATGGGTTGCTTGCTAAAGACCCAGCGCCACTGACGTTTCGTGCATCCCTCCACCTCGACCAGGTCGCGCACGCGGTAGATCTTATCCGCTTCCCACATCTTCTTGAGATAGCTTGACGTGCGCGGCACGCTCTCGCCCAGCAGCTCCGCGGCCTCAGAGGCCGTAATGCGCTGGTCATGCTTTATAAGAGAGAACAGGCGATTGACCTGGTTGATGCTGTGCTGCCTGCTCTTCTCCGCCGCTATCAGCATGGACGGAGCTTGCGTGGTCGGCCTGCGCGGGCCAGCCGGCAGCGGGTCGCGCTTGCCGTTTCGGTAGTGCATCTGCTCGAACTCCCAGATGCAGTGCGCGTATGTGATCTCGTAGCGCTCGTGCTTATCCGTCACACCCTCCAGCTTGAGCCTCAGTCGCTCGGCTGCGTCTTTTGCATCTCGCGCTTTAGTACGTCGAGCAACGCTTGCTGCTCTTCCAGCCGCTGCTTCAAGTTTGGCCGCATCGCCGTCTTCGCCTCCGTCAGCATTATGCTGTTGATCCGCTCTAGCCTTTTTATAATAATCTGAGTTTGGTCCGTATTCACGTTTCTTCCTTTCCAGGGTGATATTCATTGTGGTGCATATGCGGTGTATCGTTGAGCGCGACACATGTAGAAGCTCGGCAACGTCGGCTTGCGACATGCCCTGCTGTGCGCAGTCAAGAACGTGGCGGGTCAGCGCCTCTGGATCGTATTTCATTCGTCTTCCTCCTCCTCGTCGAATGGCGGGATCTCGCCCATGCCGCCGCACTCGGGGCATGGCACTGTCTCCATGATGATTTCGCCGATGTCTCGGCCTGCGTTGTGCGGGTATGCGAACCCCTGCTCCACGGTGCCCTCTCCGTGGCACTCAGCGCACGCTATGAGCTTCGGTAGGATGCTGTCCAGGACCAGGCTCATGTCGCGCCCTCCTTATCCTCTGTGGCCAGCTCAGCGGCGCAGGCGGCGTATCCGGCCGCGTCTATGTAGTTGTCGGCGTGCCTCGAGTTTGACTTGGCTCTCGCCGCCTTGAGCAGCATCATCATGGTGCCTACGTCGTGCGGTAGAACCTCGACGCCAAGGTGGACGCTCCAATAAATGGCGATGGTCTTGAAGTTGTCCTCCATGTCGCCGTGGTCGGACGCCCGGTCCTTGGTTACATATTCCTTGGCCGTGTCTAAGACTTCGGCGCGAGTTAGCTTAACCATGTGTGGTCTCCCAGTGTGTTGGACGCGCCTTCGGGCGCATTGGTTCGTCTGAAATATTAGCGGCTACTGTGCAGGCGATCAACAGCCCGCACAGTGACGTCCAGATGACGAGGATCGCCCAGTCTTGCTTCGTTGGCATCATGTTATGCTCTCCCGGTGGGTGGGGGCCGTAGCCCCCGTGTTGATTAGATTTTTTCGGATTTTAATATACCTGACTTGCAGGCTTCGCGGTTCCAATCGGTGGTTCCGACAACTTCCCACCACCATTCTGTTTGCGCCTCTGGATGACCCCCATGCCAAACAGTGTAATACTCGCCTGTGCAGAAACAGATTGCGCCAACGCCAAAATCTTCTGCCTTAATCGCGTGTTCTTTGCCTTCCACGATATTGGTGGCGCCTCTGTGCCAAGTCCACTTGGTGCCAGCTTTGCCGCCAGCAACAGGATCAACATTTTGAGGATTGGCCAGCTCCACTTTGAACGTGCTGCCATTTTTCTCGACGAGCGAGCCGCCAGTAGAATTGGCAATTGTGATGTCGCCAAGCAAGTCGCCCTTGGTGCCGTTTGTGAAATCAAATACTTTCATATCCGTGTCTTCCTTGTTCCTGTCTATATTGTTAACATAGGGGTAACACACACCCCTTGCAAGCACAAAATGTTCACAAAGCGAAAAAAATGTTATAGGGTGCCAGGGTGACATTCATGGAGGATCACATGCTCGACGATCAAACGAAAGAACTGGTGCGCAATCTCAACAATCCGCACCGCGTGACAAACATCATGGCGCTGTTCAAATTCTGCGAACAGGCGGCCACGATCATACAGGAGCAGTCGGCTCAGCTGCACCAGCTGGCGGCGGACACGTTGAAGGCGCAGCCCGCTAAGACTGCGCCTAAAAAAGCTGCCAAGAAGTAGCGTTTAGCGGGGTATGCTGAGCAGTCCGCCTGATTGGCGTGCCCCCGACCGCAGCGCATCCAATAGCATTTGCGTTGTAGCGCTATCTTGCGTTGGCATGAGTAGGCTCTGCATAGGCGCAGAGGTTATCGCCTTACGTCCAGCCGCCGGGATCGCTGCGCCAGCTGCGCCGCCAATCATCATGGCTGGCACAGGGTCCATACCCATCTGCGTCGCTGCGTATGCTCCGCCGCCCGCGCCAAGAATACCGCCTCCGCCTGCAATGCTTCGACGCCCACCCGCTTGCACGGCTGGCATGGAGCTAACGACCTCTTCCGCTGCGCGCCCAAGATTGGCGAGCTCAGATCCCGTGCCAAGAATGTAGCGGTCGCCCTCGCGGCTACGCAGGGCGCCAGAGAGCATTGCCGGGGAGATATAACCTCCAGCGCTGTCAGACCCGCGCGTCTTTAGTGCGCGCATAGTGGTCAGATAGTTTCTATATTGCTCTCTGGCCTCCATAAGCTCCGGGACCAGCTTTGGTTGCGTGCGCCGGACACTCTCAATCATAAAGTCGTCAACCACGCCGTTCATCTTAAACGCGCTTTCGTAAATCAGCGGATCGTTAGTGCCGTTCATTACCTTGCGAAGGCGGGAGCGCATATTTTGCAGTTTTTTGTTGGATATTGTTTTGCTGCCTGCCGCTGCATTCAGAAACTCGTCGTTTATGTCAACGAGAAACGGCGGGATGTCCCCAGTCGCCGAAGAGCCCATATGCTCCTCGATGATGCTGTTGGCTTTTATTGCGGTTTCCGTGCTTGGCACGTCGTCCACAACATTGTCAGCTCGATCAAACACTTTGCCGAGGCGACTTTTTACGTCACGCATCGCCGCCGGGGTTGCCAGCTCGCTGTCTGACCCCATTGTCCGCATGGTTGCGGTGGTCAAGGTTTTCTTTGTTTCCAGCGGCACTTCCACGCTGCCTTCGAGGGACATGAGCCGTGGAGATCCTGCCTTCAAGCCAGTGGTCATGGACACACCAGCATCCTCAAGCGTCTGCACAGCCTCACCTCTGGCGGTTCCGGGCTGCGTCAAGCGCGCCTCTGGGCCAAGCAAAGCTCTCTGCGTGCCTTGGCGCAGTGCGCTAGTCGCTAATGGCGTTCCAAGAGCTGCGGCTAATCTCGCCGGCCCTTCCATTTCTGTACCCTCAGTCATCTGGCCGGCTGTCTCACTGGCCAAGGCTGGAAACAGGGTGGTCAGGGCTGATCGAGCAGGCGCAGCGGCGAGCTGTAAGCCAGTCTTAACTGGGTAGCCAACCGGCATAACTGCTCCGCCGCCGGCAAACTCTGATACGGTTCTTGCGAATTTTCCTTCGGTAGTTGTGGGCTGGTAGTCCAGAGTATCGCCAAACTGTGATCTAGCGGCGTCCATGACTGAAGTCTTGTAGTCCACAGGTGGAATTTCGCCAGTCTGCAACGCCTCGGCGCCAAAGCCAACAAGGCGACTTAGCATGGGAATTGGGCCTCCCTGGGCCAGATCCAGCACGTTGCGCCCTAAGTCTAATGCGCCGGCAGCGCCGCGGATCGCGCCAGATTTTGCGGCCGCTCGAACGTCCTCGCCTCTGGTTACTTGAGCTTCCTCGACGCCCTCTTGGTACATCTGTAAGAGCCTGTCGCGGTCAGCATCGCCCTGGACAGTGCCCAGAGCATCCATTTCTTGCGCTTTGGTGAGTATGTCATTCAGCTCTTGTTCAGTCATCCTAGGCCCATCCGTTTCTTGAATTCTTCAAGTGTCTCGCCCTCACGCTGTGTTCCTGACGGGACCACTGGACCCGCGTTTTCGGTCCACGCTGGCTTGCCTCCTCCGAATATTCTGTTTAGCCCATCAAGCGCCCTTTGCCCATTAGGGTTTCCAGAGGCCGCCTGCTCTTCGGCGTCTCTATACGCATCAGCGATCAAGTTTTGATACTTTGTCTGAATACGCTTCAAGGCTCTTTTGGATGTCTGCGGCCCCTTAGACAGATCAAGCTGGGTTAATTCAGTTTCCAGCGCGGTAAATTCTGTTGCATTAAGTGCACCCATTGTCGCGCCTGTTGCCTTCAGGTCTTTCAGCGCTTGGAGCGCAAGATTGGACCTCAAGGTAGTGGCTAAGCCTTCAGCAATATTCGCGCCAGTGCCGGGGAAGTAGCTAAGGAGTGAACCCATTATGCCTGTGGTTAGAGTTGGATCTTCGTCAATCATATTGATTAAAGCATTAACGTCTTCAAGCTGAGTGGCTGCTTGAGAGGAGCTGCTTACTGCGCCCTCGGTTGCCTGCATCTGATCCTGTATCTGCTTAACCTGCAACGCGATTGCCGGCGCCAGCTGCGGGTTCGTCAGCGCAATGTTGAGAAGCTGCTGGATGCGTGCCTGCGGATCTTGACCCGCCCCGCCGGTGCCAATAAGCCCTTGCAGCATCTGCCGCTGAGCCTGCGCCGCCGTCGCCTTGCGCTGGATGTCGGCCTGCTCGTTGAAGCGGCCGAGCAATGCTTCCACCTTTCCGCCTTGCAGCCCCTGCAAGGCTCTGCCCGCGTCGGAAAGCCCGGCAAAGGCTAACATGCGGCGCTGGTCCTTTGACATACTTTCGTATGAAAAAGGCTGCGCCGGCTTTTGCGCGTCCAACATTTGTTGGAGCAGCGCCATGTTGTCGTTTGCAGGCGCAGTGACGGGTGTAGCGGCAGGCGGAGTGACGGGTGTAGCGGCAGGCGCAGTGACGGGCGCCGGATCGACCGCTGCTGGCTGAATGCCTAATACCTCGAGCTCAGCTGGGTAAGCCTCTGTGCCTGGAGCGACGCCGTTCATGTCCTTGTTCAAGGCCACCAACTTGTCGATGTCTTCTTGCGTTAATAGGTAAGGTTCCATGTCTATGCCCCGTATCCAAATCCAGTGCCTACGTCCCCAACGCCAGAGAGCACCTGCCCAACCGCCTTCAACCCGCCAAACGGATCGCGCATCGTCGTTGTGCCGAGGCCCGCCGGAACGCCGGTACTCGCCGCCAAAAGCGCGTTAAGCTGCGACAGCGGATACGCCTGCTGCTCCTGGAACATTGCGTAGTCCGACTGCAACTGAGCCTGCTCCAGGGCGCGCTGCTGCTCTCCGGCAGACATTTGCGCGCCGAGGCCGGCGAGCTGCGATTGCAAGCGCTGGCCCGCCAGGCTGCCCAGCGCGTTTGCCGCCGCCGACTGGATGCCGGCACCTTGAAACTGGCCTTGGAAATTGGCTGCGTTAGCCGCTTGAGCTCGAGCCGCGGCGGCTTCGCGAGCCTGTTGCACGTTGCCAATGTCAAACTGGCTCGATTGCAGCGCCTGTGTAAACGCCTTTTCCTGCAAACCGGAGACAAGATCTGCCGCCTGCTTTCCGTAAGCCTCCCGCGTCGCGGCCTCCGCAATTCCTTGGCGCGATCCACCAAAGGCTTTTGCCGCAGTCGCCTGCGCGCCCAGCTTGTTCAGCGCCTGCTCCTGGGCGCCTCCCAACGTCTCAAGGCTGCGGTTAATTACGTTTTGAGTGTAGGGTGACATATACGCGCCAATGTCTGTCGTGGCCAGCTGGTTCACATCAACCTGCCCTTCAGCGCTCATGCCTGAGGGGTCGAACCCGGTCAAGCCTTGCTGAACGCCTGCCGCCTGTCCGTATGCCTGACCGCCCATGTTGAGCCCGCCGAAGCCGGAAAGCGCCTGCTGCTGGGTCGGCGTCATGCCGGCTATCGTCTCGCCAGTGTAGGGAGTGTATTCCGTGTCGGCGATCTCAATGCCGCGCGGCAGGATCTGCTCGCGGATGAAGTCTTCCTGCCACTGCGGCAGCTTTTTTTCTTCTGTTGTCGTCGAACTCATTGGCTCAGCTCCATCTCATAATGTCTGCGCGTTTCGCGGAATGAAGCCGCCTCTGCGTATTTCGCAAACCCCTTGCGACCGTCAGTCTCAATCGCGTCCATTTTAGCTTCTTTCGCTATTTTTGTCAAAGTGGCCAACGCCTCTCCGGCCCAGAGGTGCATGTCCTCTCCGCCCATCCACTCGATCTTGAGGTTGCGGCGCAGCGGGTGGTGTAAAATGCAGGTCACGACGGACGCCATTGGCACCCCGTCGACGTAAACCATCCACAGCAGTGACATGCCATCGTATAGGTCTTGGATGATGTGATCGGCGTCTACATTGTCCTGGCGCGCAGTAGACATCGCTATGAAGCGCCGCGCGTCGTCGATCACCGCCGGTAGGTTCTCCGGCAAAACTGCGAACATTTCCACCTTGGGATCTTGCTGCGGCTCGAAGCTGACCTTTATGACGTTTTCTCTATTCATCCATGAAGCCTCGTTATCGCAATAGTGGAAGCTGGTGCTGCGGGTGCAAACGCCGTTGCCGCAGTTGCATCAAGAAACCCGCTGGTGCTGTCAACAGCCCACATCGCCTCCAAGTAATCTCCGGCGGCAAAGTTAAAGATAACAGACCGAGACACGACAAGCGTTGCTCCGTTTTGGTGCAGTGCGTTCTTCATCGTTGACCCAGCAACGTCAACGCCGTTGACGCGTGGCCAGAACCAGAAGTTTACAGTTGAGCTGGACGTGGACGCAATTTGCGCCGAAAAGCTAATCATGTACTCGCCAGCCTCTTCGAATACTATTCGAGAGGCTGGTGTGCCGTTTGTGATACCCTCGGCAGAGCTTGATGTGTACGTCAAAGCGTAGGCGGTGTCTGTAGATGCCGCAGTCTGATCCGTTGTAATGCCGCCAGTATAATGGCCATCCTCCAGCACGATTTGACGAAACTCACCGTTCTTAGAAACGACAGGGTAGCCGTTTACTTCATCCCATAATATTACCCCATTTTCAGAAGGGTTGTCCGTTGCTGTTTTAAATCCTAGCTTTGCTAAGTTTTGCTGCAAGTATAACGAAAGTTGACGCCCCCACTGGCGCAAATCTGGGCCAATAGGGGGCAATATTGGGGCTGGCATTATCTACGCCCCCCAGCCTGAATATCAACCCGCATATTGCCAACCCTAAAATCTGACAAGGCTGCGCCTTCGACGCGCATTCTAATCTGACGGCCAGTAAACCTAACTGACGTAGGGTTGGACGTTGCGAACGGCCCGTGGCTTGTTTCAGTGCCGTTGGGGTAGAACCTTGTTTTGAATGTTAAATTTACTTCGCCCTGAGCCTTTTCATCTGGAATAAGGCTGGTGATCCGCGCCACTTGATCCCCTGAGCCTATAGATATAGGCCCGGTTTCAGCAAAGATTGATGAGCTATCAACATTTAGTCCAACCTCATGGTCATATATATCGCTATCTGCATTGTGGCCAGCCATAAGAGGATACAGAAAAACACCGCGCTGTACGCCACTGGTGCGTGATAAGTTGCCGATCAACCAGTGACCCTCTTTGTAATCATAAGCGACATATCGGTCTATTTCTGTTGAGTCTTCTGAGCAATAAAACCACCAAACTTCGCCGTATTGGCCATTGGCAAACGACCAAACCTTTGACTGCTGCGCCGTGTTAAAGTCGCTAAACACATAGTCAAAAACGTCGCACGGTATTTCCTGAACGCTATTACCGTCAAATCTAAAGAAGCCGCGCTGGCCCATCCAGAACACGCCCATGTCAACGTCGGCCGCAGCCTTTCGAGATATGGCCCCGCAAGAGGTTCCAACACGCTCAAAGCCGTAAACATAGGGCGGGCCAGTATAACGCGCGGTATGCGCTGACGTATCAGTCAGAATAAGCGTCTGGCCTCGCGTTCTAATGCCCTGCATAATTTGCCCGCTGTCAGAAAGCTCAATGTCGCCAGCCTCGTTTGTAGCCGCTGGCGTCCATAGCGTGTTGTTTTCTCGGTCACACCATGAAATCTTACGAGGATTGCCTCCGCTACCAAGGGCAAAGATAAAACGCTCTTCTGTTACAACTAAGCCAAGATTATTTATTGGGGCATTTGCAATGGGCGCGGCTTTAGTTCCAGACCCAAGCTGCCATTCCAACAAACGCTTATCATCTTTTGAGCAGGCTACAAGATATTCGCCAAAGTTGTCTAAACTCCACGTCGTAGCCTCTAGTGGTATAGCATTTGTACTCTGCTGGATTGGCTGGCCGTAATAGCCGCTTCCATAAAATCCATCCCCATACCCTGTGCCAACCTCTGCATTTTCACGACCAGCAGTTAAGTCGGTGGGCGTAATATCATAAATGGTTCCGCCGCCGACCATTGCCTTTAATTCGTTGTAAGAGCCGCCAGCAAGATAGGCATCGCCGGAATTTGTCTCCCAACTGTGCATACCTCGAACGGGATTTGTGCTGAACGACGCTTTTCGTTCCTGCCAGCCGCCAATGGGGCGTAAGCTATTATCTCGCCACCTGACCAAACTTCCGTCGCGCCAGCGTCCAGATTGCTCTAAGTCGGTGCCGTTGCGGTAAAAGCCTGCGGGTATGTCAAGGGGAACTAATGTCATTTGTTAATTCCGGGCTTAAACTGTAGTTTCTGAATGGGCATTATGACGTACCTATCTCATAAGCTACTGCATTAAGCATTCTTGAACCAGATGCAGTATTAGTGTGTGATATGGTTATGTCTCCAACATTTGTTCCGTTAGGAAAAACATGCATTGAAATATAACGAAGGCCCGAAACCTTAAAACCAGACCCCGAATAGGTTGTAGTGGCTTGAAACACCCGGAAACCGTCTATGTTTTTACTAAAAACAATTCCGTTGGTATTGCTACTATTGTGGCTCATAAATACCGTAACCAAAAGAATACACCGCGTT
>Ga0255047_10003211_pt1 | contig 10355 bp, 20 predicted proteins | sample JV7_2_1_MG_FD_183640 | JGI IMG/M metagenome (GOLD analysis project Ga0255047, IMG submission 183640) | Seawater microbial communities from Jervis Inlet, British Columbia, Canada - JV7_2_1 | ecosystem: Environmental > Aquatic > Marine > Inlet | place: Canada: British Columbia | collected 2016-10-06 | reverse complement strand
TTCATCAATTGTAAAAAGTCCACTTGTTTTACCTATTGATCTATTTACTAGACTTCTACATATTTGTCTAGTTGTTGGAATTATATCTCCATAGTATTTAACAAAAGTAAGTCCAGCATCATTTGCTTTATTAAAATTTAAGGTTGCATCAAAATCTCTTAATGAGTCGTTTAATAGCTGTCCAGCATATCGTTTCATATTATTACCAGCACGATCTCTACCAAACTTTGTCTGTAATGTGGCAACTGACTTCTCTACTTTACGTTGCATAGACTTTTTGTTTTTATTTTTTTTAACAAACTTAACTAATCTATTTATTTCAGGGTCTTTTGAACTTGCATAAATACCATTAATTGTTTGTCTTAATTCTTTTTCTAAAACAGTAAATTCAGAACCTAATAATGTATTTTGATAAATCTTATCTCCTAATGTTCGAGTAAAAGTATTAGAGATGTCTTTGAATTGAGTAAAGTATTGTTGTTTTAAATTTTGTATTAAAGCTAAATCGCCTTTAGTAAGTTCTTGAAATTCTTTAGGGATTCTGCCTATTGTTTTAAATGCTCGTTCAACTCTTTTAGCTTGTTTATTAAATCCTGTTCTAACAACTGTATCAGACCAAGCTAAATATTCTCTTTCCAAGATAGCTTTGATTTGTGGTCTAATAGCAATAGCTGCTCTTAACTCAATTAGCTTTCCATCTGTTGTAGGTAAAGATTTATGAGCAAGAGAAGTTATATCATCTTCTATCTTATCTAAAACTTTTGTAAGTTGTTCGTAATATTCAGCTTCAGCAAACTCAATTTGTTTGATTCGATAAGCTGTCATTTCTTGTGTAATATCTGCCATAATTCGTTCTTTTAATGTTTTACACAATAAACCTATAAAAATCTAGTTTTCTTGTGGCCTATTCTAGATTCAAACAGGCCGTTGGCCTGTTCTACCTTTAAACAGGCCGTTGGCCTGTTCTACCTTTAAACAGGCCGTTGGCCTGTTATAGGTTTAGATAGGCCGTTGATTAATTTCGTCAGTTAGGTGGTTTTTTATACTTCTTCTTCTACCGATTCTTGTTGTACTTCGTCTTGGGTAAATTCGCCCACTTCAGGTTTCGTATCTATTTCATCAAAGATAATATTTAATTTTTCATCATCATCTACTACTGTTCTTGCAATTTCTTTATCTATTTCTTTAACAAGAGTAGGAGATTTAACATTAACTGCTTTGGCTTGTTGGTAGAATTGTAAGTCAGTAGCAAAATCTCTTATGTTAAATGTATCAGGGTAATTAATTTCTCCATCAAATATAGTGTTTTGATAAATAGCATAAAGTTTAAATAGTTGTTCTTCTGCTAATTGTAGGTTATCTGCTTTTTCAGATAGTCTAGCATTAAGTAATTCAAATTCTGTTTGTAAAGCTATACCACTTGATACTTGTGTTTTAGTTGTTTGGATTGCTCCAGTATGTGAGATTCTATTTATCGCTTCTACTTTTTTTGTAATTGAGTCCATTATGGATTGTAAGCTTGATCCTGATGGCTGTAATAAATAAGGTTTTAAATTAGGCTCAATTTCATCAGGCATTTCTATAATCGCACCAGCACCAGCACTTGCATTAACGCTTGGTGTTTTAACTAATGATGGATGGTTTGTTAATCTTATTAATTGTTCTATTTCACTAAACTCATTGTAAATAGATTTTTGTAAATCAGCTATATCAGTTAAGTCAGATTGACCAATTCCTCGTTTGTGTGATTTGGAATTGTATAAAATAACTGCTGGTATTTTGCCAATCTGGTTATCGGCAGTATCTATTATAGTTGGTTCAGCACCATCTGCTGGTAAATAAATCGTATCAACACGATCTAAATGCCAACATCTAAAATAAGTACCACCATTACGATCTACTTCTTCTCTCACTTTTAAATAGTTAAGTGAATAACGACCATTAATTTCTCTTACATAATTCCAATCTAAAACATTTTCAGGAGTTACGATAGAAACATAAGGTTTAATATCTCTTTCGAGTTCATCAGCTTTTGTGTTTGTTTGTACTTTAGGTTTATCAAGAATCATAAAACAATGTCCATAAATAGCAGCATAGTTTTGTGCTTGTTTCATTACTGTGTTTAAATTATTACCATCTAAATCAGCATCTTTTAAGAACGATTGTAAACTAGATTCATCTGCCATATCGCCAAAATTTCTTGAAGCTTTTACTCTAAAAAGAAATGAAGAATAGATTTGAATAATATTTTTACAATGATTGTCGCAAGGAGTGTTTGCAAGTCTTTGATTAAACTCGTTGTCAAGTTCTAAATTATATCTATTTAAATATTGACCAAGCATATAGTCATAACCACCATTGTATGATCGAATATAATATTCCCAGTTCTTAACTGTTTCTTTATAATCCTTATGCGTATCTAGTGCTTGATCTTTGGTGTATGCCATATTTCTTTTCTTTAATATTCCATCTTTGAGGGAGTGCGTAATGTGCTTGTGATGTTAAAGGTTTTATAAAATCAATTAAGTAACCTAAAGCATCGTTCATATGATCGTACCCACTTTCCTTATCAGGAATATTTGTGTTTTCCTTATATATTTGTCTTTGTAATCCTTTTATCAATGTTTTGCAAGAATTGGAAATGAAAATATGCCTTTGTCCTTTAGAATCTTTTAGTTTAGAGTTCACAGCATTAACACGATCTCGTACTGCTGGGTGTCTATGTTTAACTTTAACTTTAAAACCAGCATTTTGTAAAATACTTAAATCAGTTCGACCACCAGCACTTGTTTTACGTTGTCTTGCTGCTGGATCAGGATAGATGAATATAGGAATCTTTGTACCATATCTATCGTGTATTTCTTGGCACATTTCATCAGTATTACTTGAATAAATAATTACTTCATCAAGAAAATACACCTTATCTTTTTCTATTTGTGCAACACAAGCTGACATTGGGTCTACGTTAAAATCCATTCCAATATGTAAAGGTTTCTTCCAATCTATTTGTTTTTCCACAACACTTTCAACTGGGTGGAAATTATAATAAACACTTCCAGCATAGTTCTCAAATGTTCCCTCAAACTCTTGTCTAAAAGTTCTTATATCTAAATCTAATTTGGCTTGTTCTAATTCTTCTTTAGAAACCATACCCCCTTGTAGTGTAGTAAATTGAAAGCTATCCCATTCCTTATCTTGTTTGCCTTTAAGATACATCTCATAAGACCAATTACCATAACCTCTGGGTGTTCCACACATTAAAACATTTCCTAAAGTATCTGAAACTGATGCTCTTAATACTTCAAACCAAGTTTTCTTATCTATGTCAGCAAATTCGTCTAATATTAAAAAGTTTAATCCACTACCTCTTAAATTGTCGTAATTCTCACAACCTTTTAAACTAATCATACTATTTGATTTTTTGAGTCTTACAGTAAGAGTAGTTTCGTTAATATCTTCAATCCAATTAAACTCGTTTAATACTTCTTTAAGTTTTGACCAACATATCTCTTTGGCCATTTTAAAGGTGGGTGCTACATACCAGATATTTTGATTGGGTTTAGTAGCATACTTCATCATCTCTGTAATACAAAGATAAGTTTTACCAAATCTACGACCACTAATTAAAACTCTAAATCGCTTATTGGATAAGCTAACTTGATGTTGTGCTTTCGTTAAAGTGATTTTCATTAAAGCTATTCAAGAGGATTTTTTGTGCTAACTTTAATTTCTTCTATTTGTAATTTTAATAATTCTAATTCAGTTTTTAATATTGCTATATCAGTATTAGCATTTCCAATAGATTGTGCTATTGGTGTTAAGTCTGGTGCAGATACTTCAGATAAGGCATCTAGCTTTGTTGTAATTTCTCCATATTTAACAAATCCACCACCTATTGCTACAATCGCAGCTATTAATGCAGCAATCCCAGCTAGTTGATCTTTTAAATTAAATGTTTTTTTTTCTTTAGCCATTTTGTAACTCCTGTAATTTAAGTATTAGTTCTCTCTTTTTTAAATGAATTTCGTTCAGTTTTCTAGTCTTAATTTCTATGGGGTCGCTTTTAACATAAGAAACTAACGTAATATCGTTGTATATCTTTCTATTATCAAAGATAGGAATTTGATTTATATAAATATCTTTAGGTACATAAAAAACAACATCGTTATATTCTGCAAGTGATATTTGGTCACTAACCATAACATCTAATTTAATAAGATTCTTAATAATAAGATTTTTAGATATATCTTTTACTTTGGCATCTACTTTAGCCATTACCTTATCTATTTTTGATACAGTTTGAGTTTCTTCTTTTTCTTCTGTTTGTACTTTTGATTGCTTCGTTTCTTGTTTTTCTTCTTTTTCATTTATGACTTCTTTTTTTGCTGATTGTTTCTTCTCTGGTATAATCTCCTCTTTTTTTTCAGATACCATTGATACTGTTTTTGACTTTTTCTTCTTTTCCTCATTTATTTCTTTAACTACTTCTTTTATAACTTCTTTCTTCATAGTTTCAACAGCTTTAGTTTCATTCATTGTTTGCACAACTTCTTGTACTTTAGCGACTTCTTTAACTGAAGCTTCTTTAGCAGTATAAACAGTAACTTCCATTGTTTCTTCGTTTAACTCTACACTCACTACTGATCCACCTGTTTCTAAATTAAGTTTTTCACCAATGCTTTCTTCGAGTCCTGATACAACATTCCATATTTCGGATTCAGTAAGATTAGTAGTACCTAAAGATTCATTAATGCTTTTAATTTCTTCTGTGCTTAATGGTTCATAATCTTCTGTTGGAAAATCTAAAGCCATTTCAGCACCTAATAAATTTGTACCTCTTAATGCAACTGATGTACTTTCTGAACCATCAACTCCTGTCCAACTCCACTCGTAATTATTTGCGTGGACTCCATTGTAATGTAAGCTATCATTCCAAACTCTCTCATTAGCATTATAACCAGAATCAGTTGTTCTAATTTGTGTTGTTGAAGCTAATACATCGCCATCTGCATTTTTAACTTTCATTGTTAAAGTATAAGAATCAACAGCACCAGAAGAAGAACCACATCTATAAGCTGAACCACTCCATTCACAGTTTTGAACTGCAATAGAACTAGATAAATTAATTCCACCATTTAATTTTTGTTGAGTAGAAGTATGAGTAACACCATCTGGTGTACTATCTCCCTCTATACCTACTAAAGACCCAGTAGCTGTAACTGTCATATCGTGACTAGCTTCTAATTCTCCAATAGATGTATTGGCACGACCACAATTATTATTGACTTGTGTTTCACAAGTTATGGTAAATCCATTATGTGTAGAATTGTTTGATAGATTAGTTGTTGATGATGCTACTCCATCTAAATTAGCATTACTGTAACTTGATGTTGTCGTTCCAGCATTAGGTAATATATTTGTTGAGAAAGCTGTATCATTTTCTTCTGTTAAAGAAATTGTGGGGATTAACATCATCAATAAAAATGTTAATACGATATACCGCATAAGCCATTACTCCTATAAATATAATTAGCCACATCATTTTTAATTACAATTTATGTTACTAATCTCATTTACTTTATCGCCAATCCACACATAAGAAGAAACAACAGTACCCTCATCTGTATAAAGGCACTTCTTCCCAAGTGATACTGAACAACCTGATAAAGCAATAAATGATATTATTAATATTATTTTATTCATTTAGGTTCACTCCATTTTACTTTTTTATCTATTGATACATCTTTTTTATGGATAATAATAGGTTCTACTTTTTCTCTTAATTCCATTCGTTTTATATAAGCTTTATAATCAGGTCTTTCAAAGTCATACTTTTTCCATAATGCTAACGCATCTTTACCAATTTTGCCATCAATCGGACAAGGTGTTCCAGCATTTATCATAGCTTCAAAGACTCTTTCGTCTTGGCAAAGAATAGCAACAGCACCTACTTTCATACCAAAGTCATATAATACTTTTGATAATTTAATTCGTTCACAATTCATATCTCTAAAGCTTTTGCCACCAGATATTCCAACACCAAATGTTTGTATTCCACCACTCATACCTGTTGCACATACATCTTGGCTTTGTGCTGAAAATGATGGTGCATTAGCTGTGGGTGGTGCTGATCTTATATTTGAAGAAGTTGAGTTGCTAGTAGTAGAAGTATTGGTACTGCCAGATTCATAAGTTGTTGCACCACCAGTATATCCACCCTCAATAGCTGTGTTTGATCCTGATACGTTACTCTGTGTTGAGCCAGCAATAGCTTTGTTTGAACATATTAGTAATGTTAAAACTAAAAATATACTTAAATACTTCATTATAGTGTGTCATCTTCCTTTTCTTTACAAATAAATCTTGTATATAACTCTTTATCATTAACTTCCTTTATATCTATTGTAGATAAAACTTGCAACGATTGATCGTATGCTTGTAAAATACACTCTCTAAAAGTATCATATGTTTTGACATCTTGAACTGGATTCATACAAGCACTATGAACATTAGAACATAATGCTAGAATCAAAACAAATTTAGTCATCGTCTTTTTTACGATAATATTTTCGCCTTACAAGCATCTTCCAACACCAAATATTTATTTTTGATGATATACTATTTATAGTTTTTAAAATCCAATTAATCATATTTATAAAGGTTAAAGTTTGGGTCATATATTATTCAATAATTTTTATAATCCTTTTTTTTCCACTTATTTTATCAATCTCTGTTTTAGCTTTTATTTTCTTACAAGATATAGTTACATTTCCACTAACTGATCTTTCAATAACTCTTTTGTTTTTTAAGCAAAGAGAAGTCTTGTCATAAGGTACGTTCTCTTTAAGAACTCCGCCAATGTGCATGAATAAAGCTACAACAGATTCAATAATCATTTCTTTTTCCACTTCTTATATCCAGCAATCCACTTTTTATCTGAAATACGTTTAGGTTTATTTCTAGTACATTTACATCTAGGTGCAAATAAATTTTCATAACTCTTAATTGTATGTTTTATAAATCTATTTATTAGTTCCATTTTTTCTTACCTTATCTTTTAAAGCTTCAATATCTTTTAAAGCTTTTGCTACTTGTTCTTTTAAAAACTCTATATTAACTTTGTTATAACGTGCTTCTTGTTGTTCTTTTTCTACTTCTTCTAAATCAGTAAATAATGTTTCAACCAATAAATATAATTCTTTATTAACTGGCTGTTGCTCCATTAATGTTTTGGGTGTGTCTATTCTAAAGGTGGTGTTTTTCTCAACTTCAACAATCATTAGTTTGCCATTGGTTTCAATGTTATTGAGTCTTTCAATAATACCAAAATAACTCCAAACAGCTAAACTACTAACGATAATAATGCTAATAAGATTTTTTAATGAAAGATCAATGCCTGTGTTTTCTCGTAACTTTACTGGCTTCATTATTTGATCCCATTAACCACCCTAATAACTCTTATCGTTTCTTTAATAGAATTATATTCTTCGTTAGATTTTAATTCTAAAGAATTTTCAACATTACCCATTAATAATAGTGCTATAATTATTTCCATAATCTACTCTTTATCACAATAATATCCAAAAACCAATTCTCCATTTGTATTATAGTTGCCTTGTAGTTTAGGATCGTTATTTTTAGAGTCGTAATAAGTAGTGTTTATATTAAGCCACATATCACCTTGTTGAGAGCAAGTAAGTGAATTATTAAAAGGTAATATAATAGGTTCAGCAGCTAGAATAAGAATAATTAAGAACTTCATTAAATTAATATAGAATTTAATCGGTTTTTAGCAATATTAAAATATTTTTTGTCTAATTCTATACCTATAAATTCTCTACTTAAATTCTTACAAGCAACCCCTGTACTACCTGAACCCATTGTAAAATCCAAAACAGTATCGTTTTCGTTAGTGTAAGTTTTGATTAAATATTCACAAAGTTCTATTGGTTTTTGTGTTGGGTGTAATCCAGCTTTGTCTTTTGAAAGATTATTTAAAACTTTAATATGATCTAATAAAACTTTTGGATAACCAATTTGAGTTTTATTTCTATCAACAATATATTTTGAACTTACACTATCGGTGTTATGAAATTTATTATGTCCTTTATTGCTAAAACCTTTTGCTGTGCTTTTTAAAGTTGGTTGCGGATTATAAGTAGGTTGTTGTTTATAAAATACGCTTATTAATTCTATATTCCGTAACGGCTGCTTCTTTGCCAATAATGGATTAGAAATTCTTTTTTTATTCCAAACCCAGTCATATTTAAACCAATCTAAATTCGATAATCTTAAATTACTACTAAATGGCTCTGTTCCAAATAAAGCAATACAACCATTATCTTTTAAAATTCTTTTTAACTCATTCCACATTAAGTCAAATGGAATTACACTATCCCACTTACATTGTGTCGTTCCATAAGGTGGGTCAGTAAGTATTAAATCAATAGACTTATCAGGTATAGTTGGTAATGCTGTTAAACAATCATCGTTAATTAACTTCATCTCTGGAAATATCGTAATCGCCATCTATGACAAGAGTAAGTATCTTTGACTCCCATAGCTTTCCAAATACCGCAATAGCTGCGGCGATTACTGTACATCGCACAATTTCCACAGCTTTGTTTATTTTTACTTGGTTCATAAGTATTGGGTAATGAGTAATGTATGACTTCTCCATTAGAATAAAAATTGGGTCTTTTCATTAGAATTGTGCATCTCTTAATTTATTAATCATATCGCTAATTTGTAATGATAGCTTTCTATTATCATCTTTGACTTCTTGCAATTCTTTTTTAAGTTGTGCAACAAGATTCTCATATTTAGTGATTTTATTAATCATTAATTGGTCTGCTTCTTTTAAGATACCCTCTATTTTAAACTGTTGTTTTATGTTCATTTTTAACCTTTAGTTTTTTAAGTTTTCTTAATGCTATGTTTCGTTGAATCGTTACTTGTTCTAACTGCTTTTTAAGTTCTTCTATTTCGAGTCTAAACTTTAAATGCCAGTTCGTAGCAACAAAGTTATCTACCTTGTCCTCTGTATTTTTTCTTTGTACTTTTTTTATTAGGTCTTTTAGAAATTCGACCTTTTCTTTTTCTGTGCGTTCTCTTAACATAAGTATTTATTCCAAATATTCCTTTAGACATCTTCTGCTTTACCATCAATAATTAAAGGTAAAGGTTCTGTAACATTTTCAGTTAAAGTTCTATCTTTCATTCCAAGTGCTTGTTTACTCAACCACACCATCATATTCGGATTTCCTCTTAAAGCTGTTTGCCACATTTTCTTTCTTAAAGATGCTTTTCCTTTGTTTTTATTTACTTCTATAATTTCGGCATATCGTCTTTGTAATGTTCTAGCAGATATTCCTACAACAGAACCTATTTCTTCTTGTGTGCAACCAATTTGACTTAAATTCGCTATAATATCTTTATCAAGTTCTTTTTTAGGTCTGCCAATACCATTACTTTTTGTTGCCATAATTGTCTTATTTTTGTCGCTTTTCATTTTACCCTTTATACCCAATCTAAAATTGGTTTTCCATTATAATTTTTATCAAAAATAAACCAAGCAAAAGCCATTAAACCATTACCACCAAATTTAATTCTTTTAGAAAAAACATAAATATATTTAAGTCTATTTTGTATAAATACTTTGTTTTTTCTATTTATACCCTCTAAAAATGATAATTTATTTAACATAGCAACATTGTTTTTTGCTAAATGTAAAGCTTGTAAAGTAAATTCAGTAGATAAATTAAAAGGTGGATTTGTTATAATATTGTCAAATTTTTTATATGTTTTAAGAAAATCAACACCATTTTCTCCATAACCTCTATCAATTAAATCTGAACTATATACATTATAACCTTTTTGTTCTAAAACTTTTGACATAGACCCATCTCCACAAGCACATTCCCAAATATTGCCATTAAAATTAAATTTATCTAATAAAACTTCAGTAGCTTCAGGTGGAGTAGGATAAAAATCATTTTTAACTCTATTATTTTTTTGATTAAAACCAACATAAGCAAGTGCGTTTGATTTTTTCAAATCTCAATCCTTTTCATTTCTAACACACAACCCATTGGAAACACATTACGATCACTAAATGATTCTTCACTCTCATCATAAGAAGCAAAAGTTTTTAAATACTTTCTATCCTTACTAAACATATAACCATAAGTTATCATTATAGCTGGTTTCATTGAATCAAATTCTTTAGATGAACTATGTCCAGAATCTCCCAGAATATCTTGCCATTTTATCTTATAGAAATAATATTTTTTTTTGTTTATAGTTATATGTCGAAATTTTGACTTCTTTTTGAACATTTAGTGTTTTCTATTGTT
>Ga0255047_10003209_pt1 | contig 10361 bp, 12 predicted proteins | sample JV7_2_1_MG_FD_183640 | JGI IMG/M metagenome (GOLD analysis project Ga0255047, IMG submission 183640) | Seawater microbial communities from Jervis Inlet, British Columbia, Canada - JV7_2_1 | ecosystem: Environmental > Aquatic > Marine > Inlet | place: Canada: British Columbia | collected 2016-10-06 | reverse complement strand
AGCCCGTCGTCATCGAGGCCCGGCAGTACACCCGCGAAACCGAGCAGCACATCATCGACTGGGTGAACAGCCTCGGATCACGTCGGGCCTATCGCTCGGACGTTGAGGGCAAACAGGCCGTTCTGATCATCGACACGCTGGAAGGATCGCACAAGGCAACGCCGGGCGACTGGATCATCAAGGGCGTCGCCGGCGAATTCTATCCCTGCAAGCCGGACATCTTCGCCGCGACCTATGAGATGGTCGATCCTTGATGCACGAACTCCGCGATAGCCTCGAGAAAGAGTTCGCCAAGCTCAAGGTCGAGCGCAACATCTGGGAGGACGCCTGGCGCGAGGTCCGCCAGCACGTCAGGACCACGAGGCACCGTTACCCGCTGAACGATCGCGACGTCCGGACAATGAACGACCGCGACCCGGACACGACGCTGGACCTGCTCGACACCACGGCGCGCAAGGCATCGAAGGTGCTGCGCTCCGGCCTGCACGAGGGCATGACGTCGCCCTCCCGGCCCTGGTTCAAGCTCGGCCTCGACGAGCCCGGCCTCGACGACCGCGACGACATCGCCCTCTGGCTGCACGGCGCCGAGCGCGTCATTCGCGAGATGTTCCGCGGCTCCAACGTCTACGCCGCGCTGCAGCAGGGGTACGGCGAGGTGGGCGACTACGGGACGCACCCGATGTTCGTGAACCGCGACTTCGAGGACGTGATCCGCTGCTACTCGATGGAGATCGGCGAGTACTGGCTGGCGGCCGACGAGCGCGGGTTACCGAAGACCTGCTACCGGCGAGTGTCGATGACGGTGGACCAGGTCGTCAGGGAGTTCGGCCTCGAGAATGTCTCGCAGACGCTGCGCAACTCCTACGACCAGTCGAACTACCACACCGTGCTCAACGTCGTGCGGGCGGTGAGGCCGCGGCGCGACCGCGACCCGGGCAAGGCCGATATCGCCAACATGCCGGTCATGGTTGCGGCCTGGGAGGAGGCGAGCAACAAGGACGACATCCTCGGCGTTGGCGGGGCCCAGGAGGGCGTGCTCAACGTGGCCCGCTGGGAGACCGCCGGCTACGAGCCCTACGGCACCGTCTGCCCCGGCCTCGACGCTCTGGCGGACACGCGGCAGCTCCAGTACTACGCCCTGCGCAAGGCAGAGGCGATCGACCAGGCGCTGCGGCCCGCGATGATGGCGCCGGCCTCGCTCTACGCATCCGAGAAGGAGTTCTTCCCCGGCGGCGTGACCTACGTCGACGACGTGACGCTCCAGCGCGGTGGGCTCAAGCCGATCTTCGAGGCCCGCTTCGACATGAAGCCGATGCTCGAAGACACCCACGAACAGCGCCTGCGCGTCGATTCCGACTACCACGTCGACCTGTTCCGGATGTTCACCGACCTCGACCGGCGCCTGATCACCGCCGAGGAGATCATCCGCCGGCACGAGGAGAAAATGATCATGCTCGGCCCGGTGCTCGACCTGCTGGGCCGCGAGCGCCTGCAACCGCTGATTAGTCGGGCCTTCAACATCGCCCACGAAGGCGGCCTGATCGAGGACGCGCCGGAAGACATCCAGGGGCACCGCCTGCAGGTCGAATACATCTCGACCCTGGCACAGGCGCTCCGCGCGATCGGTGTCGGTCCAATCGAGCGGACGATCGGCTTCATCGGCACGCTGGCCGAGCTTGACCAGTCGGCGCTGCACCGCCTCGACGTCGACGAGAGCATCGACGAGTTCACCAACCTGATCGGCGCGCCGCCAGCGATGGTGCGCTCCCGCGACGCCGCCAACGAGCTGCGCCAGGAGGAGGCCGACGCCGCCGCCCAGGCGCAGATGATGCAGCAGGTTCAGTCCGGGGCGCAGTCGGCCAAGCTGATCTCCGAGGCGTCCGAGCGCGGCGCCGGGGCGATCCAGAGGGCCGGTCTTGGCTGACAACCCGTTCGACGTCTTCGAGGAGCACGACGCACAGACCGAGCGCCAGCGCCGGATGAAGGACGAGGAAGATCTCTTCCGCGAGAAGCTGGACGCATCCTGGGACTGGCTGCTCGAGGACCGCCGCGGGCGCCAGCTCATATGGTTCCTGCTGCTGCGCTGCGGCGTCCAGAACATATCCTACACGGGCCAAGCGATGAGCACCGCCTTCGCCGAGGGCCGGCGCGACGTCGGCTGCTGGGCCCTCAACCAGATCCTGAGGATCAGGCCCGTCGCTTACATCGAGATGATATCGGAGCACGACAATGACAGACGAGAGCGCGCAGGTAATAGCCGACGCGGCACTGGCGACAGAGGCAGCCGCAGCGCCCGCAGCGCCCGCGGCGACTGACGCAGGCGCTCAGACAGATTCCGGGGCCAAACCCCCGGAAGCGGGCGAGGCGCCCGCTACGGCCAAGGATGGCGACGAAAAACCAGCGAAAGCGTCCGAGGAAATCGCGCCCTTCGAGCTGAAACTGACATTGCCGGATGGCGTAGCCACCGACGACGCCAGGCTCGAGGGCTTCACGGGGACAATCACCGAGTTCGAGAAAGCACTGGCCGAGGCCGGCGGCGACCGCGCGAAGATTCGCGAGGTCATCACAGGTATGGCTGACAAACTGGTCGGAGCCGAGGCCGAGGCGGTCGAGGCAGTCCAGCAGCGCCAGGCCGACATGGTCGAGAAGTGGAACGAAACGGCCAAGAAAGACCCGGATTACGGGGGCGCCAGGTTCGAGAAGAGCATGGGAGCCGTCGCCGCGGTCAGGGATCGCTTCGGTTCCAAGGAGTTCAACGCTCTGCTCGACGCTTCCGGGATGGGGTCTCACCCGGAAGTGATCCGCTTTCTCCACACGATCTCGACGAAAATCCTCGAGACAGACCCGGTCGGCGCGGGCGCGGCAACCACTGCCCCGCCCAAGACAGTCGCGGACCGGCTCTACGGATAGAAGAGGACCGCCATCATGGCCACTCTGGCACAAACCTACATGTCGCTCGTCGACCTGTTCAAAGGGACAGAGAACGACAGGATCGCCGCGGTGATCGAAGTGCTCCACCAGGCGCACGGCATCATCGGGGACTTCATCGCGATGGAATGCAACATGGGATGCACCCATCGCCACACCATCCGCACGGGCCTGCCCACGGGCGCCTGGGGCGCTCTATACCAGGGCATCCCGCAGTCCAAGAGCGACCGCCAGCAGGTCGACGACACGACTGGCTTCTACGAGCAGTCTGGCCAGATCGACTGCCGCCTGCTCGAACTGGCGCCTGATCGGAACGCGTTCCGGATGCAGGAGAGCTACGCCCACTACGAGGCCATGAACCAGGAGATCGCCACCGGCTTCTTCTACCACTCGACCGACTCGGCCCCCGAGAAGTTCAAGGGTTTGGGCGCCAGGTACGGCACCATCGGCGGCAGCGGCGCCGGCAACCAGATTGTCGATGGCGGTGGCACCGGTTCGGACAACATGTCGATCTGGTTCGTCACGCACGGTGCCAACGACACGTGCGTCCTCTACCCGAAAGGCACGAAAGCTGGGCTCGAGCACGAGGACATGGGCAGGCAGCGCGTGCTCGATTCCTCAAGTAACCCATATTATGTCGAAGAAGATATCTACCGCTGGCACTTCGGGGTTGCGGTCAAGGACTGGCGTAACAACGCGCGCATCGCCAACATCGACCAGTCGTTGCTTGCCGCCGGCAGTGTCGACCTCTACGGGTTCATGCGGAATGCCTACTACAAACTACAGACCAGGCGCGTGGGCAAGGTCGACGGGCAGCAGGGCATCGGCAGGACGGTGATTTACTGCAATCGCGACGCTCTCGAGGCGCTCGACGCTCTCGCCACCAACCAGGGCGCGAGCGACAACTTCACCCGCCTGCGGCCGATGGAGATCGAGGGCCAGGAGGTGCTCACCTACAGGGGCCTCCCGATCCGCGAGACCGACGCGCTGCTCAACACCGAAGCCCAGATCACCTGATCCAAGCCAGAAAGGAACTTCCAATGATCTTCGATAACAGCCAGCTCCTGTTCAGCAACGATCAGGCGGTCACTGTCACGGCCATCTCGACGAATGTTGTCCAGTGGAACGCCATGGGCACGGTCTACGACCATGCTGCGGCCCTCACCCGGGACATCGGCGACGGCAACCCCGTGCCGCTCCTGGTCCAGGTCACCACCGCGTTCGCCACGCTGACCAGCCTCACCATCACGCTGGAAAGCGCTGACAACGCGGCGCTCTCGACGAATGCGGTGGTTCACTGGTCGTCGGGGGCCATCGCGGTTGCCGATCTCGTGGCCGGCAAGCAGGTTCCGATCAGGTTCCTGCCGAAGGACATCGAGAAACTGTACCTCGGACTGCGCTACACGGTGACCGGCACGACCGCCACGGCGGGTGCCATCCGGGCCGGCATCGTCGCCGGCATCCAGTCGTAGGGGGTGGCCATGAAAGTCCGAGCAACCGAGCGCGGCTTTTACGGCTCCCTGCGTGAGCCCGGCGAGGTCTTCGACATCCCGGGCCAGAACGGCTTCTCGACCGCGTGGATGGAGAAGGTGACCCGGCGCAGGCCGGCACGTGAACCGGAGCCCGAGCCCGAGCCGGAGCCGGAGCCGGACGCCGACTGACCGTCAACGGGCGGGGGCTACGGTCCCCGCCCTTGCGCCCCGGTAGAGCGCCCTCCAGACTAGGGGGGGCAATCCCGTGCGGACGGTGTGCTTATAGGCGCCGAAGCCGGTGACCTCCTCGAGCGTCCATGCGCGCGGCATCACCAGGCCCCGCGGCACGAAGTCCAGGCGCGAGGCAAGGACGATGGCGGGCGCCGCCAAGGCGCCACGCAACAGCGATCTGCGGGTTAGAAGCATGTCTACGGGTTCCTGTCTGGCCTATCGCGGCGGGGGGTTGTGCTCGACACAGGCGACAAGCTCGTCTCTCGGGTCAACGAAACCCACCCCGAACCTGGGCTGCACCAGGAACCGGTCCTGATCCTTGATAGCCTCGAACAGGTCGGCGAAGAACTCCTTAAGCAAGCTCAAGCGCGCCTCGTCTACATCAATCAGCATTGAGCGCCTCCATCAGCCGGTTAGAAGCATGGCTACGGTCCCCGCCTCTGCGGTATTGGAAGAAACCCCCTCGTTGGGTCGTCCAGATTCAGCATCCTCGGTGCGCGCGAGGGGTGCGCGATAACAACGGTTCTACCAACCAGCGTGTAACTGATCTCATCGGGGTCGATGTTCTCGTCGTCGAACGACAAGGTCGCCAGAAATTTCACCCCTGACCGCATCGACAAGGGGCGATCAGGCCCGTTAGCGCCGTCTTGTACCATCCATCATCTCCTTTACCCGGAGCATAGCACACCATGGCCGCATCTGTCGTCCAGATCTGCAACGAGGCGCTGTCCTACCTGGGACAGGCGCGGATCAACGATATTGAAGACGACACCAACGAAGCGCGCGCGTGCAACCTGCACTACGAGACGCTGCGCGACCGCGAACTGGAGGCTTTTGCCTGGCACCACATCATCTCGCGCCAGATCCTCGCCGCGGTCACCAACACCCGGACCAAGGAGTGGAAGTACTCCTACGCCAAGCCGGCCCTGACGACGTCGATCATCACGGTCTTCGACACCGAGACCGGGCCGACCGACCCGCCGCACGAGTACCTGCTCGAGGGCTCGACGATCTGGACAAACGTCAAGGACGCCAACATCGTCTTCGCCGGCACATCGACGAACCCGGCGGCCTGGAGCGCGCTCTTCCGCGACGCGATCTCGTGGGCGCTGGCGGCGCGCACGGCGATGAGCCTGACCGAGGATCGTGATCGGGCGAAGGACGCCAGGGACCAGTCGCTCCAGACGATGTCGCAGGCCCAGGCGCACGACCTGAGGGTGCGCAAGGAGATGCAGACCTACACGAGGATGTCGCCGGCGATCATGGCGCGCCTCGGCCTCGACAACCCGGGTTGGGTGGACCTCCGTGCCACTTAGGCTCGACCAGACCGCTTTCGGCGCCGGCGAGCTGTCGCCCTCGATCGAGAAGCGCCACGATCTCGAGAAGTGGGACGTCGGTCTCAAGCAGGCCAAGAACGTCTACATCCTCAAGCAGGGCGGGTTCATCAAGCGCCCGGGCCTCCAGTTCATCGCCGAGACCAAGGACAGCTCGGCCGCGGCGCGCCTGATCGAGTTCGAGTTCAAGACGACGCAGACCTACGTCCTCGAGTTTGGCAACCTCTACATGAGGGTCGTCAAAGACAATGGCCTCGTCCTGACCGGCAGCGCCAAGACGATCACCGGCGCGACCCGGGCCGACCCGGTCGTGATCACGACCTCGGGCGCGCACGGGCTCTCGAACGGGACCGAGGTCTACATCACCGGCATCGTCGGCATGACCGAATTGAACGGTCGGAACTTCCGCATCGCCAACGTCGCCTCGACCACATTCGAGTTGCAGGACATGTACTCGGCCAACCTCGACGGCTCGGCGTTCACGACGTGGGTCTCGGGCGGCACCGCCGACACGATCTTCGAGGTGACCACGCCCTACCTCACGGCGGACCTCTCCGCGCTCGACTACGTGCAGTCGGCCGACACCATGTATATCGTCCACCCGGACCACGCCCCGCGAAAACTGACGCGGACCGGGCACGCTGCATGGACTCTTACAACCGTCTCGTTCGTACCGACCCAGGCGGCCCCGACAGCCCCCTCCGCGGTCGCCACGGTCGGCGCCGGCGCGATCACCTATTCCTACGTCATCACAGCGATCTCGGACACGACCGGCGAGGAGAGCCTGCCGACGAGCGCCGCGACCTGCACGAACGATCTGTCGACCTCCGGCAACTACAACACCGTCTCATGGACGGGAGCAGCCGGCGCTGACCGAAACCGCGTTTACAAGCTGGAGAACGGCGTTCACCGCTACATCGGTTTCACCACGGCGGTGACGTTCGACGACGAGAACATCGACCCTGACGACAACGACACGCCGCCCGAGGCGACCGCACTGTTCGGCGGCGCCGGGAAGTACCCCGCCGCCGTCTCGTTCTACGAGCAGCGCCTGACGCTGGGCGGTTCGGACGACGAGCCGCAGACGCTGTGGCTGGGCCGCTCGGAGGCGTTGGAAAATTTCTCGGTCTCGGTGATCTCCCAGGCCAACGACGCGATAACGCTGCGTCTCTTCGGCCAGCAGGTCAACGAGATCCGCCACCTTGTGGAGTTGAACGAGTTGTTCATCCTGACCTCGGGCAGCGAGCGTTCGCTGCGCGGCAACGACGGCTTCATCACCCCGACGAACGGGCTCAGATCGAACATCTCGTTCCGCGGCGGCAAGAAGGTCAAACCCTTCGTGGTCGGGGATTCGATCCTCTTCGTCCAGGATGCCGGCGAGACGATCTACGAGAAGACCTTCCAGGGGTTCGACGGGCAGGGCCGGTCGCGCTACGCCGAGCGCGAGCTGACGATCATGGCGGAACACCTCCTGCGCGGCAGGACGTGCGACGACTGGTCTTTTGCGCAGGCGCCCGACAGCCTGGTGATGCTGGCGACCTCCGACGCCACCGGCCTCTACCTGACCTACCACCGCGAGCACGACATCTGGGCGCTGACCCAGTGCCTGCCTGGCGGGTCCGGGCAGATCGAGTCGGTCGCCAGCATCCGCGACGGCTCCTACGATGCCCACTACGCGATCGTCAAAAGAACGATTAACGGCGTGACCAAGAGGTACATCGAGCGCCAGTCGGACCGCTACATCACCGACATCACCGATGCCTTCTACGTCGACAGCGGCCTGACCTACGACGGCGCCGCAACGACGACGATCACGGGCCTGCACCACCTCGAGGGCTCGTCCGTGGTGGCCCTCGCTGACGGCGCGGTGCTGCCGGCCATGACGGTCGCGCTGGGCGCCGTGACGCTGCCGGCGGCGGCCGAGAAGGTGCATGTCGGCCTCTCCTACCAGGCGCTGGCCCAGACACTGCCGCCTCATATAGCCACGAGGGGCGGCTCCTCGCAGGGTCGCCGCAAGCGCATCGCCGGCATCACGCTGGGCGTGCGCAACGCCCTCGGGGTCAAGGTGGGCCCAAGCGAGGCCGAGGCGCGGCACATCATTCCGCGCAACGTGGCCGGCGTCGCGCCGATGATCGACGTCGGAGACTACGAGATGCCGAACTCGCCAAAATGGGGCCGGGAGGTCACGCTCTTCATCGTCTCCGACGACCCGCTGCCGATGGAGATCACGCACATCACGCCGGACGTGACCCTTGGCGGTTGAGATCAGGCCGGCGCGGATCGACGACGCGGTCGCCATGGCGCCGCTGCTGCGCGAGCAAGACCGGCTCGAGGCCGTCGCCCTGACCGGGATGGAGCCCGCCGCCGCGCTGCTGCGCCAGGTCAAACTGTCGCGCGAGACGTGGATCGCCGAGACCGCGACGGCGCCGGTGTGCATGTTCGGGGTCAACCCTCCGTCGCTCACATCGCCGGACGTCATGCCATGGATGGCGACGACGCACGAGATGGAGCGCCACCCGGTCGAGGTCGCGCGCCTGGCCCAGCGAATCCTGCCGGGGCTCCTCGAGGGCGCGGTCCGGGCCCGGGGATACGTGCTGCAGACGAACCGCCTGGCGATCGTCTTTCTTCGCTTCCTGCGCTTCACCGTCGCCGGCGACCACCGCTTCCGCGGCAGGATGTTCCACCAGTTCAGAATGGAGGTCCGCGATGTGCTTTGAGCCCGCAACCATGTCGCTGCTCATGACCGGCATCTCCGCTGCCTCGACGATGATGGGCGGTGTCGTCGGCATGATGCAGGCCAACCAGCAGGCCGACATCGACCGGCAGAACGCCATCCTCGCGGACGAGAACGCCGAGGATGCCCTCGAGCGCTCGCGCGAGGAGGAGACGCGCCACCGCCGCCAGTCGGCCGCCCTTTTCGGCGAGCAGATCGCGAGGATGGCCGCGAACGGCCTCGACGTCGGCAGCGGCTCGCCGCTCAAGGCTCTGGGCGACACGAAGGTCCTCGAGGAGGAGGACGCGGGACGCATCCGCGAGAGCGGCCGGCGCGAGGCCTACACATTCTCGGTCGAGGCATCCAACCTGCGCTCCCGCGCCCGGTCGAGAAAGCGGGGCGCCATCTTCGGGCTCGGCAAATCGCTGATCACCGGCGCGTCGCAGTTCGGGCGCAATGCGTTCGGCAGTAGCGCGTTCAAGACGCGCGGTCGGACCGCGACTAAGGCCGTCAACTGATGGTCTCCGTCCCGCTCGCTCGCCAGCAGACGCTCACCCGGCCGCAATCGACCGCGCGACTGGCGATGGACGGCGGCGCCGGGCGGGAACTGCAGTCCGCTCTCGGCGGGCTCGGCGAGGAGCTGGACGCCTGGCGCGACAGCATCGACGAGGGCATAGCGCGCGACGCTGATCTGGAGTTCAACGGCGAGATCGCCGACATCCTGAGTGGCGAGGATGGCTACTTCCGCCAGCGCGGGCGTGCCGGCGCGGAGGGACTGGACGGCGCTCGCGAGAGCCTCGAGGACGCGCACCGCCGCGCCATGGAGGGCCTGACGCCCGGCGCCCGGCGCAGGATGGGCGGCGTTGCCAACAACCGGCTGATCCGGGCCATGCAGGGCGCCACCGACCACGCCGTGCGCGAGCGGGACGCATGGATCGTCCAGGCCGCCCAGGCGCGCCAGGGCAGGGCCCTGCAGGACGCCATCGCAGCGCGCCACGACCCTGCCGAGGTCGCGGCCCAGATCAGCCTGGGGCTCCAGGAACTGGACAAGGAAGGCGCGACGCTTGGCTGGGCGGCACCGTTCCTCGCCGAGAAGAAGGCGGCCTACGCAAGCGGCATCCACGCCGGCATCGCGGAAAGCCTGGCGATCACTGACCCGCGCGCCGGCCTGGCCTATCTCGAGGCGCACAAGGGCGACATCCTCGAGACTGACGAGATTCAACTGCGCAAGGCGTTCCACGACGAGGCGCTGCGCCGCGACGGTGCCGATTTCGCCCGGGGTGCATTCGCCGGCGCCTACGAGAGCAAGGCGCTGCGCGCGGCGCTGGCGGGTGGGAAGTGGCGCGCGGCGGCCGAGATCCTGCGCCCGGCAGTGATAGAGCGCGAGAGCGAAGGCAAGCCGGGTGCGGTCAGCCCGAAGGGCGCGCTCGGCCTGATGCAGTTGATGCCAGACACGGCGAAGAAGATGGCCGCACAACTCGGGATCGAATTCGATCTGGGCCGCCTCACGACCGACCCCGAGTACAATATCAAACTCGGCACCGAGTATCTCTCCACCCAACTCCGCGACTACAACGGCAACGTCGCGCTCGCCCTCGCCGCCTACAACGCCGGTCCGGGCAGGCTCGACGGGTACACGGACGCGGACGGCAAGTGGCACGAGGGCTGGCTCGAGCGCTTCGG
>Ga0255047_10003208_pt1 | contig 10363 bp, 11 predicted proteins | sample JV7_2_1_MG_FD_183640 | JGI IMG/M metagenome (GOLD analysis project Ga0255047, IMG submission 183640) | Seawater microbial communities from Jervis Inlet, British Columbia, Canada - JV7_2_1 | ecosystem: Environmental > Aquatic > Marine > Inlet | place: Canada: British Columbia | collected 2016-10-06 | reverse complement strand
TTGATGAAGATATGCCAGGCGAGTCATTCATTTATTTGGGTAAACAATGACGGCAAGGTTGCTTTTGCCCCGCCATTCCAGCCTGGTTTTTCCTACGACGAGGGGAATTCAAGGGTAGACCTACGTCTGAACGAGGACAATATACTCAATAGCGTTGCGGCTCGACGTGCGTATAACACCACGACAGGGGCATGGACATCAATAACAGGCACTGCTACAGACATCACAAGTATTGCACGATTTGGGACGTTCCCGAAAGTTATAGAAGATCGTGTAGTTTGGCATGAAACGACTGCAAGCGCCGAAGAGGACAGGGATGAAACACTGACAGACTATGCCTTTCCTTTGAGATTTATAAACATCGAGGCAGGACACCCGGCGATCATGGAGGATTTATGCAACGTCCCGACTGTGAATGATACGTTATTAGAGATAACGAATGCACAGCCCAGGATTGAAGAAATAACTTACGATCTCGATAGATGGAATGTGAAGATGAAGGCGAGGTGGATCTGGTAATGGCTGATAAGATGCAGTTCACAGCAGGCGGAACAACCATTACTCTCACACCGACTCTGGAGCCTGTCTTCAATAGGTCGGACCAGCGCATCAAAGGGCATTTCCAATCAAGGAATGGCCAACGCCAGTATTGGCAAACAGGATCTGCATATAAATCTGACGTGTCGCTCAACAACATCTCAAAAGCCGATGCCGACCAGTTGAATACCTGGTGGCGTAGTCTCTCGATCATAACCTTTACACCAAACACAGATGAGCCAGGAACGACTTTGCCCGCGCGGATAAGCCCAGGGGGGCAGGCTCCGCTTCAAATGTGGTTTGATACGGGATTTCAGGATAGATATGCAGGGACGATAACTATTGTTGAGGTCAGTTCGAGTAGTTCGTCGAGCGGATCATAAGGGGGAATTTAAGATGAGTGATGAACGGAAAGAAAAGCCTATCAAAATATCGCGGCGTTCGCCTGAGGAAGTCCAGGAACAATTCATGATCAAAATGGCAGAATTCCAACTAAGAGACAGGTTCAATAATGAAAAAATGCAGATAGCGATCAAAACACTGCGGTTGCTGGAGACTAGTGATCGGCTGCCGTTGGCTGCCATTCGTGCGATTGCTCTTAAAGGCTTGGATGATATAGCATCCATCGGAAATCCTCAAGTGGATGGCCAGGAAGAGACTCAAGGAACACCAAATGGAGCATAACAGGGGGAATAAAAATGTCAAAAATCAATATGGAGCCGGTTCTTTACGAGCCAAATTACACAGATATACTTAATAGCTGCGGTGGTAGATTATCCATAGAGGACGCCAGAATACTCTACAAAACCGCGCTGGACATTGACGCTCAGGTCATCCTGGAGATTGGGTCCATGGATGGCTGTTCCAGTATGATTTTCGGCGGAGTATGCAAGTCAACAGGCGGCCATTTGTATTGCCTGGAGCCGAATCCAAAAGGCAAATGGAAAGACAACATGAGACGCCTGGGGCTGTCTGATTATGCTACTAGCATAATGAAGGCATCGCCGTGGATAAATCCAACGTTGATTCCACAGCCCATTGATTATCTTCTGATAGATGGCGATCACCGGACGGCATGGACAATAACCGACTACCGATACTGGGAACCATACATTAGGAATGGCGGGGCGATAGCGTTCCATGACTGGACTGGAGCCAATGATGTTGGGGCATCTATCCAGAGAGCAGTTGAGATCATCCTGGAAGATGACGCAGATGGATTGCGAGAGATAGCGCGTCATGAATCTAATAGTCGTGGGATTATTGTCTTCCAAAAGACTGTTGATTTCAGTCTCTCGCAAAGATGGAGGAAGCCATGAGACTTTCTTCCATGATAGACAATATTCGTCTGGCGGGAATTGATCGCCCTTTGGTTGGCGCTGAAATTGGCGTCTTCAGAGGTGAGCATTCTAAGTTCATATTGTCTAAACTCAACATGAGAAAACTCTATTTGATTGATCCGTATGTTACCACTGATCCAAATTTTGAGGGTCATATGAAAACAAAGATACCGGGGTCTAAGCGTATTGCAGAACAGCATCTGTCACTATGGGCGGATCGCTTAGAGTGGCTATGTATGGATTCTGACGATGCCTTTTTAAGAATAGATGACCCTTTAGATTTTGTTTACATTGATGGCAATCATAGTTATGAATACGTCTTGCGCGATATTGTCAAATATACCACGCTAGTGATTAGTGGTGGTTGGGTTGGTGGACATGATTATATGATGCGTAGTTCGCCACTTGTGGAAGTAAAGAAAGCTGTTGATGAATGCGCTCTAGCATATGGGTTAGATATAACATTGGGCGAGGGACAGTTCCCTGATTGGTGGTTTACAAAACCATGAGAATCCTCTTTGTAAGCGACCCGTTATATGTTGAGAGCGAGATCTATAACGCTGAAGGATATGCGAATCTACCCATGCTTCAAGCCATGCCATGTGAATTAAGAATTGCGACCACCAGCCAACAAGCTAGAGAGAGCATCTCATGGGCTGATATTGTCTTACTTGAGAGCCTTCGTGGGGTGTCTTTCAGGGATGAACTGATGTTCCTGAATGATTACGATGTTTTTGTGGGAGCGTTTTACTGCGATGTTTGGCGTGGTCCCTTCTGGTATCAGACACAGATACATATTGATCTGAATATATGTGTTTACAGAGCAGTGGCACTTAAACTGCATCAATCATGGAAAGAAGGTGCAAATTTTCTGTGGTTGCCACCGCGGGTCGATCCAGTTGAGCACAACGAAGAACGCCCAGTTGATGTTGTAACATGGGGAGCCAGAGGGCGTGAGTATCCCTATCGCAACTATACATATTTTGCTCTTCTGGGCGCTATTATAGATGGAACCAAAGCGAAAATGGGATCTGGTATTACATGCAACCTGATCTCAATATGCGGGAATGAGTATGCCTGGTATAGTATCGCAGGGAAGCGACTGAAAGGGCCGCTTTACGGGGCGGAGTTGCTTGGTGTTCTATCACAGTGCAAGATATGCGCAACAGGTCCGGTCATCCAGCATGGCATTGCTTCTCCAGTTGCACGATATTTTGAGAATGCCGCTGCTGGTGTTGTGTCCATAACCTCTTATCTGGATGATGGGGACGATCTTGGCTTTAAGCATGGGGAGACTGTCTGGGATTGCGGGACTGAAGACTTCTATCCTGATATAAATATGCTGTGCCAGGAACACGAACTTAGAAAACAGATGTCCAGGAAGGCGACGGACTTGATCGCAAAACGTCATTCGATAGATATTCGCGCTATGGAATTATACGAGCGATTACAGGGGGAATTCTGATGGATATATGCTTTTATACAATGGCTAACGACAATCGCTTAGAATGGGCGCGTCATCTCGTATCGTCTGGTGATGTTGTTGATCGTCCTGTCTGGATGTTCAGGATTCCACCGGATCATAAGGATCCAAAACGTTATAAAATAGAACTCTTAGGAAGCGACCTGTTGCCAGAAGCGGATAAATACGTCTATCTTGATGCGGACTCCATCATGTTGAAACATGGCGACTGGGAATCAGATGACTGTATTGGAGCGAAGCATGAGCACTGGGGGAATGCTGGCCAATACTATAAGGCACTCCGTGGTGAACAGGCACGAAGAATGTACATTGACTTATACAATCAATCCGGGCGTCCACTTCGGATGAATTCTGGATTGGTTGTTCTCTCTGCTGGCATACGACATGAATTTGCAGAACGATGGCAGTATTGGAATGAAAGAATTGACTCATTTTCAGACCATCCTGAAAGAGCGAAAATCCGCGATCAGATAGGTTTTGCATATGTCTTTGAAGAATTTGGACTTCCTGCATTGCCAGAGCGTTTCTGCTGTCTTCCCAAATCAGAGCCATTCCGGGATGATCATATCATGATACATGCAGCAGGCAAACCATCAGGCGCAGCGATAGCGCCGTATACAAACGCTGTAAATAGTCTTCTGGGTGGCTCCATGAAAACGTTGGGAAACGACAGACCAAACTGCCGATGGCAGGTGCTTGCTCATCTTTTGGTACATCTGGCGAAAGACCCAGCCCGATCAAAGTTAGCTGAGATTGGAGTATTTAAGGGAGAGACTACAAAACATATGCTTAATGCCTTTCCCGGACTCCAAATATATGCAGTTGATAACAGCCAACCAATGGGCGCGGAAAAACGACATGGAGATACTGAGGAAGTTTGGGAAGCGTTATGTCAAGAATACGGACACCGAATAATCAATTATCGGATGGATGCGCTTGATGTTGAATTGGCAGAGCAGATGGATGGCATATTTGAGGACTCTGATCATAGAACAGAGGCAGTGATTGCTCATGCCAAACATTTCTGGCCAATGTTGAAATCAGGGGGATTCTATGCTGTCCATGATATTGACTATCGTGGCACTTATTATAGTAGCAATAGCGTTAGAAAAGCCATGGATATATTATTCCCAGAGGGATATAATCTAGGTCCGGATCATACTGCATGGACGGTCAAGCAACAGGGGCAGACGTTATGAGCATGAGAATTGCAGTGTCGGCATGTCCCTATTCTGGCACACATTATATTCATCAGGTCTTTACACAGATAGGGTTACGAGTTGGGCATGAGCGAGAGTTTGGCGTTGATGGTATAATTGGGTGGCGTCATGCTCTTTGGAGGCGCAAGGATTTCTATCGTTTAAAAGAAGTTATCCCTTATGACAAACAAGTACAAAAAGAACTATTTGCAACCATTGGGAAGGGCTTTGCTAGAAATTTGCGAATACTCCACCAGGTGCGTCATCCGCTGATGGTGATCTCGGCTTTGCGCAAAATGCCTGCTATTGATTGGAAGCGCACGGCCAGCTATATCGACGCTGCACAGTTGCAATGGGACCCCTTATCTGAAGAAAATCCTTTGAGACGCGCGTGTAAGTTCTGGCTTATATGGAATACTTGTGCAGAAAGAACGGCGGATTTAACATATCGAGTTGAAAATATTAAGGTATGTTGGCCATATATACTCCGATTGTTTCGGCTTCCATTTGTAAAACTTCCTGATATTTCCAAAACAACGGGCCGCCATCGTTGGACACAACGGATTTGCAGTTGGTACCACATATCTGAGAACGCTCCGGATATAGTTGACGATATATTGACAATGACCGAACGATATGGCTACACTAAAGAACCAGTCAATTATTTGACAGACGACCGTTATCAGTTTACATAATGTGACATTAAAGTATCAGCTCAACGAACGCAAGGGGCTGCGGCGATGGTGGGATCGGGTAGTATGGAGTTATGGATCGAAACAACTTGAGAAAACAGGGGGAATAGAAATGAGAAAGATCGCTTTTGCCGGGCCATGGATCGGCGAGTTCGGATGGGAGATCATGACGTGGCAATCATATCTCAGAAAACTTAGCCACGATTATGACAAGATGATTATATCCACGTTCGAAGGCATGGAGCCGTTATACGACGGCTTCCATTGCGAAACCGAGTTCTTACCACATAAACATCCAGGTAGAGCTTTAGACTGGCGGGATGTTAGCATGGTAAACACAGGCTTTGACAGGACGGCATATACATGTCCTGTCGACGATATTGTGCCCATCAAGCAGTTTAAAGTCGAAGGCGAATTCATACGATACGGAACGCCAATCGAGACTGATATTGAACTTCTCTTTCATGCGCGCGGGATACAGAAAGCCAACTTCAAGAACTATCCCCATGAAAAATGGGATGAGCTGGCTGGGAGTTTCCCCAAAGCCGCTTCAGTAGGTATTGGAGACGATTATCATGTCCCAGGCACAGTTGATATGCGTGGCATTCCGTTGCAAGACTTAATGGATTTGATGGCGTCTGTCCAGGTATGTGTTGGGCAGAGTTCGGGCGTGATGCACCTAGCGACTTTATGTGGTCTGAAGCAAGTCGTATGGGGCGATAACAAAACGCATTTCAGTGAAACCCTTGAGAACCGCTATAAAATGATTTGGAATCCATTCAAAACGCCAGTAACATGGATTCCAGCCGACAACTGGGACCCTGAATCCAGCGACATTCTGAAAGGGATCTTGCATGATTCGCAGGATGCACGGCCATCGCCAGCCGGACTCAACCATCTGCAAAAAGCAGTAGGCTCCGGGCGCTATCTTCTAGCCGTGGCATATATTGACGAAACGGATGGCAAGCTCACAATTGAGAGCTATGTAGAGACAGTTGAAGTTCCAGATGATAAATTGACGGAAGTAATCGCGCAAGTGGAAAAAGACATGCTGACTTTATCTGGCAAGATAAATATGGCTATCGCAGGGAAGGGGGCTGGAAACCATTGGGGTTAGAACCTATCAAACTCGACATACGCAATGCTCAATTTCTTGGTGACGTTATTTGCATGACACCAGTTCCTCGCGATATGGCCGCCGTCCGACGTTGCACAGAATGTTTATTTGAAGCGGCATTGCCAGCAAAATCTTTGGAGCCGCCTCTGGAATGCCCCAATTGTGGCCGCCAGACCTTAGCGCGTAAGTTTATGGTCAGGGCGCGGACGTATGATATAGAAAAGGGTGTCAAAAAAGGCAAGCCGCATTTTATGCCCATATTCGATTCCAATCCATATATTGATGATTTTGAGGGCGACCCGGATATGGTCTTGCGTTTGGGAACCAGGCTCGGGTGCAAAGGCTCGAATAGTTCTGGGGAACATATCACGCAGGCATTCAGAAAAGCAGTTATGGCAAAAACTGGATTTCAATTTCCGCAAGGATTATTGAAACCCGATCTGCATCTTTCGGAACACGAGAAGAACATGCCGCGCATGGTGGATGGAAGGTACTGGGTGATTTGCATAGGCAAGCGGCCGCCGTTTACGTCGAAATTCTGGCCGCCTGAACGATGGCAGGCAGTGGTTGATTATCTTTCTGATATAACTTTTGTCCAGATAGGACATTCGGATCATCAGCAGCCTGAGTTGATTGGCGATAACGTGATCAACATGGTCGGTCAGACGCAGGACAAAGAAAAGGGACTCAGAGACCTTTTCCGGCTGGTATATCATGCCGATGGTTGCTGTTCGTTGGTATCAAGCCTTATGCACATAGCCGCTGCGTTCGACAAGCCATGCGTAATCCCTGCCGGAGCACGAGAGCCGGTCAGATTTGAGCAATATGCGTTTCATAGATATCTTCATGTTCAAGGATCTATGGATTGCGAAGGGATAACACCTGGAGATGCTGTTGACAGCATCCAGATAACGGATACGCAGATACTGGATGCAGGAATATTGCATGCGTCGGTATCGAAAACTTTGAAAGAACAACCTAATCCTTTGGGTAACAATGTGATGGTTACAGCCATTGAAGATCGTGGCAATGCCTGGCTCATAGAAAGCGATGGAGCCGACTTCTATATTGACGATCATGAAGGTTCGTTGAAGCTCTATGAAGCCAAACATCGCAAGCATGGCGGAATTAAATCATGCTGGAAGGCGTCGGCGGATGCGTGCCCTAATCTCGAAGACGGCTATCCCAAATGCCAGTTGATGATCGGCATAGACGATGTAATCCGGGCCATTGAGTCTTATTATGTTGGTGGCTTTCTGGAGCCTGTTGCGGCGGAGAAGGCGAAAGTGAATACCTCAAGGCAGAAGACATGCAAGATTGTATGCAATGCTCATGGCTGGGGCGGCGGTGAAAGATCGTCTGTATATTTAGCAAATAGAATGCTTGAAGAACACTATGATATCTATTTACATCCCACAGGGAATGTAAATGACAACTATAAAAAAGAATTATCACAATATGTAAAAGTAGCCGATCCTAATCATCCCTTGACAGAAGAATGCGATTTGATGATCCTTTACACTAACGATATAGTAATGAAGTTTGAGAACGACCCGAAGATCGGGATATTGGAAAATGTAAACGCAAAGCGCAAAGTGATGGTACTCAACTACCGGCTGGGAGCGGCTGGGAAAGTAGGCTGGACGAAGGAATGGGACAAATATATATTCCTGTGCTCCGAGATGGAAGAGAAATTCAAGACATTAGTTCCTGGATGCTCCAGCGTGGTCTTGCCGCCGCCGGTAGATCTAAAGCCATTTCTTGATTCCAACTTTGGCAGCCTCAACAGGACGTTGCATATTGTGCGCGTAGGCTCCCAGTCAAGTCAGAAATTCCCAGAGAACATCAGGCAGATTGTGGAACAGATAAAAGCTGTGCATCCAGCGGCATCTTTCACGTTCATGGGCGGACATCCCATGCTAAACGATCTGGATTATGTGACACAGTATGACGAATACAGCAAGCCTGTTCTGGATATACTCCGCAAGGGGACGGTATTCTGGTATATACTTCCTGATAATTACCTGGACAATGGGCCGCGCGTTATCCTGGAAGCAATGGCAGCTGGCTTACCTGTCGTGGCAGATAACAGGGGCGGCGCAGCGAATAGAGTAACGCCAGAAACAGGCTGGCTGTGTAATACCCAGGAAGAACATATAGAAGTATTCCGGCAGATAACAGGCGTGGAGCTTGCCAAGAAGGGCAAGGCAGCGAGAGAAAGAGCATTGACTCAATTTGATCCAGAGCGTTGGATAACGGAGATTGTGAATGGGTAAATTGATCGGGATGATGGCATATCCTCTTAAACCATTGAAACGTATACCATCGTCCCAGCCACACATAATAATCAAATCTGCTCCTTATAGTGCCTCTAAGGGTATCTGCAAATATCTTCAGTCATGTGGTATAGGCATTGGGCACGAGGAAGTGATGGAGCATGGCATTTCATCGTGGTATCATGCACATTATACGCGTCAAAACTTCATTGATGCCGGCTTTGATAAAGATGTTATTATACTGCATCAAATAAGACACCCACTTATGGTTATATCAGGATTGATGGGTATGAATAAGTTAAAATGGCAACGACAAAATTTAATTCTTGGGCCTCGCGGTTTTCCTCTTATGACTGCGCAAGGTAGGATTGAAAATGTCATGATTTTCTGGTATTATTGGAATAAAATGGCTTCTGTTGATTAGGCTATTCACAAGTTCCATATATGTATCAACGAGATAATTATTATGAATTTCCGAAGCACATAGTGTTGACATTGGCTGAATCACCAATGTCTTGACGATATAGGACTTCTTCATGGGGACGACATATAGAATAACTGATGGCACAAGTTCTGTTGACATCTCTCCGATTCGTGGACAGAATGATCCTGAAAACCGCGGTCGGGAAGTGATGGTTAATAAATCCGGCGTAACTGATGCTTACGACTGGGGCGGCACGAGTGTATACGAAGTCCCGTTTAACAACCTGTCGCAAGCAAATACAGAGCAACTCATAGCCTGGTGGGACAGCCTTACAGTCTTGAGTTTTACGCCAGATCTGCAAGGTGCGCCCGGGACGACTAAGCAAGTTCTGATCGATGAGATCCCACGTCCCGCTCAAATGTGGAGTGGGCAATGGGATACTCTATTCGCTGGGATGATAACTTTATATGAAGTGAGTAGCCAATCATTTTCGTCATCCAGTCAATCTGTATCTTCCTCGACATCATCAAGTTCCTCGTCTTCCTCGACATCATCAAGTTCCTCGTCTTTCTCGACATCTTCGTCTTCTTTATCGATTTCAACATCGAGTTCGTCATCGTCGAGTTCCTCGTCATCGAGTTCGTCGGAATCGAGTTCGTCGTCGTCGAGTTCGTCGGAATCATCGTCCTCAACTTCAACCTCATCCTCGTCGGGAGGAGCCTAATGCAGGACCGCCATGATAGAAGAACCACCATTGATTCAGAGGCGCATATTGATGATGCGACTGCGCATCAGGTACTGCCTGCCAGCGCCACCAATAAAGGCATTTTCAATGTCAAAGACTATGGCGCTGTGGGAGATGGGGTAACTGATGACTCAGCGGCAGTAATTGCGGCTGAAGACGCTGCTGATGAGGACGGGGGCATTCTATGGTTTCCGCCGGGGACATACAAGCTATCCAGCAATGTACCTGTTTCCTCAAATGTGACCGTTCTGTTCGTAAGTGGTGCTAAATTGAGCATAGACGCGGGAATAACGTTCACGATCAATGGTACACTTGCAGCTGGCGAGTATCAGATATTCAGTGGCGATGGCACTGCCGCGTTCGCCGTCAGTTCGGCTCCGTATGTTCTTCTGGAGTGGTGGGGTGGCGTGGGAGATGATAGTACCGATTGCCATGCGGCGTTTGAGTTGGCAGTCACTGCGGCTTTAGTCGTGGGAGAGATATTTATCCCATCAGGCACCTACCAGGTCAGTGATAAAGTTGATAATTTTGCTATAGATTTTCTAGCTTT